>RCNH01000359.1_pt1 | contig 23250 bp, 21 predicted proteins | sample 2041161 | NCBI WGS metagenome assembly RCNH01 (sample SAMN09708215, study PRJNA481090) | Feces metagenome, whole genome shotgun sequencing project. | biome: feces | host: Leptonychotes weddellii | place: Antarctica: Sion Island | collected 2010-03-01 | reverse complement strand
ACATTTGTATATGCTGGATATAAAATACCACCAGTTTATGATTCTATGATAGGTAAACTAATATGTAGAGCAGAAACAAAAGAAGAATGTATTGCTAAAATGAATGTAGCATTAGACGAACTTATTATTCCATTTTGAACTTTAGACATATCCCTAGGCTCTTACTGTGTTGTTACCTCATAAGCATTACTGGATCCCCCAACACTTTGAACAATAGGAATGTTCCCCCATGTGATTGAAGTCAGTACCTAGACTTAGGGCAACAGAACAAAGTCTAAAAAACCCGCGACTGGTGGCAGTCGCGGGTTTCGTTATTTCTAAGTTAACAGTAAGAACAATGCATTATCGTAAGCATAAACCAAATCTACGTGCCTAGAGCTCGATAGTAAGATCGCTTACAGGGTATGACTTGCAGGAGTGAATGTAGCCATACTGCTCATCAGCCTTACGTGCAGCAACACCTTCAGCGATGAATACATCACCCTCAACGAGGCGCACACGACAAAGTGAGCATTCTCCGGAGCGGCAGCATACGTTTACGCGAACACCACTGCGCTCAAGTGCGCACAAGAGAGACTCTCCGCTGATAGCATCGATGGTCTGGTCTCCAACGTTTACCTTGAATACCTCGGTACCGTCCAAGCCCTCTGGCCATCCCTCAGACATCTGAATGTCAGGACGGGAACCAAACATCTCACGACGGATCTTCTTGATAGGAACTCCAGCTTCCTTGAGCTCCTTAACACAGAAGTCATTCATGATCTGAGGACCACAAATGTAGGAGGTACGCTCCTCAAAATCAGGTACAAGGCGGCGAATAAGATCGATGTTCAAGAATCCAGTCTCGCCTTCCCATCCCTTTACATCCTCATCAGATACTACGAGGTAGTACTTGAAGTTAGGGTGCTCCTCAGCCATGTGAGTGAGTTCCTCGTGATAAAGTGCAACCTCAGCATTGCGGCAACCATACAACATAACAATGTCGCGGTCGAGTCCTGCCTGCAAAATCTCACGAGTCATGCTCAAGAATGGAGTGATTCCAGATCCACCTGCAAGGAAAAGACTCTTCTTGCTGTGGAATACTGGCTGATAGCGGAATACTCCAGCAGGGCCGTTAGCCTCTACAATGTCTCCTACCTTAACGTGGTCAAGGAAGTAATCAGATACAAAACCATTGCGGGTACGAGCTACAGTGATCTCGTAGTAAGCACGCTGACGAGGTGAGCTTGAGAGTGAATAAGGACGGCTCGTACGAGTGCCATCAACGGTTACAAATACATTGATGTACTGTCCTGCCTCAAATGGAGGAAGGTAGCCATCGGTAGATGCAAGACGGAAAATCTTTGCATCCTTGTGAGTGTCTTCAATCTCTACAACCTCGAGCTCAAGCATCTTCTTGTGAATCTGCTCAGCTGCATAGGTTACGCTTTTGGATACGATAGGGTCCTTAGACACCTTACGTAGTACTTCAATATCATTCAAACGCTCTTCTCCGTGGCGCATAGCCTCGAAGAGAGTTTCTTTCATAGTTTTAGCCATTAGAGCTCCTCGGCAATCTTAGAAGCGACATTATCAGCAAATACATAGTTAGGACCAAATCCACAGGAGTTTACCCATCCAGAGATGAACTCGAGGTCCTCAATCTGAGACTGCTGAGGGAAGAAGAATACGGACTGAAGAAGATCTTGCTCATATCCGTAGATTGCGCCTGCTGGGTGTCCCAAATAACGCATATGAGTCAAAGGAGTAGATACTTCCATCTCCTCGATGTGCTCAGTAACGCCTGGATAGAGCTCTTCAAGACGCTCTACGATGCGACGTCCTGCCTCATACTTAGCCTCGTAATACTGCTCAGGAGTCAACTTCTCCCACTCCTCAGCATACTTCAAGGTACCTGCAGTAATGACACTGGTTCCCTCAGGAGATACAGAAGGATCGTCTACGGTGTAGCAGGTTGCAACGAGAGGATCTCCGTTAGGAAGAAGCTCGTAGGCACGCTTGAAGCCGTTATTTACATCAAGATCCTTATAGTTGAGGGTAAAGGAAGTCTTAAATCCAATCTCCTCTGGAGTGCAGTCAAGACCAATGAAGCAGGTAATAGCAGAGATACCTGGGGTGTAAGGCTTGAGATACTCGCGAGCAGACTCTGGAACCTCATCTTCAGCAAGGAGGTTTCCATAGGTAGCCAAAGGTGAAATTGCGCTGATGATCTTCTTTGCACGATACTCACGTCCAAACTCATCTACAACACCAACAGCCTTGCCGCCTTCCAATACCAAGCGGTCGATTCCGCAATTCATGAAGACATCTGCACCCATCTTCTGAGCAGCATCCATGATAGCCTGATTCATCATCATGGAAGTTCCCTCGAGGTAGAAAGGCTTGTCGTCAAGATAGAAGGTCAAGCACTTGGCGAGAATAGCGAATGGGAAGCGCTTTGGAGGCATACCCATAAAGCACCAGTGTGCGCTCAATGCAAGCTGAAGCTTAATGTCGCCGAGGAACTCGTCAAGAACTTCCTGGCTCGATGCCATAGCATACTTAGCAAGGTAAGGGTATTTCTTTGGGAAAGCCTTCTTTACAATTGCACGCTTGAGAGCACCTGGATCCTGAGGAGCGCCACCCTGAGCAGCTTTGGCAGCAAACTCATTGGACTCATTTACAAATCCGTAAACTGCATCGAAGAATCCTGCAATTCCCTCCTTCTCCTCAGGGAATAGCTCGGAGAGATGCTTCTCGCAAGCTTCGCGATCTGCAGGCAAGGTAACGCCTGTTCCATCAGGGAAGCTTACGCGATAAAGATCTTCAATCTCAATCCAGTTAATGTCGTCAAGAATACCATAGCGCTCGAACTGCTTGCGCAAAGCACCTGGCTTCTCTTCAGTTCCCATGTGGGAGAGCTGGTGGAGTGCAACTTCGAACTCAAAGCGTCCGCGCCTAAAGCTTGTTCCACATCCTCCAGGGATGTTGTGCTTTTCAAAAAGGGCTACTTTCTTTCCTTTTTGAGCAAGGGTAGCAGTTGAGGCCAAGCCTGCATTTCCTGCACCGATTACAATTACGTCGTAGTCTTGCATCTAAAACTCCTTGTATTTTCAGAACCACGATTAGTGGCTCATAAATGGCTGAAGTGTATAAGCCAAGCCGCCATGCTGGCTTGTAATGTAAAAACAGATTCCAATCAAGGTGAGATTGATAATCATAAAGAGCACTTTCAAAGAAGGTGCTTGAACCTTTTGAACAAAGCGGGCAAACGACTCGTTTGCAAATTGCTCCTCAAACCAGGACTTAGCACCAATTTGCATCCATCCTCCTGCAGAGAGTGAGTTTGCTCGAACGAGCAACCACATTCCCACTCCTCCAAACGCACCCATTCCTAAGGTCGTGATGCATCCGAGGATTGGAGCTGAGAGCATTCCCACATGCAAAAGAGCTACTGATGGGGAGAACTCATGCGTTACAAAGATCCAGTTCCAAAGGGTGTATGCAGCAATGTAGCAGATGGTAACCGTCATGGTAACTCCCTCTGCGAGGTAGTAGTCACCCGATGGTGCATCGTAGAGCCAAGCTCCCCTCAAGGTCAAAACACCAAGTGCAACAGCGAGACCAGAAAGCGCATTGCAGTATTCCTTGTATCGAATAGCATCGACTAAGGTTGCCTCAAGGATATTGACGATCAACATCACAAGAACGAAGTTGACGTAATACTGAGGATCGAAGACATACAATGCAGCAAGAATTGCCAAGACTCTGCTCACCAAGAGCGTTGAGAGCTTAAGCTTCTCGAAGAAGACCGGCTTTCCTGCAAACAATACAACTAAAGATGGAACTATTACTAATGGTATATTGGATTGCAGTGGATACATTCCTGCTATCAAGCCGATTCCACAAACGGCAGCAGTAAACATAAGAACCTTAATACACAAAATACCAAGTGAAGAACTTTTCATATCATCCATGATGTTCCTTTCTCTTTATGCTTGGCTTGAGTGTATCAAACAGAAAATTTAATTCAATTAGTCATATCTATATAAAATAGAATTTTTATTCATAATTATTTACATAAGATATGGTATATATAGATTTTTATACGAAAATTAAATGATTATCAGCTTATATTCATTCAAGACTGACACATCGTAATCCATGGAACTTAATCTTATTTGTCACTAATCCGATAACATATAATTTTTAATTTTATACATTTCAAGGGTATGCCAAGAAATTCGGTGAATGGTAGAAACTGTACCTCTGACCTTATGATTTAGAAAGAATTGTACTTCATGCAGTGGTCAACTTACATGCATTAGTATTCATAATTCTGCCATCTCGCACTGATTCACATTCGAGCTGCAACGCCCCATTAGCTCCAGACACAAAAATACCCACAGCAGAAATCACTGCCGTGGGTATGTTCTTATTTACTCTGTAAGTAGCCTGCTAACAAGCTCATTATTTCATAATGACAACAGGCTTAATGAGATCTCTTGGCTTATCCTTCATAAGCATAAGAGCCTCTTCCATGTGCTCAGCTCCCTCAAAGCGGTGAGTAATGAGCAAGGAAGTGTCAAGACGTCCTGCCTGCATAATGGAAGCGAGCTTCTCAAGACGCAAACGTCCGCCAGGCATGAGGCCACCAGCGAGAGTCTTGTGACCCATACCGCAGCCCCAGTCAAGACGAGGAATTCCTACGGAATCGCCTTCGCCGAGGTAGTTGACATTACCAATGATTCCACCAGGCTTCAAAATACGCATTGCCTGAGCGAAGGTATCATTGTCGCCACCTGCAACGATGACCTTATCGACACCCTTGCCGCCTGTGCGCTCAAGGATCTGATCTGCGACATCACCATTGTGGTAGTCAATGATCTCATTTGCACCGTATTTAAGTGCTACTTCAGCACAAACAGGACGAGAGCCAACTGCGAAGATATGTCCAGCACCGCGCAAAGCAGCTGCTGCAACACTCATGAGACCTACAGGGCCGATTCCGATAACGCAAACACTGTCGCCAAACTGTACGTCAGCGAGCTCTACACCATGGAAACCTGTAGGTACCATGTCGGAGAACATAACTGCAGCTGCAGGATCGATTCCTTCAGGAAGGTGTGCAAGGTTTGCATCTGCTTCATTAACATGGAAGAAGCTAGCAAATACACCGTCTTTAAAGTTAGAAAACTTCCAACCCTGAAGCATTCCGCCTGAATGCATTGAGTATCCAGCCTGAGCCTCAAGACTACCCCAATCTGGAGTAATAGCAGGGACCATTACACGGTCGCCAGGCTTAAAGTCGCGTACAAGCTCTCCAACCTCTACAACCTCACCTACTGCTTCGTGACCCAAGATCATATCGGTACGCTCACCGATAGCTCCCTCGAATACAGTGTGGATGTCAGAGCTACATGGAGACACCGCAATTGGTGTTACAATAGCATCGAGAGGACCACATGGTGTGATTTCCTTCTCAATCCAACCAGTTTTGTTAATGCCGAGCATTGCAAATCCTTTTGCAATCATGTCTTCTCCTTTTTCTGTTTTACTGTGATTTCATTGTAGGACTAGAAAAGGAAAAAGTGAATATTTTTAATAATTTTTTTGTTATTTTTATATTCCTATTGCCAAGTATAAACTTATTTGAATTTTATTTAAAATTCTATTTGAGCAGTTGCAAGGTATTATGGCACCTCAAAACGGTATAATTTAAAGTTAAAAAAGATATAAATGATTAAATTAGACAGTGAGTTAAGTACCCACTTTCTAAGGATGTATACAAGGAGTTATCATGAAGAAAGAGATCTGGAGAGCAGGCAATATGCTCTATCCACTTCCTGCTGTTATGGCAAGCTGTGCTGATAAGGAAGGAAATCAGAACATGCTTACCGTTGCATGGTGTGGAACTATATGCTCAGATCCTGCGATGGTTTACATATCCGTACGCAAAGAGCGCCACTCCTACCAGATGATTAAGGATACCGGCGAATACGTCCTTAACCTCACCACCGAAGACCTTGCCTTTGCAACCGACTATGCAGGAGTGAGATCAGGAGCTAAGGAAAACAAGATTGAGAAGCTCGGGCTTCATACCCAGCCTGCAGCAAAGCTGGAGTACGCACCTCTGATTGAGGAGTCTCCGGTCAATATTGAATGTAAGGTAGTTGAGGTAAAAGACCTCGGCAGCCATACGATGTTTATGGCAAATGTAGAAGCAGTACAGGTAGACCCTACTCTTCTGAATGAGCGAGGAGCTCTTCAGCTCAACGATGCAAATCTCATCACCTACTGCCACGGTACCTATCGTGGCTTGGGAAAGAAGATTGGCACTTTTGGATTCAGCGTTGCAAAGAAGAAAAAGCGCACCAGTTCAAAATCACGCAAAAAGAAGATTAAATAGCAAATACCCACACCAGAGATACTCTGATGTGGGTATTGTTTTACTTATTCCTCATTAAAGACAGCTTCTGCAAGCTCTTCTTTCTGTTTCTCAGTAAGCTCTACTCCGTTGTACTTCTGAAGGAGAGCATCTCCCGTTTCGCTCAAAAGAACACCAGCTAGAATGCATACAAATCCAATGAAGAGGCGCAAGGTCAAACTCTCGTAGCCAAATGCGATCGAAAGCATAACGCCAAAAGGTGCTTCAATGGATGAAATGATCGATCCTGAAGTTGGATCTACACGCGTATAGGCATGATTGGTAGCAATCATCGCAAAGCAGCCCGATACCAAAACAAGATATGCCATGCTCATGTAGTCAAACATCTTGAACTGGGTGAAATCTGGAGCTGACTCGAACACAACCGCATAAGCGAGATTGACCAATCCAATGGTCAAAAACTCCCAGAAAGAAATGACGAAGATATTCAATCCTCCACCGTTCTTTGCAACTTCAACAGTCTGAGCTGCAAACATAAATGCAGCTATAAGGGTCAAAGCATCACCAAAGTTGATGGACATATCACCATCGAGGGCAATGAATCCAAGACCTGCAGTTGCAAGCAAAGCTCCCAAGACGTTGTAGGCAGCAGGCCTTCCCATGCGACGAGCCCAAGCGATAAACGGAACGATGATGACGAACATTCCTGTAATAAAGGCATTCTTACCAGGTGTGGTGTAGAGCAATCCTGCATTTTGTACCAGAAGACCAATGCCTCCGTAGACACCCAAAATAATACCGACGCGCTTTGCATGATTGCTCTTTTGAGCCTTGATATGCTTGCGAGCAAAGAGATAAATAACGACAGCTGCAGCTATAAAGCGAATGGCCAAGAACCATCCTACCTCAATAACATTCAGAATCTCTGCAACAAACAGATAGGACGCAGCCCAAAGTAAAGCGCAAAGAGCAAGGACGAACTTGCAGAAATTCTGGTTGTTATAAACCATCTTGATACGAGTGAGAGTTTTCACATTTCTCCTGACTTGAATGTAAATAAAACATCTCGATACATAAATATCGAGATGTGGACGTACTCTTTATTAGGCGAGATTCATTGTAATGGACAATTCATTGTCATGGAAGTGACAATTGCCAACCGACCCCATAATGATAGGCATCATAGGTGGTTTGTGTCCAAAATCCGCTTCAAAAATGCAGGGAATATGGATGTTGAATTCCGTGAAGAAATCCAAAACGATCTCCTCATATCCCTTTCCAAACGAAGTCTCTCCGTAGCGCTCAGGCCTCCCGAATATAAATCCGCGGGTATTCTCAAACCATCCTGCCATATACATCTGCCAAAGCGAGCGCCTCAAGTCCATAGGAGAAAGCTCACAGGTCTCAAGCATCCAGACAACACCCTCTGAGGTCTTCTTTACAAACTCAGCGGTCTTATCGAACTTCGTTCCCACAACATTGGAAAGACAATCGACACACCCTCCAATGAGGCGGCCTTCAAATGTAAGGTCGCTGACCTGCCCAAAGCCATCCTTATAAGCATATGCATGCATTTCTTGAGGAGTATCGATGTTATAGGGCTCCAAAGGATGCTCTTCGTCCTTAAGGCTTTCGAGCTGCCATTCTCCGTAAGATTGAACGCTAAAGTTTGAAGTGGTGCTCGAGTCAGTTCCCTGACCTGTAAGGATGTCGAAGGCATCGTATAGGCTCTCGTGCCATGGCTGCATACCAAACGCAGGAGCGCAAGGACCATAGATCGCAGCGGTATCTGCGAGAGTCACTAAGAGATGTACGAGATTAGTATTGTCGGAGTAGCCCATAAACCACTTAGGCTCTGCCTTCCTAAGCAGATCAAAGTCGACATGAGAGATAGCCTCACACATCAACTCTCCCCCACCGCAAGACAACAGAACGCTGGTAGAAGGGTCAATCCAGGAAGCGTTGATCTCATATCCGCAAGCGGAAGGAGTGGAAGATATACCAAAGCCGTCGCTCTTTCGAACGCAGTCGTATTCATGACAGGCAAAGCCTTTTACCCCAAAGGCTTCCTTCGCAGAGTCCAAAGCAGTTGCGTAAGGCTCAATCGTAGCGCCAAAAGAAGGAGCTACCAGCCCTATCGTTTGACCTTGTTGAAGTTGTTTTGGATATCTCATAGACCCATCTCTTCTTACAAATCAAGCGGGAAGACCTCCCGCTTGATGAAACTTACTTATGTTGAGCAAAGCTTACGCATCATTGCGTGAGTAAGAATTTGCCATATTCTCGTATGCAACAAACAAGATCTTTCCCAAAAGCTCGTCTGTCTTTTCCTGAATGTGCATAGTGGTGATGGTGTTCTCTGCCTCAAGCATACGCATGAGCGTCTCACCCTCAACGTTTTGCACAGCAGCATCGATTTCATTGATGCGTGCATGAGCATAAGAACCCATTGCAAGCTGATACTGCTCGATTGCATTTGCACACTTAGCAAAGTGAGCGTCTGCCAAAGCCGCGATGATGCGGTTGGTCCAGTACATATTATCGGTAGTTACGCGAGCCTCTGTGTTAGATACATACGCTGGGGTAGCTTCGATATTAGTGTAAAGAGGAACCATGCAGTTGTAGGTATTGCATCCAAGGCTCAACCACTGGATAGCTTGAGCGGACTCAGGCTTGTATCCACGGAGCTGCAAGATGCTCATCTCGCAGTTGCGGTTAAGACCAATGCAGCGATACTTTCCTGCCTTAGGATTACTGCCGTATGGATCGTATGGGGTTCCTTGGAAGTGAAGTCCCATAACGTACTTAACATCTTCGATCGTGATCTTCTTCTCCGGAGTAAACGACCATGGAATATCATCAGACTCAGGAGTGTAGCGGCTATCTGGACCGTCCCAGTTGGTAAGGTGTGGATTCAAATAACGTGCCATAGACCATGCACGAGGAGTGTTATATACGTGGTCAGCATCGGTGTGAGAGCCAAAAGCATCGCGAGGATTAAATGTTCCGTCCATGGAAAGATTCAAGTGATTCTCCTCGATAAACTCCTTCAAGTCAGCAGAGCACATGTGATCTTTCTGCTCACCGAAAGCATCGTCGAAATCAAAAGAATCAAGACCGAACTGATTTGGCATAACAACATAGGCATCATCAGGAACACGCTTTGCAATCCAGTGATGTCCACCGATTGTCTCCATCCACCAAATGTCTTGCGAATCGGAAAAAGCAATGCCGTTCATCTCGTAGGTACCATACTTCTCAAGAAGGGCACCCAGCCTCTCAACACCCTCACGAGGAGTGCGGATATAAGGCAAAACGAGAGTTACAAAATCCTCTTCTCCAATACCCCCTGGAACCTCTTCAACATAATTCAAGTCACCAGGACGTCCCTTTGCAGGCTGGAGCTCTACGAGAGGATCTGCTCCCAATACGCGCTCGTTGCTAGTAATGGTCTCTGTTGCAGACATCGCAACGTTTACTTCATTGATTCCAGCCTCTGCAAAGACACCCCACTTATTGACCGCGTCAGGAGTATAGGTATAGCGCATTGGAACTTCATCGAGCTCAATGGTGAGATGAGACCCCACTGTTGTATAGGTCCTTGGCTGATCCTGTGGCAAAACGACACCAAAGCGCTTCTCGTTAACCTGTCCCGTACCGCAATCCTCATTGCGTGCAACGAGGGTAGACCCGTCATAGGATGCGTTCTTACCTACCAAAATTGTTGTACATGCCATAATATCTCCCAACCACAAACATAGTGTTTAGTTATTTATTTATTGAGCGTTTGCCTGTTTTCTGAGTTCTTTGAGCTCTTCCTTAAGCATTACATCGTCCATCACAGGGCAAACTTGATCGAGATCTTCGCAGACTGCCAAAAGCTTGTCTTTAATGTCCTCATCAGGGTCTACTCCATCAGGAACCATAATAACCTTGATATCTCCTGCAATAGCAGCACGACATCCAGCGTTGCTGTCTTCGAAAACAACTGCTTCAGATGGTTCGACTCCAAGACGCTCACATGCAAGCAAGAAGACATCTGGCTCAGGCTTTGAGCGCTTAACTTCCTGCGCTGAAACCCTTCCCTCAAACCAACGATCGAGTTTATGGGCATTCCACTGTGCATCGATGAGCCTCATCTCAGAAGAAGATGCAACAATACACTTTACGGAGCGATCCTTCAAGAAATCGAGGAGGTGAAAAAGACCCTTGCGAGCAGGAGCTCCGTCTTGGACTGCAAGATATACGCTCTCCGCCCAATCTTCAACGAACTTATGAGCGTCAACGCCCGGATACCTCTTTTGGATAGCATCGATCAAGACGATTCCTGAAGTTCCTCGAGCGCTGTCGCGAAACTCACTATCTGGCTCAAGGCCATGAGCCTCAAGTGTCTGGTAGAAGGTCTTATCCCAAACAGGCTCGGTATCCACCATGAGCCCATCCATATCAAAGATTGCAGCTTTAATCATGTATATATGCCTTTCAATCAAAAGATCGTATACCAGCATTATATAAAACAATCAGGATGCGACTAGACATCCTGATTGTTATTAACATAAATGCATAGTTTGTATCGAAATCGCTACTTGGAATCTGCCTTCTTGGAAGTCTTCTTCGTAGTGGTTTTCTTTGCCGTAGACTTCTTAGCCGTGGTCTTCTTTGCTGCGGTTTTCTTAGCCGTAGACTTCTTAGCCGTGGTTTTCTTGGTCGTAGACTTCTTTGCAGCAGCCTTCTTCTCCTTGGCAGGACAGCTCATATTGATGCATACACGCCAAGGACCACGAGCGGTTTCAATCTCGACGATTGGAGCTCCACACTCCTCGCAGGTCTCGTTGGTAGCATTGAGCTTTCCGCGCTGAGGCAAAGGATAGCTGGTCTCGCAGGTGTCGAAGTTCTCACAGCGGACAAACCTCTTGCCAGTAGTCTCTGACTTGTGGGCAATAAGCTTTGCAACCTTGCCTTCCTCAGCACAAGTCTTGCAGGTTCCCACCACAACGTCAGGTTCGCGATTCACCTCACAGCGAGGGTTGATGCAGATCTCGTAAGGCTTGCTTCTCCAAGGGGAAACCTTAACGCGAGGAGCACCGCAGTGCTCACAAGATGCATAGTTACCCTCAGCATCTTCAATAGCGTCGATCTTGTCCTTAGGCAAAGGATAGGTAACGTCGCAGTCTGGCCAACCCATACATCCTACGAAAGAGCTACGGGTCTTAGGCGAATTCTTTACAACCAAATCCTTGCCGCACTTAGGGCAGTTTCCAACCTTAGCATCCGCCGTTACTGCATCGGCAATAGCCTCACTCAAGTCGTCCTTGTGCTCAATGAGACCATCGATCATGGATGAAAGCAATGCGCGGGAGTGGTCAACAACGCGAGCCTGGGTGTTTGAACCCTCTGCCACATCATTCATATCCTGCTCGAGGATACTGGTCATCTCAGGGGTTGTAATTGGCGCTGCATACTCCTTGAGAGCCTCAATAACAGCCATTCCCAACTTAGATGGAACGATAGGGTCGTTCTTGAGGTACTTAACGTTATACAAGCGCTCAATGATCGATGCGCGTGTGGACTTTGTACCCAGACCACGCTTTTCCATCTCCTGAATAAGCTTTGCCTGAGAATAGCGAGCTGGAGGCTCGGTTTGTTTAGCCAAAAGCTCAACGGAGTCGAGTGCTACCTCTTCCCCAAGCTCAACCTTAGGAATAATATCGTCTTTCTTAAGACCATATGGATAGATAGCACGGTATCCAGGATTTACGAGAACAGAGCCTGATGCCACAAAAGCTTCTCCATCAACGTCGAAGGAAAGCTTGGTGTTTTCCAAAGTAGCAGGACCCATAAGTGTAGCCAAGAAGCGCCTTGCAATGAGGTTGTAAAGCTTCCAAGCAGCAGGATCGAGCTTATCTGGATCAGCTGGGGCCGTAGGGTAAATTGGAGGGTGGTCTGTCGTCTCTTTCTTTCCCCTTGTAGCCTTAAGCTCAGGCTGCTCCAAAAGCTCCTGGCAAACTGGTGCATACACAGGATTTTTGGAAAGCATCTTTACATTAGCCTTCAAGTCCAAAGACTTTGGATACACCGTGTTGTCTACACGAGGGTAGGAAATAAGACCATCCATATACAAAGACTCGGCAATCCTCATGGTACGAGCCGGAGAAATTCCGATTGAGGAAGCTGCAGTCTGAAGTGATGTTGTATTAAATGGAGTTGGAGGGTTTTGCGTACGTGCCTTCTTGGTCACGTCCACAAGCTTTGCAGAAGAAGCATTAGATGCGATCTCGTAAGCCTTCTGAGCCGCGTCAACGTCCTTGAAACGTGGAGTCTCGTGAGCAATCTTGAAAGATTCATCGCCCTTTGAGCACTCACCCTGCAAAACCCAGTAATCCTCAGGAATAAATGCATTGCGCTCATGCTCGCGCTCTACAACCAAAGCAAGGGTTGGAGTCTGAACACGACCAGCACTGCGGACGTTTCCAAATCCTCCAAAGCGAGCAAGCGTGAGGTAGCGTGTCAAAACAGCACCCCATACAAGGTCGATATACTGGCGAGACTCGCCTGCGTCAGCAAGATTTTGATCGAGCTCTACGAGATTGTCGAATGCGTGAGTAATTTCTTCCTTGGTAAATGCTGAATAGCGCGCACGACTGACAGGAGTATCAGGTGCTACCATGCGCATCTGAGCGAGCGCATCAGATCCGATGAGCTCACCTTCACGGTCGAAGTCGGTTCCGATTACGATGGAGTCAGCCTTCTTTGCAAGGTTTTTAAGAGCACGGATAATCTGCTTTTCAGCAGGGAGCTTCTCGACAGGAGCCCAAATGAGATAAGGAAGGGAAGGAAGCTTCCAGCCCTTGATATCAACTCCGTCTTTCATAAAAGGCTTGCGCTTGGTGTCATAAGGAGGACGAGCGAGTCCATCAGGGACATCGCATGGCATAACCTCGCCTTCCTCATCTACCGCAAACCATCCACGCTCATCGTTGAAGAACAATTGAGGTGGGAAATCAGGTTTGAGAATATGGCCTCTCAAACCGATAGCTGCGCACTCTTCCCCATCGTAGGTAAAACGATATACGGGTGTTGAATACACAGAATCTTTTTGGGGAGCACCAGATGTCGACATAAGTCGAGCAATCTGATTGGCTGCATCGTTCTTCTCTGTAACGATTAGCTTCACGAATCCACTCCTTACATAGATACGCTCTACGCGTTATTTAAATCGTGTTCGGTATAATCATCGCGGGTCCAACCTAGAGCTTCTTTTCCATCTCGCTGGATAATAACCAGGCGAGAAAGTGCAAGAGAGAGCTCGTAGAGTCCCACCATAACCGCAAACATAAGCAGCATGGTTACCGGCGATGCATCAGGTGTAACCATAGCACACAATACCAAAAGCACTACATATATGTAGCGCCAGTTTTTTCTAAATGTACGATAAGGTACAACGTGCAAGATTGCAAGGTAAAAAATAAAGAGGGGCAGCTCGAAAGCTACTCCAAATCCTATCTCCAGAAGCATCATAACGCTCAGATAATCTTCTGCATCAGGAATAACCACTGCAAAATCGCTCGTCTGCTCGATGAGCCATCCGAATGCTGCTCGTTGGATTACCAAGAAGCAAAAGACCATTCCGATGAGAAATAAGATCACCATGCATATGACGGTCGGCACAACCCACTTACGCTCGTCTTTTGTGAGAGCTGGGAGTACAAATGCCATAACCTGCCATACGATAAACGGTGACGTTATGATAACGGCTAGAAAGAGCGATACCTTAAAACGTATAGTAAATCCACCTAATGCACTCAATACTGTAAGCCTGCCATCTTGAGGAAGCAAGTCTTCAATTGGCATCAGCATCAAGCGGATAGCCTGAGGGGTGATGATATATGCAATTGTTGCCACAAGAGCTACGAGCGTCAAAATCTTTATGATACGACTGCGCAGTTCTGCAAAGTGGTCAAGCAATGGCATAACACCGTCATTATCGTTTTCCATAATCAAATCGAACTTATGAGTTCTTCTCATCCCCCTTTCCATCTTCTATACCATACAAAAGATCGCACATCTCTTGAATGGAAGGGCTTTGAGAATCAGATTGCTCGCGGTCGGTCTGTTCGCTGATTTCCCCAGCATGCGCATCCTTTGACAAAGCAGCTCGCGCACTTTCGTCAAAAAGTGCATCAAACGATCCAACGTTGACCTTCTTCTCAATCTTTCGCATATCACTCATGAGAGACTCATCAGCGGCTTCCAATGGTCGAATAACTTCCTTCTCCACAACCTCTTGCACGTCCTGCTTTGTCTTCTTCATGTAGCGAAACGCACGACCCAGACGGCGTCCTGCTTCAGGAAGCTTGTCTGGGTCGAATACGAGAATAGAAAATATGATAATGATTAAGAGTTCTTCTGACCCTATTCCTAACATATATTTCCTTTAATGTTGTTGAACATTAAGGTCATCAACCATGCCTAACAGCGTCAAGACGCGCAAGACATTAGGCTGAGGGTTGAGAACCTCAAACGCAATTGACTGCTCAGCTGCACGATGCTTAGCGCCAACCAAAACACCGATACCGGTCGAGTCAATATAAGGTACCTGACTGATGTCAATGCAGATTGCAGAGATATCAGAATCGAGGGCATCATGGACGGCAGAGCGAAGCTCTGGAGCATTGGAGACGTCAACTTCTCCTTTGACAATAAGATCAGCCTGACTTCCCTCAATGTTGCATGTAAACTCTAATTTCATATGCACTCCTTAGATGTCATGATGTAACCTATAGTACCCACAATCTCATACGTATATAAATAAATATAACAATGTGAATTATTCTACAAACGAAGACGCATTACTTCTGATCAGCGTCGCTCTTCTGATCTGCGTCCTTGTTTTCAGCTGCTTGCTTCTCGGCTGCAGCCTTAATGCGATCGATAGCTTCCTGCGCCTTCTGAGAAACCTCTGCGTTAGACTCACCAGCAGCTGCCTTGAGCTTCTCGTAAGTCTCAATTGCCTTCTCGCTATTGCCTTCCATCTCGAAAGCACGTGCGAGAGTTTCCAAAGCCATTACACTCTCAGGATGATCTTTGAGGTATCCTTCAAGGGTAGCCTTTGCCTCTTCAGCCTTACCAAGTGTAGAAAGTGCGAGAGACTTGCCTACAACAGCGTTTTCGGTCTCGCCCTTCTCCAAAGAAGTGTTAAATGCCTCAAGCGCCTTATTTGCACGCTCAGTAACTAAAGCAGCAACATCGTCTCCCTCTTTAGGGAAGTACTGAGAGAAGCTTGCCCACTGAAGATAAACGCTTCCAAGCTGGCCATAGAGGTTTGCATCCTCAGGACTTGCAGCAATGCTCTCGTTGAGAGATGCAATCTGCTTCTCAAAGGTCTCATTGACCTGCTCAGGAGTGATCTGCTCGTTTTGAGAATTCTGATACTGGTAATAGCTTACGATGTATCCAATAGATGGAACCATCATTGAGATAGCGATAAATATTGCAAAGAAAATAACTGCAATTTCCTTACCAGTCTTTTTCTTCTTTCCATTAGCCTTGGTGTGCTTGCTCATAAAACCTGCCTTCAAATTTTTACGTACTAGGTAGTAATAATACTATAGTGTCCTTAAGATTTATAAGTCTACAATTCTTCTAAGTGGTTAGTTTACCATTGTAGACGACTCGCCACATTATACTCCATCTGAAGTGTTGTCACGATTACACCATTTTACGTATTCTGTAAGATATACGTATCTTACAGAATCTCATGGTATTATCTCTGTATGAATACTGAACCAACATACCAATCAGCTCACAAGCCAGATGTCTTTATTCCTGGTGAAGAGCATGAGCTTCAACTGCTCATAGATTCCATTTTCGCCGATGACAACGTTGTGGAACGAGTCGACGTGCTTGTTAAAGCTGAGACTGACGACCTTCCTGAAGATCTCATTGAGGTTGTAAGGCTTCTTCCTCAAGGACATTACAAACGAGGCGCCCTGTGCGACCAGCTCAACTCCATTATCGTAGCTCATGGATGGGGTTATGTATGGGGCACGGTTGAATAAAACATTTACTTAAACTCTAGACTCCGTGACTGACGTGGAGTCTTTTTCTTTAAGCGGGTTCGGCGCCTGAACATCCGAGCTTACGAGCGGACGAAGCCCTGAACGTCCGAAGCCACGGCGCCCTAAATACACGCACTACGTATACAAAAGAGGCCCTACCTTGCGGTAGAGCCTCTCGGAACATGTTAGTTGATAATCTTTTTGGATGGGGTGTCTTTACGTTTGCAACGAATGTTTACAAATATAATTCCCAATACGGAAGATACCACAGATCCAGCCAAAATAGCGCACTTAGCAGCAAGTACGTATGTAGGGTCCTCGAATGCAAGACCAGCGATCAGGATTGACATGGTAAATCCAAGTCCACCCATGATACCGACAGCAACGATCTGATTCCAGTCAACGTTCTCAGGAAGCTTAGCGAAGCCGATCTTAACCAAAAGATAGGTAACTCCAATGATTCCCAAAGGCTTACCGAGGGCTGCTCCGAAGAATGCACCTTGAGTAACTGGACTTGCCAAAATGGTTGAAATATCGATTCCAACAAGCCTTACCTGTGCATTTACGAATGCAAATATCGGCAAGATAAAGAAGTTAACAGGAACAGCAATGTGGTGCTCAACGCGCTGCAAAGGTGGCGTAATGCGATTTACAACACTTTCGATAGCCTGAGCACGACCGGTGAAGTGGTGCTGACCGAGGATATGCTCATTCTCGTCATAGGTTTCCTCAAGCTCCTTAGCTCTGTTATTGAGCCACTCGCCCATTGCATCGAGCTTAAGCTCGGAGTGAACAGGGAGGAAAAGTGCGAGGATAACACCGGACAAAGTAGCGTGGACGCCACTTCTAAACATGCAGTACCAAAGAATGAGTCCCACCCACATATAGGGGGTTGTACTCTGTACCTGAGCGTGGTTCATACACCAAAGAATGAACGTAACTCCAATAGCTGCAGTAAGCCATGCGATATTAGGGCTTTGACCATATGCAACAGCGATAACGATAATTGCCAAGATATCGTCAGCAATAGCGAGGGTGGAGAAGAAAACCTTAGTAGCAGGAGCTACCTTATTTCCCAGCAAACTCATAACACCCAAAGCAAAAGCAATATCTGTAGCGATAGGAATTGCCCATCCATGAGGGGAAGTTCCATCGTTCAAAAGCAAGTAGATAACTGCAGGTACTACTACTCCTCCGACAGCTGCAAGCATAGGCAAAGCAGCCTGCCTGAGGTGCTTGAGCTGGCCTACGGTCATCTCAAACTTAAGTTCAATTCCTACAAGCAAGAAGAAGATAGCCATAAGGAAATCGTTAACGAAGATTTCGATACTCATATCAATGCTTGCAGATCCAATACTCATCTTGATAGGAGTATGGATGAAGTGCTCTACTGCCTCATGAGCAGGAGAATTTGCAACGATAATAGCTGCGAGAGCTGCAAGTACCATAACAGCTGCAGAAATCGTTCCGTTGCTTGTAATCTTTCCGAGTTGATTGAGGCTCTCCTGGCGCTTCTCTACGCGAGGATTATCAATAATCTCAGCATGAGCTTCAGTGGTATTTTTCACCGATTTCTCACCTAAATCCTTTAATTGTTAGTGTTTCAGAACTTACTCGTTAGCAGCCAAGATTGGTGCAGCAATTTGCTTCTTACGAGAAAGAACGCCTGGCATCCATACGCCCTCGCGCTCAGCAGAAATGCCAAGTCCACGCTCGATCATCTCAGTCTCGCCGATCATAAGCATCTGAGAGCCTTCTTCCATGATGTCAGTGACACACAAAAGCAAAGCGTCTCCGCCGTTTTCTGCCATGTACTTTTCCATCTCGGTGTAGAGCTCGTCGATCATGGAAAGAGGACGGGTCTTATCGACAGTTTCGTACTGACCGATGAAGATCTTCTTTCCGCCTACTTCAAAGCCTTTGATGTCGCATCCAACCATCTCAGCTGGGGTAAAGCGGTTGGTTGGACGATTCATAAAGATCTCCATACCGAACTTAATAGGATCGATGTTGAGCTTCTCAGAGATTTCCTTTACGAACTGACGATCTACGTCGGTCGTAGTAGGGCTCTTCATCATAACCATGTCAGTCATCATTGCAGACAACAAGCACTTAAGCTGTGCCTCAGAAGGCTCAATGCCGTAGCACTTGAAGAGATAGTAAACGATAGAGCAGCTTGAACCCCAAGGAAGGGTGATGAAGGTGATAGGGTTAGAAGACTTGAAACCACTGATGCGGTGGTGATCTACAACGGTTACTACCTCAGCATTCTCGATACCATCTACGGTCTGAATGGTTTCAGTGTGGTCGGTCAAAGCAACCTTTACAGGCTCTTCTCCCTCAGCTGGAGCAGGAATGCTCTCGAGGAACTCAGGAAGCTCAAAGCCGCACTCCTGAAGCATAGCGGAGCTCTCTCCAGGAAGATTGCCGAGACGACGAGGAACATAGGTGTTTCCATCATCGGTAGCGTTCAACAACTGACTCAAGATAACAGCTGACATAATAGCATCGTTATCAGGGTTTTTATGACCAAATACATATACAGTACTCATTGTCCAAATCCTTGTTTCTCTTTGAATTTATAGTTACTTAAATTGTATATCATAGCCCAAAATATGAGGACAAACTCTGATGAAATCTATAATATGCACGTCTGAAGAAGACCTTTCGAGTTATATGTGTACCTCATACACAAGCCTTCTTCTCGTCTACAAGTATTTGAATATGGGAATGTATATCTGTAAAGTGTTATACATACGAAAAAGCTACTTCTAAGGTAGCGTATTGATAAACCTTGTAAAAGGAGCATCATGAACGATCAACGCATTGCCCTTCTTTGTGATTCAGGATGTGATGTGCCTCAGGAATTTGCCCAAGAGCACGACATTCGCATCATTCCCCTTAGCGTCATTTACTCAGATGCCACCTACCAATCAGGCATCGATATCACCACTGAGGATGTAGTTCGCAGATTTGCAGAAGAGATTCCAAGCACCTCTCTCCCTTCTCCTCTCACGATTCAAACCGTGTTTGAGAAGGCGCGAGAAGATGGCTACACAAAGGCTATCTACATTGGAATATCAGGTGCATTGAGTGCTATTGCAAACTACACGCATGGTTACGGAAGATCTTGAGGGACTCGAGACCATCTACATCGATACGAAAAACGTAGGTGTTGGAGCATCTTTGACCGTCAGAGCAGCCGCTCAGATGATTGAAGAAGGAATTCCTTTCGAGCTCATGCAAGAGAAGCTCGATAAGTTGACATCTTGTACCTCCATCTACTTTGCCGTACAAACCCTCACCTACCTGCATAAAGGTGGACGTATTTCCGATACGACCTACCGATTGGGCTCCATGCTCAACATCAAGCCGATTTTGACCTGCAGTCCTGAAGGATCCTATATTACGACCAAGAAGACCCGAGGAATGGAAAAAGCTCTATCTGCAGAAGTTTCCATGACGGCAAGTCGCATGAAGGAGTACCCAAGGGTAGTAGTAGGTGTTTGCTGCACGAGCCAATACAACGTATTTGATAAGGTCGATAACCTTCTGTACAAGAAGATGGAAGGAAAGATCGAAACCCTTCTGCACACCAACATATCCCCGGCTCTTGTAGTTCACACGGGTCCTGAACTCGTAGGTGTAGCAGCTCAACCTGACTGGCATGATCTATAAAGAAACAAAGATAAATAAGAAAACGAAACCCCTCCAAACCTCGAGTTCGGAGGGGTTTCGCTCGGTGTGGCTGTCATTACACTGAAGGTGGGTAATATTGACAAAAGGAAGGCAAGAGCCACACCTGAAAGGCAACATGTCAAAAGCGCGAACAAACTTAAGAAGCGAGCTGCGCTGTCTAAAGGAATATTTAAAGTACACAGCTCGCTTACTAATACCTATGTACCCAATTAGTCAGAAAATAACAAAAGATGAAACTGTGTTACATGCCTGGTAGTTTAACTTTTAATCTACTGATTACAAATCACGTAGATGCAAAATACCTCTCTCCTGCAAGAGCATAGCTGCAAGCGCAAGGCTTGCACACCCAGCGCACCACAAGATAGCGCTGAGACCCCATCGAACAACTGAGATATATCCGACGACCGCCCCCACCACAAAGCAGATAGTAATGAAGAGGTAAATAAAAGCATCTCTTACTTTACTGCAATCTCGCGTCTCAACTGATTCCACAAAAAGCTGAGTAGCTCTGCGAACGTTTCCCATACATACCGTTGTAGCCATAGCGTTGCCATGGATGTTTCTAAACGACTCAAACTGAATACCACATACGAATGAAATTAGAACGTTAGAAAGCATGTTGTATTCTTCACCTAGAGATGCAACAATACAAAAAGCTGCAATCTCTACCAGCAAAGACACGTGCTGCCAACCAACTCGTCCCTCACATACGCGAAACACTTCAGCAAGCGCTATACCCGCCACAAACATGCAAATCGGTACGGCGTAGATGAGAGACTGGGCATAATTTCCCTGAGACAGATGAATGCCCAGGAAGATCATGTTGCCAGTCTGAGCATTAGCAAATACACCGCCTCTTCCGACATAAGAATACGCATCCATAAATCCACCGGATAAAGCAAGGAGCGTACCTACGACAAATGAAATCGAAAGCCTTGCTGTTTTTCCTGGTAAGACGCCCTTCCAAGAGCATTCCCTGGCATTATTCTGATCCACAACAACATCCTTTTGTGCAAAAGACTGGCATGATTACTCATACCAGTCTTTAATTATTACTTTATGTTATTCAGCGAGTCTCGTAACGACTTCCTGCACAATCTTTGCAGACTGCTCAGCCGCCTGCTTTTCAAATGCAGTGTATACAACATCTGCAGTTCCATCAGCCTTATCGGAGATGGCACGGACGATTACAAATGGAATGTGATTCATAGTTGCTGCCTGAGCAATAGAAGCGCCCTCCATCTCACAGCAAAGTCCATTAAATTCCTGAGCAAGATCACTCTTGAGCTCGAGGGAATCCACGAACTGATCGCCAGAACAAATAGTTCCGGTGAAAAGTCCGCACATATCAAGCTCTTCGATAACCTTGCATACAAGGTCAGCGAGCTCCTCATCAGCCACAAAGCCAATCTCTTCAAATCCCGGAAGCTGACCGCGCTTGTATCCAAAAGGAGTGAGGTCGAAGTCATGATGTACGACCTTCTTGGAAACGACCATGTCTCCTACCTCAATGTCATTATTGAGGCTTCCTGCAATTCCCGTATTCAAAACAGCATCGACGCCAAAGTCGTCTACGAGCACCTGAGTGCAAAGCGCTGCGTTGATCTTTCCAATACCGCAGCGTACGACAACTACGTCGAGACCCTCAAGGGTACCTGCACAAAATTCCATAGAGCACTTATTGAGGGTAGATTCGATGCTCATTACCTCTTTGAGATGAGCAACCTCAACATCCATAGCTCCAATAATTCCAAGCTTCATTCTTACCTTCTTTACATAGCTTAAGCTGCATTAATCAATCTTAGTAATAGGCGCATATCCTACCATCAAGCGCTTGACCTCACCAGTTCGGTCAAACTTGATCTTGATCATTTCACCGTCGAGAGAAACTACAACACCAGGTCCAAACGTCTTGTGGGAAACCTTATCCCCCTGAGTAAACTGACTATGAACTGAATTGGTGTCGCGAACGACCTGCGCCTTCTGGGTATCAAGATTATCCTTGCGAGCAACCGTAGGAGCCGCATAGGAAGAGGAAGCCTTGCGATTGGATGACCTTGTGGAAGAGCCGAAGACGTTGCCTCCATACATGGAGCTTCCCTGACCCGATCCGAAGGTTCCGCGCCTATCTCCGCGCTTCTCCCATCCTGTTCCTCGAAGACCCATAGATCCCAAACCGCACTTATTGACATGCTGAGATGGAATCTCGCGCACAAAGCGACTTGGAGGATTGGTCATGGTCTGACCATAGGTACGGCGGCTTGCTGCATAGGTCATATACAGTCTCTGGCGCGCACGAGTAATCGCAACGTAAGCCAGGCGTCTCTCCTCCTCGATAGCACCCTGATCTCCCGCATAGTTTGTGTGAGGGAAGATGCCCTCTTCCATACCAGCAACGAACACTGCAGGGTACTCAAGACCCTTTGAGGAGTGAACGGTCATCATGGTAACCGCTGAGGTCTCTCCTGCAAGGTTATCCAGGTCGCTACGAAGAGCAAGCCATTCCATAAATGCTGGAAGCATCTCCTGACCAATACCTTGTGAAAGAGTATCTTGAGCCTGCTGAGAAATCACTGCATCGGAAACTTCATCACCTAGAGCTCCCGCTTCCTTGAGCTGAAGGAGGCTCTCGAGGGTCTCCTGAGCATTATCGTGCTTCTCGTCAAACTCACGAGCTACGTCGATGAATTCGAGAATATTCTCAATGCGGCTTTCGTTTTCCATTGTGCGCTCACTCTTGTAAGCAGCAAGGATTCCAAAGCGGTCGACAATCTCTGCAATAACGTCAGCAAGCTCACCGGTAAGCGCGCGACATCCCTCAATTCCACTGCAGAAATCAGCAAGGGAATTGCGGCACTTTGGACTCAAAAGTCCTGTTTCCAAAATGCACTCCTGAGCTGCAGAGAAGAAAGGAATCTTGCGCTCCCAAGCGTACTCTTGAATCTTAGCAATAGAGCTTGCACCAATACCGCGTTTTGGGGTATTGACAACACGCAAACAGCTCATATCGTCATTAGGGTTGCAGATAAGCTTCAAGTAAGCTGTAACATCGCGGATTTCCGCACGATCGAAGAATCGCGTTCCTCCAACGATTTTGTAAGGAACGCCAGCTCGAAGGCACATATC
>RCNH01001127.1_pt1 | contig 23267 bp, 26 predicted proteins | sample 2041161 | NCBI WGS metagenome assembly RCNH01 (sample SAMN09708215, study PRJNA481090) | Feces metagenome, whole genome shotgun sequencing project. | biome: feces | host: Leptonychotes weddellii | place: Antarctica: Sion Island | collected 2010-03-01 | reverse complement strand
TGTATACTGATGAAGCTGTCAAGGGAATTCCCTTGATAAAGGAGGAAGCCCATGAAACTGGATGAATTGGGGCTGTCCCTGCTCTTTGATTATTACGGAGATCTGCTGACCGAAAAGCAGCGGACCTGTTTCGATTTGTATTACAATCAGGACCTGTCCCTGAGCGAAATCGCCCAGGAAGCCGGGATCAGCCGACAGGGAGTTTACGACTCTCTGAGCCGGGCAGAGGCCGCCTTGAGAACCATGGAAGCCAAAACCGGAGCTGCTGCCCGGGATACCCAGTGCCGCCAGGCCATGAATCGGGTCCGCCTGGCAGCCAAAAAGCTATTGGAGCATCCGGACCCCCAGACCAGAGCACTGGCCCTGGAGATTCTGGAAGCTGCCGACACCATGAAGGAGTAAGCAATGGCGTTTGAAGGCTTAACCGAAAAATTATCCGCCACCTTCAAAAAGCTCCGCGGCAAAGGCCGCCTCAAAGAGGCTGATGTGAAGGAGGCCATGCGTGAAATCCGTCTTGCTCTTCTGGAAGCAGACGTAAGCTACAAGGTGGTTAAGGATTTCACCAAATCTGTGACAGAACGCTGCATCGGCGTGGATGTCCTGGAGTCTTTGACTCCCGCCCAGATGATCGTCAAGATCGTCAATGAAGAGCTGACCCGTCTCATGGGCAGCGAAACACAGCATATTACCATCAATCCTAAAGGACCCACCGTCGTAATGCTGGTGGGTCTCCAGGGCGCCGGTAAGACCACCAACGGTTCCAAACTGGCCGGTCTTATGAAAAAGCAGGGCAAAAATCCTCTGCTGGTTGCCTGTGACATTTATCGTCCCGCTGCAATCCGGCAGCTGGAAGTCTGCGGCGAAAAGTTGGGCCTGCCTGTGTTCCAGATGGGCCAGACCAACCCCGTAGACATTGCAAAAGCTGCTGTGCAGCACGCCATCCGCCACGGCAATGACATGGTATTTTTGGATACCGCCGGTCGTCTGCATGTGGATGAAAAGCTCATGGAAGAGCTGAAGGCCATCAAGGCCGCCGTAACCCCCCAGGAAATTATGCTGGTGGTGGACGCCATGACCGGTCAGGATGCCGTAAATGCCGCCCAGAGCTTTGATGAATGGCTCAATATCGACTCGGTCATGCTGACCAAGCTGGACGGCGACGCCAGAGGCGGTGCTGCCCTGTCCGTCCGGGCCACCACCGGAAAGCCCATCAAGTTTGTGGGTATGGGCGAAAAGCTCAGCGATATTGAGGCCTTCCACCCCGACCGTATGGCCTCCCGGATTCTGGGCATGGGCGACGTTCTGAGCCTCATCGAAAAGGCAGAAAAAGCCTTTGATGCCAAAAAGGCCGCAGAACTGGAAGAAAAGCTGAAATCCAATAAGTTCACCCTTCAGGACTTCTATGACCAGCTGGTGCAGATCAAGTCCATGGGCTCCATGCAGGACCTTCTGGCACAGCTCCCCGGCGCTGGCAGTATGAAGGACCTCAAGGTGGACGAAAATGTGGTGGGCAGAACCGAAGCCATTATCCTGTCCATGACCCCCAAGGAACGGGATAACCCCTCAATCATCAACTCCAGCCGCCGTCAGCGAATCGCCAAGGGCGCCGGTGTTCAGATTCAGGATGTAAACCGTCTTCTGAAGCAGTTTGAGTCCATGCGGGCCATGGTCAAGCAGTTCTCCGGTCCCGGTGCCGGAAAGAAGATGAAGCGTCTGGGCCGCCTGAAAGGCATGGGCGGATTCCCCGGCATGTAATTCGTTCGTAACAAGCCCCTGTATTGGCTTTACGATATAAATTTTTATACTATATTTGGAGGTGAAACCCCATGGTTAAGATCAGACTGAGAAGAATGGGTGCAAAGAAGGCTCCTTTCTACCGTATTATTGTTGCTGATTCCCGTTCCCCCCGTGACGGTCGCTGCATCGAGGAAATCGGCACCTACAACCCCCTGACCCAGCCCGCTGTTGTCAACGTAGACTGCGAAAAGGCTAAGGCCTGGATCAAGAACGGCGCTCAGCCCACCGATACCGTCCGCGGCCTGCTCAAGAAGGCTGGCGTGCTGTAATTTCCTGAAGGAGTGTTCGTCATGAAGGACCTTTTGCTGTATATGGCAAAGAACCTTGTCGATAACCCCGATGCAGTTCGTGTTACCCAGACTGAGGATGAAGAAGGCACCATCCTGGAGCTCCATGTAGCTTCCGAGGATATGGGCAAGGTCATCGGCCGTCAGGGCCGGATCGCGAAGGAAATCCGGACCATCATCAAAGCCGTTGCCCAGCGCAACGGCCAGAGGGTCACGGTGGACATTGTCGATTAAAAAAATGCTGTCTCAATTTGAGGCAGCATTTTTTCATTTTATTGTACCGCTTTTCTCTTGTGATACCAGCATCCCGGCTCCATGGCTTCTCCATTTTCCGAAAGGAGCTGGCTGACGGTAACAAATTCATAGCCCTCTTTTCCCAGCCGGTCCATGACTTCCAGCGCTGCATCCACAGAGCTTTGTGACATATCGTGCATCAGTACAATGTCCCCGTCCTCTATTTCTTTCAACAGGCTTTCCACCACCTGATTGCTGTCTTTGGTGGCCCAGTCCCGTGGGTCCACCGACCAGTGGATAAGGGAAAGTCCCTTTTCCCGGGCGACCTGCTGCAGCAGCTGGCTGTCCTCTCCGCCGGGGGACCGAAGGAGATTTACCCGTTTTCCGGTCAATTCGTACAGAAATTCCTGAGTTTTGTCCAATTCCGTCTCTAATTCCTCTCTGGACATGTGCGTCATAGAGTTATGGCTGTAGCCATGAAGCCCCACTTCATGGCCTGCTTCCAGAATCTGAGCCGGTAACTCCGGGTATACTTCCATCCGGTAGCCGCATAAAAAGAAGGTCGCCTTGGCCTCCCGCTCCTCTAACCCCTCCAAAAGCTGCATGGTGAACCGCCCGGAGGGGCCGTCATCGAAGGTAAATGCCACTTTTTTATCCACAGCCCCTGTGGAAACTGTGGACAACCCACCAATTATACACAGGCTAACAAGTAAACGAACTAAACGCTTCATTGCAATCTCCTTCCGTGATGTCCCTTGACGGGACGGCAAAATTCAGGTAAGATGAAGAAAAAGGATGTGATACCATGATTGAAATTCTATGTCCCCTGTGTGGAAAACCTCTGCGTCAGGAAAAACCCGCATGGCAGTGTGAAAACCACCATACATTTGATGTGGCACGGCAGGGCCATGTGAATCTGCTTCCTGTCACCCAGAAGCACTCCCTGCACCCCGGAGATACCAAAGAGCAGGTAGCCGCCCGGCGTACCTTTTTGGAGGCCGGATTCTATGCCCCCATCGCCCAAGCCGTGTGTGAAGCTGCAAAAGCCTGGGGTGTTTCCAAACCCCGGATTCTGGATGTGGGCTGCGGAGAGGGATATTACGGCGCACAGGCGGCCCGGTCCACAGAGGGCTCTCTGGTGGGTGTGGACATTTCCAAGGATGCCGTCCGTCTGGCAGCCGGACGGTATAAGGACAGCACCTGGCTGTGTGCCACCGCCTCTCACCTGCCCTTTCCTGACCATACCTTTCAGGTGGTCATGAGCATGTTTGCACTGACGGTTCCGGAGGAGTTTCGCCGGGTCTTAGCCAAAGACGGTATCTACATCCAGGTCTTAGCCGCAGAAGATCACCTGCTGGGGCTGAAATCCGTGATCTATCCGGAGCTTTTGCACCGGGAAAAAGATTCCGTGCCGGAGCTGCCGGGCTTTTCTCTGGTGGAATCCCGTCCTGTGCGCTTTTCCTTCCGTGTGGAAGGAACCCAGATTCAGAATCTGCTGTCCATGACGCCTCATGTGTTCCGCATCTCCAAGGAAGGGGCGCAGCGTCTGGAGGCACTGGATACCCTGGAGGATACTGCCAGTGCTGTGGTGAATGTCTACCGTCCTGCGGGGGAACCCTAGCAGAAACCCACAGGTCTTGATCCGAATCTCAGAATCCGGAAGCGGTATGTTTTAAAAACACAGGGGTTTTTCTTTACTTTCCCCTGTATTTCTGGTACAATACAGGAAAGTTATGGTGAAAAAGGAGACAATATGCTGGATAAATTGCAGGCGGTTGCAAACCGCTTTGAAGAGCTGTGCGCCAAGTCAGAGCAGCCGGATTTTTATGCCGATCCTGTGAAGGCTGCAAAGCTTTTGAAAGAACGAAATGAGCTGGAGCCTATTGTGGAGGCCTATCAGGCTCTGATGAATGCAAAAAAGGCCCAGGAAGATGCCAAAGAGCTGCTGGTGGGCGAAACCGATCCCGAAATGCGGGAGCTGTGTCAGGAACAATTCAAAGAGGCCAAGGACGAGGAAGCCCGACTGGAGCAGGAACTGACGATTTTGCTTCTGCCCAAGGACCCCAACGATGATAAAAATGTCATTGTGGAAATCCGCGGCGGTGTAGGCGGCGAAGAAAGTGCCCTGTTTGCCCATAGCCTTTTCAGAATGTATTCCATGTATGCTGCCAGCCGTGGCTGGAGCATCGAGCTTCTCAACTACAACGAAACCGAACTGGGCGGCGTGAAGGAAGCGGACTTCCTCATTAACGGCAAGGGTGCCTGGTCCCGGATGAAGTTTGAAAGCGGTGTCCACCGGGTGCAGCGTGTGCCGGAAACCGAATCCGGCGGACGGGTTCATACCTCCACCGCTACCGTGGCGGTTCTTCCCGAAATGGAAGAGGTGGATGTGGAAATCCGCCCGGAGGACATTGAAATGCAGGTCTATCGGGCCTCCGGTGCCGGCGGCCAGCACGTCAACAAGACCTCCTCTGCGGTCCGTCTGATCCACAAGCCCTCCGGTATTGTGGTGGCCTGTCAGGAGGAGCGAAGCCAGGTCCAGAACCGGGAAAAATGTATGCGGATGCTGGCCTCTAAGCTCTATGAAATCGAGCAGGCCAGAGTCTCCGGTGAAATCACCGGTCTGAGAAAGTCTCAGGTAGGCACCGGTATGCGCAATGAGCGGATTCGGACCTATAACTTCCCCCAGGGCCGGGTCACGGATCACCGGATCGGTCTGACGCTGTATAAAATTGACTCTATTATGGATGGAGACCTGGACGAACTTATGGACGCTCTGGCCACGGCAGATCAGGCGGAAAAACTGAAAAACGCACAATCCTAGAAACTTATTACAAACAGGGAGCGGACGAGGCTCCCTGTTTTTTCACTATGTACAAGGTTTCTTTTCAATATTCTACAACTCCGTCTGTTGCTTTCCAAACTGAAATCTGCTATACTGAATTTGTTGGGGATATCTATACAGATTCCCCGGCGGACGAGTTTTCTCATCCATATGCACGATCTAAAGAAGGATACCATATGAATACCCAAGTATTTTCTGCCTCTGACCCCAAAACGCCGGAGCTGGCGGCGGCGATTATACGCCGTGGGGGATTGGTGGCCATTCCTACAGAAACGGTTTACGGTCTGGGTGCCGACGGTTTGAATCCCGAGGCTGTGGAAAAAATTTTCCGGGCCAAGGGCCGCCCCAATGACAATCCGCTGATTCTTCATGTGACCGGGGTGGAGCAACTCCCCCTGTTCTGTCACGATATCCCGGAGGCTGCCTATCAGCTGGCCCAGCGGTTCTGGCCCGGCCCTCTGACTATGGTTCTGCCTGCCCGGGACAATGTGCCCAAGTGCACCACCGCCGGTCTTTCCACCGTGGCCATGCGCTGCCCCAAAACCGAAGTCACAAGAAAGATCATTGCTTTGGCCGGGGTTCCCATTGCGGCTCCCTCTGCCAATCTCTCCGGTAAGCCCTCTACCACCACCGCAGAGCATGTGCTCCACGACCACAACGGCAACATCGATGCCATTGTGGACGGCGGCCCCTGTGCCGTAGGGGTGGAATCCACCATTGTGGATCTTACAGAAGAACGGCCCCGTCTGCTGCGCCCCGGCGGCATCACACCGGAACAGCTTATGGAGGTTCTGGGCGATCTGGTGATCGATAAGGCTGTCACTGCCCAGATCGACAAGGATGCCGTAGTCAAAGCCCCCGGTATGAAATACCGGCACTATGCCCCCCAGGAGCCTGTGGTCATTGTTTCCGGCTCCAGAGAAAAGGCAGCGGCGTATATCCACAGACACTTTGTGCCCGGTGACCGGGTCCTGTGCTTTGAAGAGGAGCTCTCCCTTTATAAAGACTGCAATCCCCTGGCCTACGGTCGGGAGGATGATGTACAGACCCTCTCAGCAGGCCTTTTTGCAGCCCTGCGGGAGCTGGACGATCCTGCCATCCATCAGGTATATGCCCGGTGTCCGGTTGGCGGCGGCGTGGCCTATGCTGTGCAGAACCGTCTGAAAAAAGCTGCGGCCTTCCATATCATCGATGCGGAGGCTGAGGCATGATTATCGGAATCACCGGCGGTTCCGGCTGCGGCAAAACCACCGCGCTTGCAGCGATTTCCCACCTGGGCGGTCTGATCCTGGACTGTGACGAAATCTACCATGAGCTTCTGGAGACCTCTCCTGCCCTTCTTGATGCCATTTCACAGCGGTTTCCCGGGGTGGTAAATCAGGGCAGACTGGATCGAAAAGCCCTTGGAAATCTGGTGTTCCATGACCCTGATGCCCTTTTGGATCTGAACCGCATTGCCCATGGGGCTGTGCGGGAGGAGGTACAAAGGAGATTGTCCCGCTGGGACGGTCCTCTGGCTGCTATTGATGCCATCGCACTGTTTGAAGGAGGCCTGAGCAGCCTGTGTCAGAAAACCGTGGCAGTCTCAGCGCCGCTGGAAAGCCGGGTTTGCCGTCTCATGGCCCGGGAGGGCATTTCCAGAGACTATGCTCTGGCCCGGATCAATGCTCAAAAGCCGGATTCTTATTTCCGCTCTCTGTGCGACGACACCCTGGAAAATAATGGCACCAGGGAAGAATTTTATCAGCAAGCTCTGAATTTATTTCAGAGATACTTAATACCCATTGTCTAACGAAAGCAAATTATTATAGGAGGAATTTATTATGAGTAACGAAACTCTGCGTGAGAATCTGCTGTTCCAGGCAAAGCACGGCTATGACCTCATCACCGAGGCTCAGAAGGCTGAGATGGAAGCTTACTGCAAGGACTACACCGCATTTATGGATGCCGCCAAGACCGAGCGTGAGGCAGTAACCTACACCGTGGCAGCCGCCGAGAAGGCTGGCTTTAAGCCTCTGGTTCCCGGCATGGAGCTGAAGCCCGGCGACCGTGTTTACCGCAACAACCGCAACAAGGGCATCATGCTGGCCGTCATCGGTGAAAAGAGCCTGGAAGAGGGCGCCAACATCACCGCCGCTCACATCGACAGCCCCCGCATGGATGTGAAGCCCAACCCCCTGTATGAGGATTCCGAGATTGCTTATCTGAAGACCCATTACTATGGCGGCATCAAGAAGTATCAGTGGACCACCATTCCTCTTGCTATCCACGGTGTTGTTTACAAGAAGAACGGCGAGGTCATCACCATCACCATCGGTGAGGATGATTCCGATCCCGTCTTCTTTGTCTCCGACCTGCTGGTTCACCTGTCTGCCGACCAGATGAAGAAGACCCTGGCTGAGGGCATCACCGGCGAGCAGCTGAATGTGATCCTGGGCACCGTGCCCATGGCCAACGATGACGGTGCCGACCGTGTAAAGCTGGCTGCTATGGCTATGCTGAACGAGAAGTACGGCCTTATCGAGGAGGACTTCCTGTCTGCTGAGCTCACCATCGTACCTGCCGGCAAGTGCCGTGAGGTGGGTCTGGACCGTTCTCTGCTGGCTGCTTACGGCCACGATGACCGTGTCTGCTCCTATGCTGCTCTGGCTCCCCTGCTGAAGCTGGGCACTCCCTCTAAGACTGCTGTGTGTGTTCTGGCTGATAAGGAAGAGATCGGCTCCGTGGGTATCTCCGGCATGCAGTCTCAGTGCTTCGAGAACTTCATGGCAGATCTGTGCGCTGCTCAGGGTGCATCCCTGCTGCACTGCTTCGCCAACTCCTTCTGCCTGTCTGCCGATGTAACCAACGCCTTTGACCCCAACTTCGCTGAGACCTGCGACAAGCGGAACAACTCCAAGCTGAACTATGGTGTTGGCATCTGCAAGTACACCGGTTCCCGCGGCAAGGGCGGCGCTTCCGATGCTGCCGCTGAGGCCATGGGCTATGTCCGCACTCTGTTCCAGAAGAACGGTGTTGTGTGGCAGGCTGCTACTCTGGGCAAGGTTGACCAGGGCGGCGGCGGCACTGTAGCTGCCTACATGGCAAACCGCAACATTGTCACCGTTGACGCTGGCGTGCCTGTTCTGTGCATGCATGCTCCTTACGAGATGGTCAGCAAGTACGACTGCTACATGACCATGAAGGCCATGGATGCTGTCTACGCCGGTCTGTAATTCAATTTTGATAAATTCCCTCCCCGAAAAATCGGGGAGGGAATTTTTTTCATTTTTCAGAAGCACCCTTCGGTTTTCTCCCAGGTCTTTCGGGGCAGAACCTTTTAAACCGAAAAAGTTATCAACAGCCCCTGTTTGTAACCTCCCTCTGTGCCGTATTTTCTATTAAAGCACAGGGAGTTTCCCACTTCTTCTGCTTCCAAATCAAAAAGATTTAAAAATGCACAAATTACAGTTGTAATTTTACTATTTTTCGTGTATAATAGCTATTATTCTGGGCGATTGTCACATTCTTTAACAAGGAGGCTCCTTATGGACTACAGTAAACTGGCTCTGTTCACTGATTTGGACGGAACCTTGTTTGACAGCAACTGCTGCGTCTCTCCCGAAACCCGGTCTGCTTTGACTCGCTTTCAGGCCGGCGGCGGACTTTTTGCAATTTCTACAGGACGCGCTCCCTTAAACGCCTTGGATCTTCTCCCCGGCATCGAAACCAATACCTGGTCCGTGGTGCTCAACGGTGCCGAGGCCTATCACTTTGCCAGTGGCTGTGTGGCGTTTCCCCACGTCATTTCTAAAATTTCCGCAGCTCCTTTCCTCAGCTGGGTTCTGGAAAAGCTGCCTCAGATCAATGTGGTGCTTTATACAGAAGGCTCTTTGCTTTTCCTCACCCCCATAGAGCAGGCCGACGAGCACTTTGTCCGTACACACCAGCCTGCGGCCTATGTGCCCCTGGAGCAGACCATGACACACCCCTGGCTGAAGCTCCTGTTTTATGGCCCCCGCCCCGTTTTGGAGCAGCTGGAGCATCTGGCTTCCCAGTGGGGAATTCTGGAGGTTGCAGACCAGGTCTATACCTCTGTTAATTATCTGGAATTTCTTCCCAAGGGTGTCCACAAGGGCCGCTGCCTCCACAATCTGCGCTCTGTGGAGGAATTGAAGGACAGAACCATTGTGGCTGTGGGAGACTGGTCCAACGACCTGGAGCTTTTGGAGGAATCCGATATCCCCGCTGCCGTGGAAAACGCTCTGCCGGAGGTAAAGGCCAAGGCCAAAATCCTGCTTCCCTCCAATGACAACCACGCCATTGCACACCTCATTGACCATGTATTGCCTGCCCTGTAGAAGTCAAAACCTCCGGCTAAGCCGGAGGCTTGATTAAGCCCTAGAAGGGCTTTATACAGACCTCACCCCTAAAGGGGCTTTCTTTATGCCTTCTGGTTCGAGCTACCCGTGAACAGGTCTACGTATTCCTTAATGCTCATCTGGTCGGAAAGCTGGTCTTCTTTTAATTGATTCTGAATGTATTCCTGAATTTACTTTTTGTTTCTTCCTACTGTGTCTACGTAATAACCTCTGGCCCAGAACTGTCTGTTACCGTACTTATCCTTGAGGTTGGCGTGACGGTCGAAGATCATTAAACTACTCTTGCCCTTTAAGTAACCCATTACCTGAGAAACACTGTACTTAGGTGGGATACTGATAAGCATATGGATATGATCTGGGCACGCTTCGGCTTCGATGATCTCTATACCCTTCTGTTTGCATAATGTCTGAGAATACAGCCTGTATCCGCTTTTATCTCATTGTATATTACTAATCTTCTATACTTGGGAGCAAACACTACTTGGTATTGACATCTCCATGTAGTATAGTCTAAACTATTGATGTCTTTTTCTTTCACGAGAGAGACCTCCCCATTATTTTAGTTGTGTGGTCGGCAAACCACTTCTATCATAATGAGGAGTTTTTTCTTCGTCTACTTCACTCCTCGCTGACCTTTTCAAGGTGCCTCAACTCATCTGTCATTTCAATCAAATAAGTTGCCAGATACTTCTGAATTCGGATATTGGGTCTTACCACAATTTCTTCGTTAAGAACACGCTTTACGATGAAGTCCTGCTTGAACATACCGGAGGTTTTGACCTGCATATCAAGCCGCTCGCCCTCTTCGGGTGAAACTCGGAATGCTACGGTCTTGCATCGCCAATGCCCCTTGGGGTCGTTATTTCGTACCGACATTGTGAACTTCTCCTCTCATCATGTCATCAAGCTCTTCAGTGATTTGTTCGTCCTTATTGGATACTGGCAGGTATAGATCATAGCGATGCCCGGCGACTTGTGTCCTGCTCTCTGGGCAATATCCATTACAGAAGCACTGCCGACACAGTCCATCAATAGGCTGATATGTGAGTGGCGAAGCCCATAAATTGTGATCTGCTTTACGCCAGCCTTTGAAGAACCATCGGTCATAATTCTGTGAAGATCTGTCTTGGATAAAAGGAAAACCCTATCATCTTTCTGATAATCATAAGCTATAACGAAGATTATAACAAATCAACCTGTCCCATTTTTCTCCGATGGGACAGGCTATTATTTTGTCATGGGGCATAATAAGATTTTCTTAGATCCCTGTAGGATCAATTGACAATATGAAATCTTATGGTATAATTGGAAACAGAATGGTATTAGATAAATCAAAATTTCTCTAACAGTTTAGATATTTAAGTAAAGGAACCAATGGTTATGGATTAAGCATCAAAACAGCAGCGTGACTGGCCAAGTATTGGCAAGTAGCATGCTATCATAATATTATGATAGTGTACTGTCAGATTTACGCTGTTTGGGAGAAGTCGGCGCTTCATTCTTGCCGGGGCTGCTTTGGCTGCCGGAGCAAAGCGCCGGGGAACTGCGTCATTCAGGACCATATGGCGGGAATCATCCGGAAAATACCGCTTGTGGATGGAAGTATTTTCCGCTTTTGGAGCATATCGCCATATTTTGTACTATCAGCGAAAGGATGAGGACATGCAAAGTACACTGCCGCGAAACCAGGGAATCGATCTGACCAAGGCCCTTGCCATTGTGGGGGTTGTTGTAATACACGTCTGCAGCAGGAGCCTGAGCTGCGTCGGCCTATCCTTCGACTGGATCGCCGCAGTTTTTCTCCGGAGCCTCGTCAGCGCCAGCGTGCCGCTCTTCTTTATGTGCAGCGGTGCCCTGCTGCTGGATGACAGGAAAGAGATTTCCCTGCGGCAGCTGTATACCAAAAGGCTCCCCCGGATTGTGGTCGCCATGGTGATCTGGGCCACCGCCTATAAAGGATACCACCTGCTGCACGACGGGACCTTTTCCCTGCCCCTTCTGGTGCAGGCGCTCAAGGAGGTCTTTCTCTTCCGGCATGAATTTCATCTCTATTTTATCCCCATCATCATCATTGTCTATATCTGGCTGCCCATTGTCCGGGTGTTTCTGAAAAGTGCAGGCCGATCCGACCTGCGCTACCTGCTGGCCGTATGGTTTGTCTTCGGCATCGCCTATCCTACGCTGAAGGCCTTCTGGCCGTTTACGCTTCTCGACGGCATCATGCGGCAGTGGGCCATCAACATGACCTACGCCGCCATCGGGTATGCGGTCCTCGGCTACTACCTCAGCCGGTACCCGCTCCGCCGGAGCCTCCTGGTCCTTTCTGCGGCGGCAGGCTTCGCGGCCACCTTTGCTGGCACGGTCCTACTCTCACTGCCCGCGGACAGGCTCTGCACCAATCTGCTGGAGGGCATGTCCATCAATGTGGCTCTCCTTGCCGTCGGTGCTTTCGGGCTGTGCTGCCGGGAAAACCGGCTCTCCGGTCTCCGCGCCGTCCGCAGCCTGTCCTGCGGGTCCTTCTGCATCTATCTGGTCCATGTATTCATGATCCATTTTCTCAAGGACCTCGGGGTGCAGGCAGCAGCCCCCTCTCTTGTGTCGGTCCCCGTGCTGTCGGCCCTGATCGTTCTTTTGTCCTACGGCGTGTATGCGGTCCTGAAGCGGATTCCGCTGGCCCGGCGCTGGCTCATTTAAGGGCCGGCCCATTGTGCAGCTGCCGGGCTGGAGTTCGTCACCGGACAGATTCTGTCGGCTGAGCCGGCCGCAGCCTCTGTGCAAAAAGCAGCGTGCCCGCAGAGGGTGCTCGTAATTACAAGGCCAAACGGCTGCTTCTTTGAAAAGGTCTTAAGGATCTGCACCTAAAAATTGTACCGTTTTATCTCCGCAGGAGTAAAAACGGTATGCTTGCTGAACTGATACTGATAAATTTATTAGAGGTGATTGAAATGAGAGCACCCTTCCAAGTACTTATTATCCCATATAAGATTATTGATAAATCACCATTATTCTGTATTTTTCATCGTACTGATCATAATCAATGGCAATTTATTGCAGGTGGAGGAGAGAATGGCGAAACACCCCTGGAAGCCGCAAAGCGAGAAACTGTTGAAGAAAGCGGTGTAACATCAAAAAAATGGGTAGAACTAAAAAGTCTATCTTACATTCCCGCTACTGTTATTCACGCAAAGCATCGTCAAAATTGGGATAAAGACACCTATGTGATTCCTGAGCATACATTCGCTTTTGAGTGTATAGAAGATATAAAATTATCTCATGAGCACACTGAATATATCTGGACAAGAAGAAGCAATAAAAAAGCTGGAATGGGACTCAAATCGTACTGCCCTGTATGAACTGAATTGTCGACTCATGGAAAATAAAAAATGCAGTAATGTATGATTCCTTTAGTAACAAAACCGAGGATGGCTCTCACTTGAACCTTCCTCGGTTTTTTATTGCAGTATTGGATTATAAAGTTTTTGTTTTTATTTTTCCAGAATCACAGCACCGCTGTTTTTCTCTGCAATGCCCTGCTCAATCATGGCAGCGGCCTCAGCATAAGAAACCGTCACCTGCTGACCGGTGGTAAGGTCCTTCACAGAGCACTTTCCTGCGGCAATCTCGTCCTCACCCAGAAGAACTGCGTAAGGAATGCCCAGCTTGTCGGCATAACTCATCTTCTGCTTGAACTTCTTCTGCTCCATATAGACCTGAGTGCGGATTCCTGCCTCACGCAGAGAGGTTGCAACAGCAATGGCAGGACCGGGATCACTGGTCATGGGCAGCACCAGGGCATCCGCAGGAGCGGTAGGCAGCGCAGGATTCAAAAGCTTCTGCTCGCCCAGCACATAGAACAGACGGGTCAGGCCGATGGAAATACCCACGCCGGGAAGCTGACGGTCTGTGTAATACTCCGCCAGATTGTCATACCGGCCGCCGGAGCACACAGAGCCGATCTCCGGATGATCCAGCAGGGTGGTCTCGTAGACTGTACCGGTGTAGTAGTCCAGGCCTCGTGCAATGGTGAGGTCCACTGCAAAGTTTTCCTGGGGAACGCCAAACTGAGACAGATAAGTCGTGACTGCCTTCAGCTCCTCCAGGCCCTGATCGAAGATCTCATTTCTGCCCCGGTAGCCCTCCAGTGCCGTGAGAACCTCTTCATTGGTTCCGGAAATGGAAATAAACTTCAGGATTTCATTCTTCTGCTCCTCTGTCAGGCCGCAGTCCTCCATGAGGATGATGCCCACCTTTTCAGAGCCGATCTTGTCCAGCTTATCTACAGACCGCATAATATCGCCGGATTTCTCGGACAGGCCCTGCATAGCATAGAAGCCATTGAGAATCTTCCGGTTGTTGACCCGAATCTGGAACCGGCTCAGGCCCAGAGTCTGGAAGGTCTTATAGATAATTGCCGGAATTTCAGCCTCATTGAGAATGTCCAGCTTGCCGTCACCGATGATATCGATGTCTGCCTGATAGAACTCACGGAAGCGTCCTCTCTGGGCACGCTCTCCACGATAGACCTTGCCGATCTGATACCGGCGGAAGGGGAAGGACAGCTCATTGGCGTGCAGTGCCACATACTTGGCAAGGGGAACTGTCAGGTCGAAGCGGAGGGCCAGATCTGCGTCGCCCTTGTTAAAGCGGTAAATCTGCTTTTCCGTGTCGCCGCCGCCCTTGGCCAGCAGAACCTCGGCAGACTCGATTGCGGGGGTATCCAGAGGGGTAAAGCCGTAGAGGCTGTAGGTTTTGCGCAGGATTTCCATAAAACGCTCCATCTGCATCTGAGGGGCAGGCAGGAGCTCCATAAACCCGGACAGGGTCCGGGGCTTAATACGTTCCATCGTTTGCATCCTTCTTTCTTATGGATATTAAGAAGCGCACCGGGAAAAGCCCAGTGCGCCCCATAGGTACTTACAGGGGTTGCGAGAAGCTTACCGCAGAGTGTTTTTGCTGCGGAGCATCTCACGCCAATCCAGGTCACCTCTCTGGAGACCCAGAATCAGCATTTCCGCACTTGCCAGATTGGTAGCCACAGGCACATTGTGCTTATCGCAGAAGCGAATGGTTTCCAGCATCTGCTGTCCGTCCCAGGGATCAATGCTGTCGGGGTTGGTAAACAGCAGAACCAGGTCAATCTCGTTATAGGCGATACGGGCGTTTACCTGCTGATGGCCGCCCTGCTTATGGGACAGCAACAGGGCAATGGGCAGACCGGTGGCATCGGCAACCAGACGGCCTGTGGTTGCAGTGGCATAGAGCGTATGCTTTGAGAGGATGCTTTTATAAGCAGTGCAGAACTGAACCATAAGTTCTTTTTTCTTGTCGTGGGCCAAAAATGCAATATTCATATTTTTATCACTCCATCCGGTATTACTTAATCTTCGCAAGAGGAACCGATTCCCCCAGAATCCGCCGGGCGATCCGGCGGCAGGCTGTACTTGCGCCGCTTCTCTTATATTGAATCAGGGGCTTGTCCAGAACCGCTGCCAAAGGCACATTCCGATCCTCCGGCACCAGTCCCAGCAGGGGGTAGCCTACCAGATCCATAATGTCGTCCACGGTAATTCCCATAGCGGTATAGAGCCTGGGATTGACCCGGTTGACCACCAGGCGCACGTTATCCTTTCCCATAAGCTCCAGCAATTCTCCTGTGCGGGCTCCGTCCCGCATGGCGGCGGGGTCTGGACCTGTGACCATGATCTGCCGGGAGGCGGCACTTGCTGCCATACGGAAGCCCTCCCCCAGTCCGGCCGGTGCATCCAGCAGGCAGAAATCGAACTGATCCCGTGCCGTATGCATTAGTTTCTGAAAGGCTTCTTCGTTCTGGGATTCACTGTCCCTTCCCACAGGGGCCGTAAAAAACTGCAGGGAAGGATAGTCCGGGTGTCTGGCTCCGTCTTTCAGGGCTGCGTTTCCCTGGACGACCTCCGTGAAAGAGAGGGCCGGAACCTTAGACATTCCCAAAGCAATATCCAAATTCCGAAGGCCCACATCCAGATCCACACACAAGACGCTTTTTCCCAGTGCCGCCAAACTTGTTGCCAACCCTGCACAAACGGTGGTTTTGCCTGTACCGCCCTTTCCGGAGAGTACAGCAATCACTGTCCCCATGGACTTCCCTCCCAATCTACACTTTGATGCATACCATTATAGCCCAACAATTCTTGGAATGCAACAACCAATTCCGGATTTTCCGAAACTTTTTTTGTGCAACCGGGCAAAGGAACCCTTGGCAAATTAGCGAATTTGCAGGAAGTTTTGTATAAACTGACGAAAACTTTTCCATCTTGTTTTCTCCCCATTTCCCCCGGGAAAAATTTTTTGAGAAATCGCAAAAAAACTCTTTACAAACGCCTTCGGATGTGGTATCTTAATTATGCAAATGATAATCATTTTCAAAAAGGGGCGAGACCAATGGAACAAACCCGTAAACACAGCAAAAAGCGGGACGCCATTCTCCAATGTATCAAAAGCACAACGGTCCACCCCAGTGCCGAATGGGTTTACAGTCAATTGAAACCCCAGTTTCCAGATCTCTCTCTGGCTACGGTGTACCGGAATCTCACTCTGTTTAAGCAGGAAGGGATTGTCCAGTCTCTGGGCGTCGTAAACGGCCTGGAGCGCTTCGACGGCACAACGGACCCACATGTGCATTTTATCTGTTCCCGGTGTGGCGCTATTATCGATCTCCCGCACATCTCTGTACTGGAAGATTTAGAATCCAAGGTATCAAAAAATATCAATGGTGTTATCGCAGGATATTCTCTGTGTTTTGATGGAACCTGTGAACAGTGTCTTCTGAAAGAGGGAGACATCACCGCCTGAAAAGGCTTACTGATCAAAAAAATAAATTTTATAATATTTGGAGGACATTATTATGAAGAAGTTTGTTTGCCCTGTTTGTGGTTACGTCTACGAAGGCGAGGCAATGCCCGCTGATTTCAAGTGCCCCGTCTGCAAGGTTGACGGTTCCAAGTTCAAGGTCATGGACACCACCAAGCTGGCTGCTGAGCACGAGTATGGCATCTATGAGAAGACCGTTGCCAACAACCCCGACATCTCCGCTGAGGACAAGGCTTTCATCCTGGATCAGCTGAAGGCTAACTTCAACGGCGAGTGCTCCGAAGTCGGTATGTATCTGTGCATGGCTCGTATCGCTCATCGTGAGGGCTATCCCGAGATCGGCCTGTACTGGGAGAAGGCTGCTTATGAAGAGGCTGAGCACGCTGCCAAGTTTGCAGAGATGCTGGGCGAGACTCTGGAGCCCAACATGAAGGCTACCACCAAGGACAACCTGGCATGGCGTGTGGACTGCGAGTTCGGTGCAACTCAGGGCAAGTTCGATCTGGCTGCCTGCGCTAAGAAGAACGGCCTGGATGCCATCCACGACACTGTCCACGAGATGGCTAAGGACGAGGCTCGCCACGGCAAGGCTCTGCAGGGTCTGCTGAACCGTTACTTTAAGTAATTTTAAAAATAACAAGAGGTTTTAGGGCGGTGCCCGTAAAACAGTAATTTCATAAAATAGACAAAAACGGTATCAGGAATCTGTGCATCAGGTCCTGATACCGCTTTTTATTTGCAGAGAAGAAAGAGAGCATATCTTCCGTTGAAGATTGATTGCTGATATGATAAAAGAAAACGTATTCGATCAATCAAAATTTTCTAACTACCTCCAACTAAGGCTCCCCCTTTGGGGGAGGCTAAGAACGGGCGCAGCATGATCGTGGAACGGCCATAGACCGGCAGAACCCGAATTTTCGGGACGGCAGGCCAAAAACAGCACACACCGGTGCTGAAATTCAGCTGGCCCTGAGCCTTCTGGAAAACGGAAAGACCTATAAACAGGTAACAACCCTAATCGGGATCAGCAAAAAATATTTATTAGGATAAAATAAAATAGTTTATTGCGTTTTGTTATAAAAATAAGTTGACAGCCACTTGAAATTTAGTTAGTATATACATATATATTTAAATAGGAGGATATTTATTGTGAAAAAAGCATCAATATTTTTCCTGACTATTTCCCTGGCATGCTCGCTTTTGTCTATTTCAGGATGCGGCACTTGTGACCATGAGTGGAAAGAAGCAACTTGTTTGGAACCTAAAGTGTGCCAGAAATGTCAAGCAACAGAAGGAGAACCTTTAGGACATGTTTGGCAGGATGCAACATGTACGCAGCCTAAGACATGCAAAAGATGTGGCGAAACTGAAGGGGATCCTTTAGAACACGATTGGCTGGACGCAACATGTACGCAGCCTAAGACATGCAAAAGATGCAGCGAAACTGAAGGGGATCCTTTAGGACACGATTGGTTGGACGCAACATGTACAGAGCCTAAGACATGCAAAAGATGCGGTGAAACAGAGGGTGATCCTTTAGGACACGATGCTCCTAATTTAACGTGCACATCAGACGGAGTATGCCAAAGATGCGGCGAAACGATTCCTGCATTAGGGCATGATTGGCAGGATGCAACGTGTACAGAGCCTAAGACATGCACGAGATGCGGCGAAACAGAAGGGGATCCTTTAGGGCATACAACAAGCGCTGGCAAGTGCAAGCGCTGCGGTATTGATGTCTTTGAAACAGTGACCGGTCAGGGAGATGATGTCGTTTCTGATATTACTCTTGACGCCGATAAAATTTACCGAGTCCACTTTACCCATTCAGGTTCACGCAATTTTATTGTGAAATCATATGACAGTAAAAATGATAAAGATTTGTTAATCAATGACATTGGTAACTATGATGGCCGAGTATTGATAAACGGAAAAAGTCCGTTTGCTTTTGAGATTAAAGCGGATGGAGAATGGACCTATACAATAGAATCCGTTGAGCTAACTGCAGAAAAATCTTTCTCTGGCCGTGGTGATGATGTAACAGGGCTAGCTTCAATTACTTCTGGTGCCTGGGTGTTCACCCACGATGGTGATCGTAATTTTATTGTAAAAGTTTATACAGCAAATGGCAGAGATTTACTGATAAATGAAATTGGTAATTACAATGGAAAAGTAATGGTCCTGATTCCTGAGGGTAGTCCTGCTATGTTTGAAATTATAGCAGATGGTAATTGGACAATTGAAAAGTCACAGTAATTAGTCAAAGCCTCCGGCTTAGCCGGAGGCTTTATTAAGCCCTAGAAGGGCTTTTTACAGACATCACCCCTAAGGGGGCTTTCTTTATGCCTTCTGGTTCGAACCACCCGTGAACGGATCCACGTATTCCTTTTCTTTCACGAGAGAGAGCTTCTCATTACGTTAGTTGTATGGTCGGCAAACCACTTCTATCGTAATGGAAAGTTTTTTACTTGCCTACTTTACTCCTCGCTATAAGCTATTTTTTGCCCCCTGCAAAGCAGGGGGTTAACTTTGATAAATCAATAGAAAAAACGGTATCAGAATCTGATCTACAGATTCCTGATACCGTTTTTATTTTCTCTAAAAATCAGCTTTAGCAATGATACGCACCTTCTCTGCTCCTCTACCCAAGGCTCCCCCGCCGGGGGAGGCCAGGAACGGCTGTGTCACTGGAAAACCTTGGGACACCCGGACATTTTCCTGCATTCTTGCCCCCATCCTTTCCCCCTTTTTGTACGCCGATTGATTCCACAGGGGGTGTGGAAATTTTTCGTCACTCTTTGCAAGGTTCTGCATCTGCCTGCTTGTTTCTGAAATTGGGCTATGCTATACTTCAAAATAGAATTGAATTTCAGAAAGGAACTGTTATACGATGAAAATTCTATTTCTGGGAAACAGCTTCACCTATTTTCACCATATGCCCCGGCTTTTTGAAACCATGGCCACTGAGGCCGGTCTTGATATCCGTGCGGACATGATTACCGAAGGAGGATTCTGGCTGGATCAGTTTCTTGACGGTATCACAGAACCTGCCAGACTGGCAGAAAAAGCTCTGGATGAGGAACATTGGGACTATGTAATTTTACAGGGACAAAGTGCAGAACCCGCCCTGGAGCGGCAGCGTTTTCTGCGGGCAGCGGAAAAGCTGTGCTGTAAAATCCATGCAGCAGGTGCAACGCCTGCGTTTTATCAGACATGGAGCTATGAATATGGGACAGAAAAGTTGGCTTCCACCGCAATGGCTTACGATGAATTTTACGAGGCATTGAAAGAGGGCTATCAGCAGGCCAGCAGAGAAAATCACGCATTTCTTGTCCCTGTGGGCGATTTATTTTATCGACTGAATGCGCCCATCGGTCCGATGCACCTTTTCGCATCAGATGCATACCATCCCAATCTATTAGGCAGCTACGCCGCAGCCATGTGCTTCTATAAAGTTCTTCTGAATGCCGCAAGTCTCCCTGCATGGTGTCCGGATGGGATCACCCAGAATCAGCAGGCACTGCTTTGGGACACTGCTTTGGGATACGATCAAAGAACTTTAGAATACAGTGTTTTTTAGGGGTTGTTTTGTTTTAAAATAAAACAATCCCATTTTTTTCTTGCAAAATGGCGAAAGAAAGGGTATACTCTCTAAGAAAACGAAAACCAAGAGAGAAAGGAATGCTACAATGTCCGAAAACAACAAGCAAACCGAAGCAATCTATGATGCCCGAACCCTTGGACTGGGCAAAACCACAGTACTGGGTATTCAGCATCTGTTCGCCATGTTCGGCGCCACAGTTCTGGTGCCTGCCCTGACAGGTCTCAATGTGTCCACTACCCTGCTCTTTGCAGGCTTGGGCACCCTCCTGTTCCACCTGATCACCGGCCGGAAGGTCCCCGCATTTCTGGGTTCCTCCTTTGCCTTCTTGGGTGGATATGCCGCAATCGCCCCCATGCTGACAGATCCGGCTACCGGAGAAGCCACCCTGGCCAACCATGCCATGCTTCCCTATGCCTGTGCCGGTGTTGCCGTTGCAGGTCTGGTTTATCTGGTTCTGGCCTTCTTCTTTAAGCAGTTCGGCGTGAAAAAAGTAATGCGCTTCTTCCCCCCCATCGTAACTGGTCCCGTGATTATCTGCATCGGCCTGTCTCTGGCCGGAACCGCCATCGGCAACTGCCGCAGCAACTGGTGGGTGGCCATGGTCGCCATTTTAGTGGTCGTAGTCTGTAATGTCTGGGGAAAAGGTATGGTCAAAATTATTCCCATTCTGCTGGGTGTGCTGGCCTCCTACCTCTTCGCCATGGTGATTGATCCTGATGCACGGCAGAAGGTTTCTGAGACTGTCGCCGCAGCTGACTGGTTTGGTCTGCCGATTATCTGGAAGAACACCGCTTTCTCCATCTTCGGCAAGGACTTTGACGGCGGAATGCTGCTGACCTCTGTGGTCACCATTGCCCCCATTGCCCTGGCTGCCATCGTGGAGCACATCGGTGATATGTGCGCCATCTCTTCCACCGTGGGAAAGAACTTTGTGGCTGATCCCGGCCTCCATCGGACTCTGGTCGGTGACGGTCTGGCAACCGCTCTGGCTGCCTGTTTCGGCGGCCCTGCCAACACTACCTATGGCGAGAATACCGGCGTTCTGGCCCTCAGCAAGGTCTATGACCCCATGGTGGTTCGTCTGGCCGCTGTCTTCTCCGTGGTACTGTCCTTCTGCCCCAAGTTCTCCGCTCTGATCGTAGCCATGCCTGCTGCCACCATGGGCGGTGTCAGCCTGGTGCTCTACGGTATGATTTCCTCTGTAGGCGTACGAAATGTGGTTGAAAATCAGGTAGACTTCACCAAGAGCCGTAATGTCCTCATCGCTGCCATGATTATGTGTCTGGCTGTGGGTGTGTCCTATAATGGTGCCATTACCTTCTCCATCGGCTCCATTACGCTCAGCCTGTCCGGTCTGGCTGTAGCTGCTCTTGTGGGTATCTTCATGAACGCCGTGCTTCCCGGCAAGGACTATGAGTTCGGCTCCAACGAGCAGGGCGACACCGCAGTAAACTTCGGCACCAGAGCCAAAAAAGACTAATCGTTTTCAAACTCAATAACCCAGATCAAACAGATCTGGAATGAGGTCAGGCTGATAGCCTGACCTCATTTTTTTAGATTCTTTTTTACAAATTTATTTTTATATTTATCAAATTACTATTGAAATTCTATTACTATTATAGTATAACTAGATCAGCAAGCATCCATAAAAAACACAGAAAAGGAGAATTGCCATGAACAAGGATCAAATTGATGGAATTAACGCATATTTTAAAAAACAGATTGCCCAATGCAAAGAACAAACCCAAACGCTCACTTCTGAGAGTCGCTCCGATGAGGCTGTATTCTCCAGAATTCAAATGAACGTGTATGATATCCTGAATACGGTTTTTGCCACCGCTATAAAAATGCACGGGGATGATTGCAAAAAAGCAGAAGAATTCTTCCTGCAAAAGACCGAGCAGCTTTCCAAAGCCTGGCAGACTTCCCTGGAAACAGCTGAGCAACACGGTGCCTTTGAAAAAGCATATATTGAGCGGATCAAGCTGGATACGATCATAGAAGCCAAAGAAACATTGGAGATGCTCTGGGAGGAACCTCATGACTGAATCAGAAGCAATTCGTCTGTTCAAGTGTCTGGCCGATAAGTCCAGGCTGCAAATTTTGAAATCCCTTTCTATTGAAGATATGTATGTGGAGCTGCTGGCCCAGCGTTTGGATTTAACCCCATCTACCATTTCATTTCATCTGAAGAAATTGGCTGAGGCTGGTGCCGTCCGGTCTTATAAAAATCAATACTACACAATGTATTCCCTTTGCAGAGATATTTTTGATGCACGGATTATTGATATTATCTGTGAAAAATCCGACGAATCTGCACTGCAAAATCAGCGGGAAGCAGACTATCGCAGGCATGTAATCGATTCCTTCTTTGAATATGGCAAGCTCAAATCCATTCCTGCGCAGCGCAAAAAGAAACGTATTATTTTAGAGGAAATCGCAAAATCCTTTCTGCCCGGACAAACTTACTCGGAACGGGAAGTAAACATCATAATTTCGGATTTTTACGATGATTTTTGTACAATCCGCAGGGATATGATTTCTGAAAAGCTAATGGGTCGGAATAAAGACGGGGATTGTTACCGGCTATTGCCGCCCAATGAACAGGAGGAAGCATAAGTGGTTATCGGGATCTTTGGAGAAAGCTGCGTGGGAAAGTCAACCCTGGCAGAGCACATCAATCAAAAAATTCATGCGCAAATCTACACCGGAAAGGATTATCTTCGCCTGGCTAAAAATGAAGCCATTGCGAAGAAGCTATTTACAAAGCAATTACAGGAAGCTGTCCATAGCGACTCTGTGATTTATGTAATTGCAGAGAAAGAGGACCTGGAGCTGCTGCCTGAAGGCGCCATACGCATTCTCGTCACAGCCGATCTAGAGCTCATCAAGACCAGATTTGCTGCCCGCATGCATGGCAGCCTGCCTGTTCCGGTCGAGAAGATGTTAGAGAAGAAACATGGCTTCTTTGATTATGAACCCTGCGATATCCATATAGAAGCTGGCAAAGAGGATGACAAGACTCTTTCTGACTGTATCAGTTATATAATTAGAATGCAGGACAAAACAAAGCTTTCCTGAACAGATATAGAAAGAGAGCATTCCATTGGAATGCTCTCTGCTTATACTATTTGCACTTCTCTTCCAAAGCCCTTCCCGGACTGTCTGGCAGGGCAACGATTTGCCCGGAAGGACCTGTTTTTTCAGGCATAAAAAAAGAGAACATTCTATAAGAATGTTCTCCATTGTGTTGGCATTACCTATCTTCCCGACCAGTCACCCGGTAAGTATTG
>RCNH01000288.1_pt1 | contig 23280 bp, 22 predicted proteins | sample 2041161 | NCBI WGS metagenome assembly RCNH01 (sample SAMN09708215, study PRJNA481090) | Feces metagenome, whole genome shotgun sequencing project. | biome: feces | host: Leptonychotes weddellii | place: Antarctica: Sion Island | collected 2010-03-01 | reverse complement strand
ATGCGGCAAGGTCAGTGCAAACGGCGGCGATGATGCCCACCTGGTCCTTGCCCACTACGGTCACGATTGCTTTCATATCATTCACCTCATACGTCGTAGTCCGCACACACACGGCTGTCGAGCATGTGCCAGAAGCACTCTTTTGCTGCCAGATGGGCAGGATGCTCAGCATAGGCAGCCAGAGCCTCACGGCTTTCAAATTCAGAATACAGGCAGTAGTCCATGCCGCCCTGATAGGTTCTGCGAACTTCCAGATGGGTAAGTCCGGGCACAACGCCCACCAGCGGCTCCAGCTTGGAAGCAATCAGCTCCACGGCCTGCTGCTTGTCCACATCTGCCTTCAGTGTGTAAATAACAATGTGTTTTACCATAGTAACCCTCCTGAAACAAATACCGGGGCTGAGTATTCAGCCCCGGTATACAGCATTTTGCGATTAAGCCTCTTCTTCAGACTCTTCCAGCAGAGCACGGATAGACAGAGAGATACGCTTGTTCTCAGCGTCGATCTCGGTGATCTTAGCCTTGACTTCCTGGCCCTCGCTCAGCACGTCCTCGGGCTTGTCGATGCGGCGGTCAGCGATCTGGGAGATGTGAATCAGGCCGTCAACGCCGGGGATAATCTCTGCGAATGCGCCGAAGGTCATCAGCTTAACAACCTTAACGTCAACCACGTCACCAACATTGTAGTTGTTCATGAACTGGTTCCAGGGATTCATCTCAGCGGTCTTGTAGCCCAGAGAAATCTTGTGCTTCTCGGTATCGAAGGAGATGACGTAAACATCGATCTCATCGCCTACGGAAACAACATCAGCGGGAGTCTTGATGCGATTCCAGCTCAGCTCAGAAACATGAACCATGCCGTCAACGCCGCCGATGTCTACGAATGCGCCGTAAGAAGTCAGGGACTTGACAACGCCGTGGTACTTAGCGCCCACTTCGATCTCGTTCCAGATCTTCTCCTGAGCAGCCTTGCGGCTCTCAGCGGTCACAGCACGGATGGAGCCGATGACACGACGACGTGCACGGTTCACTTCGGTGATCTTCATTTCAACGGTCTTGCCAACCATAGCAGACATATCGCCGCCCTTGGCAATGCCGGACTGAGAAGCGGGGATGAACACACGGATGCCCTTAACATTGGCAACCAGGCCGCCCTTGTTCTCTTCGGTGATGGTACCTTCGATGGTGGTCTTTTCTTCACACCAGGTAGCCATGTCGTCCCAAACCTTCATGCCGTCCAGCTTCTTCTTGGACAGCTGGCAGGTGCCTTCCTGATCGTTTACACGAACGACGAACACTTCGATTTCGTCGCCCACGTGCAGGATGTCCTCGGGCTTAACAGTGGGATCTGCGCTGACTTCGTCATAAGGAATGTAGCCGGCATGCTTGGTGCCCAGGTCTACCTGGATCTCAGTGGTGCCAATATGGGTAACAACGCCGGTAACCTTGTCTCCTGTATTTAAAGTCTTGATGGACTGTTCCAGAAGTTCTGCGAAGTTCTCCTCCTGTACAGCCTCAACATTAGTAATTTCGCTCATAGTCTTGTTGACCTCCTTTATAATCCACGCCGGTGTCGACGCACCAGCCGTGATTCCAACATCAGCCACACCACGAAAGAACGCGGGATCCAATTCGCCGGCATTATCTACCAGCACCACCCGGTCACAGTGTTCTCGACAAATCATCGCAAGACGGCCTGTGTTGGAACTGTGAGTGTCACCTACAACGACCATGGCCTGACAATTTGAACTTAATTGCGCCGCTTCGCTTTGCCGAAATTCAGTAGCTTTACATATTGTATCAAAGATTTTTAAATTAGTAAACTGTTTTTTTGCAATTTCACAACAATTTTTCCACAAAGATTCTGTGGAAGTTGTCTGACAAACCATGCAAATCATCAAATCCGGGTCCGGATTCTCGGTTTTGATCCAATTTTCCAGTTCCTCCGGGGTCTCGAATATCCGGCACTGACTGCACCAGCCCGCAATTCCCTCCACTTCCGGGTGGGAGCGGGTGCCGATAATCACCGGAAGTCTGCCTGCCTTCTCCGCCTCGCTCACGATGCCGTGAATGCGCTTTACAAAGGGGCAGGTGGCATCCACAATTTCTGCACCCTGCTGTTCAAGCCGCTCATACACATCTCTGGTCACCCCGTGGGAGCGGATGATGACCGTATCCCCCGGCCCAGCCTCCTCAGGCTCCGCAATCACCTGCACCCCCATCTCCTGGAAACGGGCAACCGCATGGCGGTTGTGGATGATGGGGCCTAAGGTGGATACCTTTTTCCCGGCCTTGGCGGCCTGCTCTACCAGCTCCACCGCCCGGTTGACCCCGAAGCAGAAGCCGGCGCTTTTTGCCACATGAATGCTCATAGAGAGATCTTCTCCTCCACAATTTTCTTCATGGCGGCGACCACACCCGCAATATCCAGCTCGGAGGTATCCAGCTTTACGGAGTCCCTTGCCATTTTCAGCGGTGCGATGGCCCGATGGGTGTCCTGATAATCCCGCTGCTGGATCTCCTTCAGAACCTGCTCGTACTGGGCCTTCTGCCCCTTGGCCACCAGCTCATCGCAGCGGCGCTTGGCACGAACCTCCGCTGAGGCAGTCAAGAAGATCTTTACATTGGCCTTGGGCAGCACCACGGTGCCGATATCCCGTCCGTCCATAATCACATTGTGTTTTTTTGCCACATCTCTCTGCATTTCCAGCAGCATCTGGCGCACCACGGCATGGGCAGCCACCAGGCTTGCCTTCTGGGAGATCTCCTGGGTGCGGATCTCGTCGGTCACATCCATGCCGTTCATGAGCATGTGCTGCTTTCCCTCTTCGTCATACTGGATCTCCACCGTCAGCTCGTCGATGTAGCGCTCTACACCGTCCACATCCTTGGGGCTGACCCCCAGAAGATCCAGAAAATAGGCAACGGTTCTGTAGATTGCGCCGGTGTCCACATAGTAGTAGCCCAGCTCCTTGGCAAGAGCTCTTGCGATGGTGCTCTTGCCTGCGCCTGCAGGGCCGTCGATTGCAATTGCATATGTTTTAGCCATAACGATTTCTCCTTTTATCCCTGCTGCCGCAGCTGATTCAGGGCTGCTGCCTCACGTTCCACCACTTCCTGGGGGGTGAGTCCCAATTTTTGTCCGGCCTCCTGGGGGTTCATGGGCAGGCCGCCCTCCAGACCAAAGCGCAGGGTCAGCAGCTGGGCATCCTCCTGAGACAGGGTGCTGAGCAGCTCCATGATCCGCTCTCTTGCCTGGAAATAGGCTGTATCCTCTACCGCCTGCTCCTCTTCCTGGGGGTCTTCCTCCTTGGGGGCCATGGCCGCATCCACCATCTGACGGGAACGGGCCTGGGTGATCATGTCTTCATATACCTGGGCCTCCTGCACGGTCACGTGCATCTGCTGGGCGATTTCCTCCAGGGTGGCATTTCTGCCCAGTTCGCTCAGAAGTCTTTGATCCACGTCCCGGTAGTCCTCCATGCCCTGGCGCAGCTTCTGCCCCAGGCCTCCGGAGCGGGCCTGCATCACAACGGCTCTTGCCATATACTGGTGGATCCACCAGCTGCAGTGGCTGTCAAAGTCGCCGCCTGTATACTGCAAAATTCCCTGCCACAGACCCAGGCTTCCCTCCTGGATCAGATCCATCAGCAGAACCCCTCTGCCGGTGTAGGTCTTGGCCGCCTCCACCACAGCTGCCAGGGACAGATTCAGCAGCTCCGGGGCCGCCTCTCTGTCTCCCTGCAGGTGTCGTGCGAGAAGTTCCTGCCGGGTGCTGTCCGGCTTTGTCCCGGCCAGCTCCTCCAGGTACAGCCGCAGGGTGTCATTTTTCTCAAGACCCTCCAGCAGATTGTTCTTCTCCACAAGCTGCTGCTCATGCCGCAGCCGCACCGCTGTGTCGCCGCTGCCCATATCCGCAGGCAGCTGGCTTATATCCAGGGTGATCTTTTTCTCCTCCAAAACCCGGAAGATCTCCTCCAGAGTCTCCTCGTCCTTTTCCTCAGTCTGGGTGAGCAGCTGCAGCGCCGACAGGGTGTCCCCCACCTGCTGCACCAGCTGCTCCCAGGGGCTTTCGTCAAATGTAATATCCAATTCCATCATTCCAGGAATTCCTCCAATCCCAAATCAGCGCCCAGCTTCCGCAGCTTGTCCAGCGCCTGATGATCGATCTGCCGTGCCCGCTCCTTGGAGATCTCCAAAGCGGCTCCGATCTCCTCCAGCGAATGGCAGATCCCATCCTCCATGCCGTAGTGGAGCCGCAGCACCTGCTGCTGCCGGGGACTCAGAAGCCCCAGCAGGGAGTCCAGGGTGCTTTTCAGCTCCCGGCACACCAGCTCCTCCTGGGGCTGAGGTGCCTGCACATCCTCCAGCAGCAGCTGCAAGGTACCCTCGTCCTCGTCACCGGCCGGAACATCCAGAGAGCACACATCGGGAATGAGGGACAGCAGCTGCACCACCTTTTTTTCCGGGATCTCCGTGTAGGCTGCGATCTCCGCCTGGGTGGGTACCTGACCGTTTTCCTGCTGCAAAACCGCCCTGGCTGTCAATATCTTCCGGATTCGCTCCGCTGTGTGAATGGGTACCCGGATCAGCCCTGCGTGGTTCATAATGCACCGGGTCACACCCTGCCGGATCCATTTGGTGGCATAGGTGGAAAAGCGGTAATTGCGTGTATAGTCAAACTTCCGGGCCGCCACCAGCAGGCCGATACTGCCCTCCTGAACCAGATCCAAAAGGGGCACACCTCTGCCCACATATTCTCTTGCGACGGATACCACCAGCCGCAGATTGGCCGTTACCATCCTGCGGATGGCATCCTCATCTCCTGCCGCACACTGCATGGCAAGCTGCCGTTCCTCCTCCGGACTCAGCCGGGGGTACTGGCGAATGTCCTGCAAAAACTGGCGCACATCATCTTCGCCGGTGCTCACAGGCATCTTCTCTTTTTCCTTATCCAAAAGACCTGCACTCATGCATTCGTTCCTTTACTTTCTTTCAGCTTATTTCTGAGGGCCAGCAGATCATCGTCACTGCTGACCTTGGCGCACCGATGCTGCTCCAGCACGATTTCCACACAGTCCCGGTAGGCTTTTTCATTGACGGTACCCTCGTGGCGCTGGCACACACCTGCCAGATGGGACATCTCCTCCGGGGAAATATCCTCCAGCACCCCCAGAGAGATCTCCAGGCCCTGGCTGCAGCGGTTTACCAGCTGATCGTAAACTCTGCCCAGCAGCGCCACTGAGAAGTCGGCGCCGGTGAGATTTTTGGAAAACTCCAGCATAGCAGGCTCCCGGAGCACCTGGGCCACGATGCTCTCTTCGGCGACCGCAGAGCGCACATTGTCATAGTGGATGGAGTGATCTCTAGGCTGAAGGGCCTTGGCCGGAGCCAGATCGATTCGCTCCTGCTTTTTCCTCTCCCGTGCCAGACGGCGCTTGAAGGCTTTGTTCACCTCCAGCTTCATGGCCTCCATGCTGATACCGGAGGTCTCCGCCACCCGTCCGCTGTACACCTCACGCTTAATAGAGCTGTCCAGGGTGCAGATCAGCTCTGCGCACTCCTGCACATAGCGGATCTTCTGGTCGTCCTCCCCCAGGTTGTATTTCTTCTCAATGGCCTCCAGCTGGTATTCCACCCGGTTGGAGGACTCCTCCAGCAGCAGGCGGAACCGATCCGGGCCGAATTTTTTGAGGAACTCATCCGGGTCCTTGGCATCCCGCATCCGCAGCACCTTGATCCGGATCCCGGCCCGCTCCAGCATGGGTATGGCCCGCTTGGTGGCGTTCTGACCGGCCTCGTCTCCGTCGTAGATGAGGTACACCTGCTCTGTGTAGCGGCTGAGCAGCGTGGCGTGCTCCTCTGTAAGGGAGGTGCCCAGGGAGGCCACGGCGCAGTCAAAGCCGAACTGATGCAGGGCGATGGCATCCATGTACCCCTCCACCAGAATCAAGTACCCCAGCTTGCTCTTCTTGGCCAGATTCAAGCCAAACAGGTTCTTTCGCTTGTTGAAAATAAGGGTCTCCGGGGAGTTTAAGTACTTGGGCGTGGAGTCGTCCATGACCCGTCCGCCGAAGCCGATGATATTACCCCGCACATCGATAATAGGAAACATGAGCCGGTTGCGGAACCGGTCAAAAATTCTGCCGTTTTTCTCAGACACAAGACCTGCATCCCGCAGCTCCTCATCCGTGTAGCCCTTCTGCCGCATGGCATCGCACAGGCCATTCCAGGAATTGGGGGCAAAGCCGATTCCGAACTTTGTGATGGTGGACTTGGGCATGCCACGCCCTGCGGCATAGGCAAGGCCCTCTTTTCCGGCAGGGCCGTACAGCTGGCTGTGGAAATACCGGGCAGCCTCCTTCATAAGTGCCCACAGTCTCTCCTGTTTCCGGTAGCGGCTCTGATACTGCTCGTCCTCCGGCACCTCCATGCCTGCCCGCTTGGCAAGAGCACGGACTGCATCCGGGTAGCTGAGGCCCTCGATCTCCATCATGAAATTGATGGCGCCGCCCCCCTTGTGGCAGCCGAAGCAGTAGTAGATGCCCTTGTCCGGGGCAACGGAGAAGGAGGCGGTCTTTTCCCCATGGAACGGGCAGAGCCCGAACAGATTGGATCCGGAGCGCTTTAGGCTCACGTACTGGCCCACCACATCCTCGATGGGATTGCGGGCGATGAGTTCATCTATAAACGACGGGGGAAATGCCATATTCCATACCTCCTTTTGCAGCGGGATGCTGCCATATTCTTTCTAGTATATCATATTATCCCCGTACATGCCATCCTGCCGGGATAAAAAGCTCTGTATATTTGTCCACTGCATAATTGTCGGTCATGCCGGCAATGTAGTCACAGACAGTCCGCTCCATGCCGTCCAGGGACAGCTGGGGCTGAAAATCCCCGGGAAGGGCTTCCGGGTGTTTATAGTAGTACTCATAAAGGCGCTTGAGCATATCCTTGGCCTTCTGCTCCTCCCCCTTGGCACGGGGGTTGCGGTAGACATTGGCAAACATAAAAGCCCGCAGGTCCTTCAGGGCCTGGTCGATCTGGGGGGACAGCACGATCCGGTCTGCATCCCGGGACGTGTCGATACAGTCGCACACCAGAGTGTTGATCCGCTGGCTGTGGGTTCTTCCCAGGATTTTCTTAAGGGAGTGGGGAATATCCGAATCCTCCAGGATCCCTGCCCGAATGGCATCGTCGATGTCGTGATTTACATAAGCCATCTGGTCGGCCTTGCGGACGATCTGTCCCTCCAGGGTCTCCGGGATGAATCTGCCTGTGTGACCCAGAATGCCCATGCGCACCTCGTATGTAAGATTTAGGCCCTCTCCGTCGTTCTCCAGAATATCCACAACCCGGAGGCTCTGCTCATTGTGCCGGAAGGGCTGGCCCATCACCTCCGACAGTGCCGCCTCACCGGCGTGGCCGAAGGGGGTGTGGCCCAGGTCATGGCCCATTGCCGCCGCCTCTGTCAGATCCTCATTGAGATTGAGGGCCTTTGCGATGGTTCTGGCGATCCGGGTTACCTCCAGCGTGTGGGTCATACGGGTCCGATAGTGGTCGCCCTCCGGCCTCAGAAACACCTGTGTTTTGTGCATCAGCCGCCGAAAGGCCTTGCTGTGGACAATTTTATCCGTATCCCTCTGGTAAATGGTGCGCACATCCTCCACCTTGGGCTCCTCCGGATGGAGGCGGCCCCGGCTTTCATCGGAAAACGCCGCACGCTGATCCAGCTGTACATGCTCCAGTCGTTCCATTTCTTCCCGCAACATCATAATGATACCCCCACAAATATTATGTATCGGTTACTCTACAGGAAATGCCCGGCACTCCAGCGCTGTCTCCAGTCCCTCCACAGTTCCGGCTGTCATATCGGTGAGCTTATCCAAAAAGCTCTGGGTGTCCGGCTGCGCCACCAGGATCTCCAGCTCCACCTCTGCGCCGAACTGGGTATCCCGAATGATGCCGCCAAAGGCCGCCACCTCCAGCTTCACCCGCTCGTAGAAGGTGTAGGGACAGGGTACATACAGTACGCTCCACACCCGCTTCATAGACTTTCCGGCTGCATCGATGGCGATTTTGGCACCTTTTGTATAGGCTCTGACCAGTCCTCCGGCTCCCAGAAGGGTCCCGCCGAAATACCGGGTCACCACACACACTACGTTATAAAGATTTTCCTTCTGCAGCACCTGTACCATGGGCATACCGGCGGTGCCGCCGGGTTCTCCGTCGTCGGAAAACCGCACGGCTCCGTCCTTGATCACATAGGCCCAGCAGTTGTGGGTTGCGTCATAGTGCTGCTTTTTCATCTCCTGGATGTGCTCCAGGGCCTCCTGCTCTGTCTCTACCGGCCAGACTCTGCCGATAAAGCGGGATTTTTTCTCCACAAATTCATCTTCTCCGAAGTGGGTTGGCACCAAATACTCGTCCAACTTATCAACACTCCTTCGTAATATACTCTTTGAGTTTTCCGTACAAAATCGGATCGACGATGGTCTCCACCACGATCCCCTCTCCGGTGTAATCCACACCCAGCACCTGTGCGCCGCTGTGGAGGGTGTCCACCATGCCGCCCATGCTGTAGGGCAGTGTCACCACAATATGATGGCGGCTGTGTCCCAGGGCATCCTCGATGGCCTTTAGGAGGGTGTCCATCCCCCGCCCATGGGCTGCGGAGATCTTCACCACATCCTCCCCGATGGGAATATCCTCGGCTCTTACCAGATCTGCCTTGTTGTAGCACTGGAGCACCTTGGTGCCGGGTTTTGCCAGCTTTGCGATGAGGCCGTTTACCACATCGATATGCTCCTGCCGGTTGGGGTCAGCGGAGTCGATCACGTGCAGCAGCAGATCCGCATACTCCAGCTCCTCCAAAGTGGCCCGGAAGGCATCCACCAGATGGTGGGGCAGCTTTGCGATAAATCCGACCGTATCCGACAGCACCACATCCAGATTGTCTGAGACTGTCAGCTGCCGGGAGGTGGTGTCCAGGGTATCGAACAGGCGGTTATTGGCAGGAATGCCCGCCCCTGTCAGTGCATTCAAAAGGGTGGATTTTCCCGCATTGGTATAGCCCACAAGGGCAACCACCGGCACGGAATTTTTCATTCTCCGCTCTCTCTGGACACTGCGCACCTGCCGCACCTGCTCCAGCTCCGACTGAAGCCTTGCGATCCGCTCCCGGATGTGCCGCTTATCCGACTCCAGCTTGGTCTCGCCGGGGCCACGGGTGCCGATGCCGCCACCCTGCCGGGACAGGCTTTTGCCCATGCCCGAAAGTCTGGGCAGCAGGTATTTATACTGGGCAAGCTCCACCTGAAGTCTGCCCTCTCTGGTCTTTGCCCGCTGGGCAAAGATATCCAGAATGAGGGCGCTCCGATCCAGAACCGGCACCCCCAGAATATCCTCCAAGGCCCGGATGTGGCCCGGGGACAGCTCATTGTCAAACACACACATGGTGGCCTCTGTGGCCTCAATGAGCATTTTCACCTCTAAGGCCTTACCCTCGCCGATAAAGCTGTGGGCATCGGGCGCATGGCGGTTTTGGAGCATCTTGCCTGTGCAAAATCCGCCGGCTGTTTCCAGCAGCGCCTCCAGTTCATCCAGTGTCTCATCTGTAGCGATTTGGGCCTTTGTAAAGCAGTCTGCGTTCAGGCCAACCAGCACCGCCCGCTCCTGCACCTTCTTTTCATCGTTTATCGTCATATATCCTCCTGGGGGCTTTCCCCCGCAAACGTTCCATTCAAATCTGAAATTGATTCTTTATTATAACACAAATCCCAAGTTACACACAAGAAAAAGGACAAAAATATAAAAAAAGTCCGTACTACGAAACGCAGTACGGACTTCTGTCTTACTTGATACCAAATCTCTTGTTGAAACGATCAACACGTCCACCAGTGTCAACCAGCTTCTGCTTGCCGGTATAGAAAGGGTGGCACTTAGAGCAGATTTCAACTCTGATGTCCTTCTTGGTGGAACCGGTGGTAAACACGTTGCCACAGGCGCAGCGAATCGTAGTCTGTTCGTAATTGGGATGGATGCCTTCTCTCATTTTGTTCACCTCTTTCTTGTAAGTTAAAAGGGCGCAAATGCCCTAGCAATCTATAATCGCCCGGATATCATACCATATAGGATTGCAGATTGCAAGTGTTTTTTCGTATTTTTTTATTTTTTCCTTAAAAAGCCCAGTTGCCGTTGCGGAAGATGGGTACCACACGGCCGTCACGGGTCAGAGCATCGATATTCATGGAATCGCAGCCAATCATGAAATCCTCATGGATCATGGAGTCGTTGATGCCCATGGCACGGCACTCCTCCAGAGATTTGTTGTGATGATCCCGGATGGTGTCGGCAAATCCCATGCCCAGAGCCAGATGGCAGGCTGCATTCTCGTCAAACAGGGTATTATAGAACAGGATGCCGCTCTCGGAAATGGGGCTGTGCTGCGGCACCAGTGCGCACTCGCCCAGATAGGCGGCGCCCTCGTCCATGGCGATCATGGTCTTCAGCAGCTCTTCGCCCACCTCTGCCTTCACTTCCACAGCCTTGCCTTTTTCAAAACGGATGGAGAAGTTGTCGATGATCTGGCCCTGATAGGAAAGGGGTTTTGTGGAGTAGACAATTCCCTCTGCCTGACCCTTCATGGGAGAGGTGAAGCACTCCTCGGAGGGGATGTTGGGATTATACACCGTACCCGTCAGGTTCGATTCGGCACCGCCGCAGAACACAGCGTCCTCGATCAGACCCACGGTAAAGTCGGTGCCGTTATCGGCGGTGTAGTGCAGAGTGTCAATTCCCAGGCTGTTGAGGTAATCGCAGCGGGCCTTCAGATCCGCATTGTGCTTTTCCCAGTTGGCGATAGCATCTCCGTCCACACGGGAGGTAAAGAGGATCATCTCCCACAGCTTCTCCATGGCCTGGCTGGTGCGCAGCTCCGGGAACACCTTCTTGGCCCAGGCTTTTCCGGGGACAGCGGCGATGCACCACTGCTCCTTACCCTCTCTGGCATCCAGGTAGGGCTTCAGGATGGGATAGGACATCTGCCGGGACTTAGACAGCTTCTCCATATTCATGCCCTTGAGGCCGTCGGGATCTTCGGAGACCAGATGAATCCGGGCGGGGACTGTGTCACAGTAGTGCTGCAGCTTTGCCTTCTGGTAGTCGGTGACCTCGCCCAGGGTCTTGAGATTCTGATAGCGCACGTGGATCTTGCTGAGGGGCTGGAAATTCCACTCCACCACGACCCGCTTGGCCTTAGCCTTGTAGGCCTCTTCCACAACCATCTGAACGAATTCCGGCTGATCCAGATCCGCAAAAATCACAACCTCCTGACCTACCTGCACATTGACACCGCAGCGCACAATCAGTTTTGCATATTCCCTTAAAACCGTTTTCTTCATAAAACAAGTCTCCTTATCTTCAAAATGCCCATTTAGTGTAACAGATTCCGTCCAATTCGTCAATCACAGTTGCATTATTTCTCATACACCGTTATAATACAAACCAAATTATCTTTAGGGGGAATTCCCATGATTACAAGAGAGCAATTCAAAGAAAAGCTGAAAAACGGCCCCCTTCTTCTGGACGGTGCCACCGGCTCCAATCTGCAGAAGGCCGGTATGCCCAGAGGCTGCTGCACAGAGGAGTGGATCCTGGCAAATCCCCAGGTCCTGGTATCCCTGCAGCGAGCCTACGCAGAGTCCGGCAGCCAGATCCTTTACGCCCCCACCTTCCAGGCCCAGCCCATTGCCCTGGAGCGGGTAAACCTCCACCGGCAGGCCGAGGCCATCAACGCCCAGCTGGTGGCTCTCACCCGCTCCGCAGCCCCCGGGGTTCTGGTGGCCGGAAACCTCACCACCTTAGCCACTTACACCGACAGTTTTGACCCGGACAAATTCGATCTGCTGGTAGAAAATTATCAGCGCCAGATCTGCGGCCTTCTGGAGGGCGGTGCGGATCTGCTAGCTGCGGAAACCCTCATGTACCCCCAGGAGGCAGAGGCCATTCTGACCGCCGCCGAGCTGGAGGGGGCCGGGGCCGTCATGTACACCTTTACCATGCAGTCAGACGGTGCCCTCTACTCCGGCCAGGATGCGGCCCCGGTGCTCCAGGAGCTGGAGCAGGCAGGTGCCGCCGCCGTGGGCTTTAACTGCGTAAACGCCGACGATCTAACCCCCGGCCTCGTGAGCCGGCTCCGCAGGTATGTAAAGGGGCCTCTTGTGTGCAAGCCCAATGCGGGCCTTCCTGTCATCGGTATGGATGGGCTGCCCCACTACTCCATGAAACCGGAGGAATTTGCCCGGATCCAATGCCAGTGCGCCGCCATGGGTGCCTCTGTTCTGGGGGGCTGCTGCGGCACGACCCCGGCTCACATCCGTGCTCTGCGGGACATGTTATCATCGAATTCCCTCCTGTAATGACGAAACATCGACGTCCTTCGACACCGATGTTCTGAAACTGTCAAAAAACCCAGTCACCGTGCATCATTGTGCACAAGGCTCCATTTAACAGGGTAATTTGTGTGCAATTCTGAGGGCCCCCTGTCATTCTGAGCGCCAGCGAAGAATCTTTATAGAAAGATTCTTCGCTGGCGCTCAGAATGACAGGGAAGATTCTGCGGTCACTGCGTATCCTCACAATGACATACTTCTTTGACGAACGGGAAACATCGGTGTCCTTCGACACCGATGTTTTTTCTTGCAAAGTATCGGCGTTTTTGGTAGACTTATATCACTATGGAAAGAAAAACACATTTCTATGTCAGTCGCAAAAACGCACTGACCTGGATGATGGTACTTTGTATGGTATGCTCGGCAGTGGCCCGTTTTCTGATTATCGGTGTGAAAGGGTCCGATGTGTGGAGCCAAATCGTTCTGCCAATTACCGCAACCGTACTGTATGTGCTGATCGTCCTGCTGTCCGGCAAAGAGCATTTTTATAAAACCGCTGTTCCCATCTGGCTCATGAGCCTTTATTACTTTTTTGTATTTGAAGCCATCGACTTCGGCATGATCGATGCGCTTATTACCATGCTCTACGCCGTCGCCCTGTTCTGCATTTCGGTGTTCTACACCCAGATCACCTCCGGCAAAGAGAAAATGGGCTGGCTGCTGATTCCGGTGCTGCTGATCCCCCTGGCAGCTCTGCTGTATCTGAACCGGGTGTCCATTCTGACCAGAAATTATCAAGCGCTCATCCCGCTGCTGCCCGATGCTCTCATGACCCTGGGCCTGCTGTGCATTGTGTTTGCTCTGCAAGTACATCCTGTCAATGAGTACCATCCCACCTGGGGTGACCGGGTGGACGGCCGCCGGATCCGGACAGAGCCCCCTATAAACCAGTTCATCCCCTATGTGATGAACACCCGAAGCGGCTCTGTCAATTATTTTTCCGAGTCCTTTGAAATCACCCAGCTGGAGCGGTACATCCGTCAGAAGCGCCGGGAGGGTCTTACCAACTTCGGCATTACCCATGTGCTGCTGGCCTGCTACTGCCGGGCGCTCTGCAAATACCCCGCCTTAAACCGATTCATTTCCGGCCAGAAAATCTACACCCATGGAAACGATATTCAGTTCTGCATGATCGTCAAAAAAGATATGACCACCGCCTCTCCGGAGACACTCATTAAGCTGCACCTGTCCCCCTACGATACGGTATATGACATCTACAATAAATTTAACGCTGAGATCGAGAAAATCAAAAACACCCCTCTGGACTCCGACTTTGACCACACCGTTCAGGCCCTTATGATGATCCCCGGCGTATTTCTGAAGTTTACCGTATGGGTACTCAAGCTGATGGATTATTTCGGCCTGGTTCCCAAATTCCTATTGGAGGTAAGCCCCTTCCACGGCTCTGTATTTTTCACCTCCATGGGTTCCCTCGGTATCCCCCCTGTCTATCACCACCTGTACGATTTCGGAAATCTTCCGGTTTTTGGCTCCTTTGGCTGCAAGCGCAGAGCGCTGGAAGTGCTGGAGGACGGAACCGTTGTCCAGAGAAAGTACATGGACGTGAAGTTTACCATGGACGAGCGGATTGTAGACGGCTTCTACTTTGCCACCTTCTTTAAGCACTACAAGCGTCTTCTCCACCATCCCGAACAGCTGGAGCTTCCCCCGGAGGAAGTGCTCCAGGATATTGACTGAGTATGAAAAACGCAATTTTATCCCACCTGTCCCAGGATTGTCCCTGGCAGGATCACATTTACTGGTATGATACCATCGATTCCACCAACACCCGGGCTAAGGAGCTGGCCCGGCAGGGTGCGCCCCAGGGGACCGTCCTTGTGGCCGGCACCCAGACCGGCGGCCGGGGACGGCTGGGCCGCAGCTTTTCCTCTCCCCAGGGGATGGGGGTGTATCTGTCCCTCATTCTGCGCCCCCAGTGCTCCCCCGATCAGCTTATGCATCTGACCTGTGCCACAGCCGTCGCCATGTGCCAGGCGGTAAGCGCCGTCTCCGGGCTCTGTCCCGGCATCAAATGGACAAATGATCTGGTGATCGGAAAGCGGAAGCTGGGCGGAATTTTAACGGAAGTCTCTGTAAATCCACAAACCGGGCTTCTGGACTATGCCATTGTGGGCATCGGTATCAACTGCCTCCAGCAAAAAGAGGACTTCCTCCCGGAGCTTCAAGAGATGGCCACCTCCCTGGCCATGGCCTCCGGCAAGGAAGTTTCCCCCGCCCTTCTGGCTGCTGCCATGATCGATGCGCTTTTTCATATGCAGCAGATTCTTCTGCCCCAAAAAGCCTCCATTTTGGATGCCTACCGCAAAAACTGTATCACTTTGGGGCAGGAGATTCAGATCATCCGCCCCAACCACATTGAGACAGGAAAAGCCGTCGATTTAGACGAGGACGGCGGCCTTGTTGTCGTTTTGCCGGACGGTTCCATCCAAACCGTCACCTCCGGCGAAGTCAGCATCCGGGGTATGTACGGGTATCTTTAAAATTTACAATTTCATATTGCATTTAAAGGTTTTTTTGGTTATACTGATAGAAGATCCAATATGAACGGAGGCATTTACAATGAAAGTCTTTACGAACATCATGAAAGTACTGGCCGCCCTGGCTGCCGTTGCCGGCGTTGTCTACCTTCTGGCCACCTATGGCGATAAACTGGTGCGTTGGGCAAAGGGCCTGTGCCACAGACACGACTGCTATTTCACAGACGCATGTGACTACGAAGAGGACTACGACTGTCAAGAAACCCCTGCTGAGGCTGCCGCACCCGCTGCACCTGCCGCAGAGGGCGATCACGCCGAAGAGTCCGATTTTGAAAACTGATACACCTTAAAAAGCCGGTATCCACGAGATACCGGCTTTTTCTGCATCTGGCAGCAAATTCCCCCGCCGCAGAAGCGGCGGGGATCCTTTTATTTTTGAACCGGTTCCTTTTCTTTTACGTCCACAAAGACACGGACGATCCGGTGATCACTGGTTTTGGCAATGGTAATGGTAACGTTCTCAAAATCGAAATGGTCTCCCTCCTTGGGGATGCAGCCCATGTGCTCCATGACCCATCCGCCCAGAGATACGCAGTCGGAGTCACTGTGTACATCAAAAAACTCACAGAAATCATCCAGGCTGATGCCGCAGTCCACGATGTAGGTATCCTCACCGTTTTTCTGGATCTTCTCCTGGATTTCATCGTGCTCATCCCAGATATCCCCCACAAGCTCTTCCAGGATATCCTCCATGGTCACGATACCCGAAACACCGCCGTACTCATCGATCACGATGGCGATATGGGTTCTGGCAGACCGCATTTTTTGCAGCAGGATATCGATTCTCTCAGTCTGGTGTACAAATACGGGCTGTGACATAATATCTGCCACCGGGGCATCCACAATGCCGGTACCCACATAAAAATCCTTCTGGTGCAGGATGCCCACAATTTTATCAATGGTCTCATCATACACAAGCAGCCGGGAGAAGTGGGACTGCCCAAAGCGCTTTGCGATCTCCTCTTTGGAGGCGTGAAGCTCAATTCCCTCCAGATCCACCCGGTGGGTCAGAATGTCCTGGGCCTCCAGCTCCCCGAACTCCACGGCATTTTTCAGCAGCTTGCCTTCACTCTCGTCAATGGCTCCCTCCTGCTGCACTTCATTTAGGAGCATCAGCAGCTCTTCCTGGGACATTTTAGTGTCCTCTTTCACACGGAACAGCTTGCCAACCAGCTTCTTCCAGTTTTCAAACAGGAAGTTTAGGGGCATCAGAACCCAGATCAGAATTCTGAGCAGCGGGGCAGAGAACATGGCGAATTTCTCCGGGTGATCCTTTGCGATGCTTTTGGGGGTGATCTCACCGAAAATCAGCACCACAATGGTGACCACAACGGTGGAAAGGGGTGCACCCTGTTCCGCACCGATCAGATCCACAAACAGCACTGTGGCAATGGAGGCTACTGCAATATTTACAATATTATTTCCGATCAGAATGGTGGAGATCAGCCGATCATAGTTCCCCGACAGCTGCAGCGCCAAAATGGCTTTGCGGTTTCCGCTCTCAGCCAAGGCCTTCAGCCGGGTTTTATTTAGGGAAGAAAACGCCGTCTCCGTAGCAGAAAAGTAGGCAGAAAAAATAACACACACAATCATAGCAACGATGCTATTTATCATAATAGAAACTCCTTATCAGTATAAAATGGTTGCCAAACATACATCCGTCTGCGGTTTATTCCCGCAAAACAGACGCAGCTATATGACAGGCGAACCAAGTTATCCAATAGGGACTACAACCGTCACTGCCCGAACTGTCCACTGTTACCATCACCATCCTTATTTTTCCATAAATTTTCCTCATTGTATCGGAAAAAGCAAGTTCTGTCAAGCAATTCCTATTCCGCGGTACAAAAACCGGGATAAAGCCCTGCCTTCATTTTATCCGCAGCACCGGTGCCTGGGGGTGGCGTGTATCCGGGGAGGATGAGGGATTCGATTTGCATTTTCCGGGATGCCGTAAATGCCTCTTTAAAACACAGCCCCGATGCCGGAGGGTGGTGGCGTGTATCTGGGGAGGATGAGGGATTCGATTTGCATTTTCCGGGATGCCGTAAATGCCTCTTTAAAACACAGCCCCGGTGCCGGAGGGAGTGGCGTGTATCCGGGGAGGATGAGGGATTCGATTTGCATTTTCTGCTTTGCAGAAAATTGAGGTTCCGCCAGCGAAGCGCTGGCGGCCAGGCTGCCACCGGCAGCCTGGATTGAAATGGGTTCGAATCCCAATCCGGGCAAAATAAAAACGCCATTCCAACAGGAATGGCGTTTTTGTTTTGGCAGAGGATGAGGGATTCGAACCCCCGCAAACGGAGTCAGAGTCCGGTGTGCTACCGTTACACAAATCCTCTATCGCAAGCACGTTTATTATTATACGCAAACCTCGGAAAAAGTCAAGAACTTTTTTCCTAATTTTCACATATTTTTTTCGGCTACACTAGCATGCCCGCAAAACCCCTTTTTTATTCCCCTTCTGTCTCCCAGGGGAAGGGCAGATTTTTGAGCACATGGGTGCGCAGATACCGAAAGGTCTCCTTGTCTCCCTGGTCCCGGAGCATTTCCAGCAAAAATGCCAGCTCCCGCCGGGTCTGGGGGTGCATCCGGTTTCTCTCCATGCTTTTACTGAAATAGATGTAAGGGGAGGCAGAGGTGTAGTCCTTGCCCTGGTATGTCATGCAGGCCGCTCTGCGGTCCATCACCATCTCAACCAGATACCTCCGGGGCATGGGAACCGCTTCATATTCCTTGGTCTGCATATTCATATCCGTCCAGTACTCATAGTGGTGACGGTTACGGCCCTTATGGTGAATCCAGGCCTCGCTGTAGCCCTTATCCTCACGCTCTGCCGCATTGGGGCTTCTGGTGCCCTGGTAATATTTTGCGCCGTTCCAAAATTCCGTAAAGGAATATTTTGACAGATCATGGGTCAGCCCCTGCCAGATAAGGCCCACATGGAAGCAGCCATTCATGACCAGAATTCTGTGTTTCGTAATGGTTTTAAAATGTTGCCACGGTTTCATAAAAAATCACACTTTCTATACATATGCAGCTCATTATATGCCAGGAATCAGAAAAATGCAAGTACAGGAACACCGTCCCGGGAGAATTCCTGCGGGACGGTGTCTGCACGTAATTACTGCTCCAGCTTTGCCAGAGCCTTTTTAAACTGGAAGGAAAACAGCAAAACGGTGAAAATAACCGCTGTCACGTCTGCAATGGGCTCAGCCATGTATACACCCATGGTCTTATCTGCCACCAGCGCAGGCATGATATAGATAAGCGGAATCAGCATGATAAACTTCCGGAACACCGCTACCATAATGGAGCATCCTGCTTTTCCAATGGCCACAAAGGTCATCTGACAGGCCAGCTGAATGCCGAAAATCGCCATGCCGCCGCAGTAGATCCGCAGCGCGTTGGCAGAGAAATCGATCAGCTCTGCATCCGGCGTGAAAATTCCCGCAAAAAGTTTCGGCATCAGCATAATGCAGCCCCAGAGCACCACGGAGTACGTCACGCAGCAGATACACAGCAGCCGGAAGGTCTTTTTCACACGATCCACGTTTCTGGCGCCGTAATTGTAGCTGGTAATGGGCTGAGCGCCCTGGGCAATGCCCTGGATGGGCAGCATGGCAAACTGCATAACGCTGGTGAGGATGGTCATGGCGCCAACTGCCAGATCATCGCCGTAATGGAGCAGAGACACATTAAAGCAAACAGCAATGACACTCTCACTGGCCTGCATAATAAAGGTGGCAAGTCCCAGCGTCATACAGGGCAGCACCACAGACGGTTCCAGGCGAATATTTTTCCACTGGAGCTTCAGCAGGGTCTTCTTGCCCACCAGGAAGCTGATGACCCAGATGCAGGAAACTGCCTGGGAGACGATGGTTGCAAGGGCGGCACCCTGGACACCCATGTGGAATTTAAAAATGAAGATGGGGTCCAGTACAATGTTGCACACCGCACCGATCAGCACCGACAGCATACCGGTTTTGGCAAAGCCCTGGGCCGTGATAAAGGCGTTCATACCCAAAGTAAGCTGTACAAATACCGTACCAATGGCGTAGATGTTCATGTATTTGGTTGCGTACCCAATGGTATTGTCGCTGGCGCCGAACAGCAGCAGCAATTCCCGGTTCCAAAGAAAAAGGATTCCGGTCAGAATGGCGGAAATCACCAGCTGCAGCGCAAAGCAGTTACCCAGAATTCTCTGGGCGTACTCCGGTTCTTTTTTACCCATGTAAATGGAGGCCCGAGGCGCTCCGCCTGCGGCGATCAGCATGGCAAAAGCGGACACGATCATGATGATCGGCATACAGACACCTACACCGGTCAGAGCCAGCTTGCCGTCTCCCGGCATATGCCCTATGTAAATCCGGTCAACGATGTTGTACAGCATATTGATAAGCTGCGCCACAACCGTGGGTACAGCCAGCTTCACCAGCAGCTTGCCGATGGGTTCTGTACCCAAAAACTCCTTATTATTTTCCATTTGCGTATACTCCCCTGCTTTACAATCAATACAACTTTATATAATAGCATATTTTCTTCGGCTGTCAACAAAGCCAGCAAAACGTTTTGAAGCATTTCGGTTAAACCTTCCGCAATCATTGCTTTTTGCAGAGTTCTGTGATAGAATAGGACAAAATTCTTTAGAAAGTGGTGTATAAATGGATACCTTTCAGTTTTCAGAGCGTGCCCTCCGTGCTGAGCAGTATTTTAAAGAGGGCTACAACTGTTCCCAGTCTGTTGTGCATGCGTTTGCCGATCTCATTGACGTGGATACCGATACGCTGCTTCGCCTGTCCTCCCCCTTTGGCGGCGGCATGGGCAGGATGCGGGAGGTCTGCGGTGCCGTCAGCGGCATGTTCATGATGCTGGGTTTCTTGCGGGGCTACAGCTCCCCGGACGACCGGCAGGCGAAGACAGACCTCTATGCGGAAACCCGGGCGCTGGGTGAAGAATGTAAGAAGATCAATGGCTCGATCATTTGCCACGAGCTGCTGACAGGTGTGCCCCACACCGAGGGAGGCACTCCCGAGGAGAGAACCCCTCAGTACTACAAAAAACGCCCCTGCGGTCAGCTGGTAGCCATTGCCGCCCAGGTCCTTGAGGACCATTTGCGTGAGTGCGGCATCCAGGGACTATGACCAAAAAGAGCCTTCCTTTCCCAGGAAGGCTCTTTTTTACACCAGACCTGCAATCCAGTAGATAAGACCGTAGATAACGCTGGCCACGGTGCCATAGACGATGACAGGGCCTGCGATGGTAAACATCTTCGCCCCCACACCCGTAATCATGCCCTCTGTTCTCCATTCGATTGCAGAGGCTGCGATGGAGTTGGCAAACCCGGTAATAGGCACCAGCGTGCCGGCCCCGGCCACCTTGGCAATATTGTCATAGAGGCTCAGCCCGGTCAGCAGTGCAGACAGGGCAACCAGGGTCATGGATGTGGCAGTTCCCGCATCCGTTTGATCCAGTCCCAGAGCGCCGTAACCGTTTAAAAGCAGCTGACCCAGGGTGCAGATCAACCCGCCGATCACAAAAGCCCCCAGACAGTCCTTCCAAATCGGGGATCTGGGTGCCATTTGCTCCACCATTTTTCCGTACTCTTTTTCCGTCATAGCAATCCCTCCGCTTTCAGTATTTCCGAAAACGCAGGATTTATCCCACAGAAAGAGAAGCAGCAGCATCCGAATTTTCGATGCTGCTGTATTGTTTTTAGAATCGAAAGCGGCAGGATTTACATAGCACCCTTTCCGCTCACGACCACTTTTGCCGTCCAGAAAATAACCTTGAGATCCGTAAGGAGGCTGCGCTCCCGGATATATTTCAGATCTGCTTCCACCCATTCGTCAAAGTCGTTGGAATCGCTGCGGCCCTGACATTCATGGTAGCAGGCAAGACCCGTTTTTACATCCAGCCGATGCATCTGATAGGGTGTGTACTGGGCCACTTCCCGGGGCAGAGGCGGTCTGGGGCCGATGATGCTCATGTCCCCCATCAGAACATTGGCCAGTTGGGGCAGCTCATCGATGCTGGTCTTGCGGATAAAACGACCGATTTTGGTAATTCTGGGATCGTCCGCAATTTTAAAGGCAGGTCCCTTCATCTCGTTTTTATCCATGAGGGAGGCCAGCTTCTGATCCGCATCCACACACATGGAGCGGAATTTAAACATCTTAAATTCCCTGCCGTTTTTCGTCAGTCTGATCTGACTGTAGAATACAGGGCCGCCGTCATCTTTTTTGATTAGGATTGCCGTCACCAGAAAAACTGGACTTAGCAAAATCAAAGCGAGAATCGACAGAACAATATCAAAAAACCGCTTGAAAAAATCATACACAGGCTTTGCTTTGGGTGCCTGAAAGGTTTTTTCCTCTGTAGCGGTTCTTTCCTGAACCATCTGCATATCTTAACTCCTAAATTTATTTTTTCTCAACTTTCTACAGTATACCCCTAGAAATGCTTTATTTCAAGTATTTTTTGTTTTTTGACAGTGAAAACTTCTTCCTTTTTTTCCAAACAAATAATTCAAGCACTCAAGATTGAGTGCTTGAAGGCTTAAATCTGGTTGGGAAACAGGTTGGAAATCGCAATATGGGCGGCATCCTGCTCAGCTCGTTTTTTGCTGGATCCGGTGCCGGTTCCCACAACTTTTTCATTTAAGCTCACCTGAACGGTAAACTTTTTGTCATGATCCGGGCCGGATTCTTCCACCAATTCGTAAGTAAGATGCTGGTTCTTCTTTCTCTGCACCAGCTCCTGGAGCATAGTCTTGTAGTCTGCGTTGTGGAGCTTTTTCACCGGCACGTCACTGAGGATAAACCGCTCAATAATGCCCCGTGCCGCCTCCATGCCGCCGTCCAGGAAGCTGGCAGCCAGAATAGATTCCACCGCATCAGCCAAAATGGACATGCGGTTTCTGCCGCCGTTCTGCTCCTCACCGTGGCCCAGCATCAGGTGCTTGCCCAGTTCGATCTGCTCAGCGACCCGTGCCAGACTGCTCTCGCAGACCATGTCCGCACGCATCCGGGTCAGCTCGCCCTCCGGGCGATCCGGAAAATTCCGGTACAGGTACTCTGCCACCACCATACCCAGTATGGAATCCCCCAGAAACTCCAAACGCTCATTGCTCATAAGGCCGTTGTGCCAGCGCTCATTTGCATAGGACGAGTGGGTCAGTGCGTTTTGCAGCAATGTGACATTCTGAAATTGATAGCCTATGGCCTGTTCTAAATCCTTAATCATTCACAGTCTCCTTCTGGGCCAGCGCCTGCAGCCCCTGCTCCAGCTCTGCGCTGATATCATGCTCCGCCGCCTCCATAGCCTGATGGATCGCATTGCAGAACGCCAGCGCATCGGAAGAGCCATGGGCCTTGATAACCGGCTTGCGGATCCCCAAGAACTGAGTTCCGCCGATCTCCCGGTAATCCAGGAGCTTGCTGAGAGACCGAATGCCCGACATGCAGCAGACCGCCCCCAGCTTGCTGAGCAAGTTTTTCTTAAACATCCGTTTCATGAGACTTCCCATGAACATAGCCGTTCCTTCAATGGACTTAAGCAGTACGTTTCCGGAAAATCCGTCACAGACCACCACATCCACAGCGCCCAGAGGCACATCTCTGGCCTCCACGTTGCCCACGAAGTTCATTAGGCCCTGCTCTCCGGCCTCCTTCAGCAGCCCGTAGGCCTCCTTCTGAAGGGGGGTTCCCTTGGAATCCTCGGTGCCGATATTGAGCAGTCCCACTCTGGGATTGGGAATCCCCAGGGTGCTCTTTGCATGCAGTGAGCCAATCAGACCAAACTGCAGCAAAAACTCCGGTGTACACTCGGCGTTTGCGCCGCAGTCCAGGATCACGGTCTTGCCTCCGGCCTTATTGGGCATAGCAGGCCCCATGGCGGCACGGCGAATTCCCTTGACTCGCTTGACAAGCAAGGTGGCACCTGTGAGCAGGGCGCCTGTGCTGCCTGCGGAAATAAAGGCATCTCCCTGTCCGTCTGCCAGCATTTTAAGACCTACCACCATGGAGGAATTCTTTCTCTGGTGGATGATCTTCGCAGGGTCGTCGTGCATATCCACCACACCGTCGGCATGGGCAATTTCAATTCCCTCCGGCAGCGTATCAATTCCCTGACTTCCCATAGCCTTCAGGATTTCCTCTCCCCGGCCTACCAACACGATCTGAACACCATATTTTTTGGCTGCCTGAATCGCACCGACTACAGGAGCAACCGGGGCATTGTCGCCGCCCATTGCATCCAGAATGATC
>RCNH01000286.1_pt1 | contig 23336 bp, 12 predicted proteins | sample 2041161 | NCBI WGS metagenome assembly RCNH01 (sample SAMN09708215, study PRJNA481090) | Feces metagenome, whole genome shotgun sequencing project. | biome: feces | host: Leptonychotes weddellii | place: Antarctica: Sion Island | collected 2010-03-01 | reverse complement strand
CGAGTCTCGTTTTCCGCTCACGAAGAGAGTTCAAATTGAACTCTCTTTTTTTTGTTCCATCACTACCCCATCACCAACAAAAAAGGAGAACCTCGCGAAAGGCTCTCCTTTTTTCATAGATATATTCGGTTCCGCGCTATCGCGTGAACACCTTGCCATCGGCGGTTTTCACCGTCAGACGCTTCCAGTGTGCCGGCATGACGGAAGGCACGCGTTCCAATCCCTTGTCCGAGATATTCAGACCTCCGAAACCGAAGATGACCGACTGCAACATACCACCCGCACCCGTCATGAAGTAGGGATTCATGCTGGTGGCTGTCTCGGCAATCACACCATAGGGTTCGCGGCGGTTGGGTTCATAACCGCGTTTGAAAGAGGCATACGCCGCTTCGGCATCGCCCAGACGGGCATACTGCACCGCGAAGACCGAATGGCTCATGGCAGGGCCGTTCTTGGGGTCGATACGGTCGGCATAGTATGCCATATCGCGGCGCAACGACTCGGCATCGGTTACCACACCCAAGGGATAGCCCAGGAGGTTGGCATCCGCCTGCTTAATCATCTCGCCCTCATAGGTGGAGTGTTCGCGTGTGGTGCCGTCCTCGAAGCGGAGGATACGGATATTGGCGGCAATATCGCTCCACAGGGGATCGGGAGTTTCGCGACAGATGCGTGCGGCACGTGTGGCGGCCTCGAGGGCACGTTTCACGGCTCCGTTGGTGAAGGCGTTGTCGGTCACACCCGTGGCGTACTCGTTCGCACCCACCACATTCACCACCGAATAGCTGCCGTCATCGTTCTTCGTCACGCGGTCACACCAGAAACGGGCGCACTCGCGAATGAGGGGATAGCCCGACGACTGCAACCACTGCGTATCACGTGTCACACGGTAGTAGTTCCAAGCCGCAATGGCAATATCCGCCGTGATATGGTGCTCCAGCGTTCCGCACACGGCAAATGTGGGGGTCGATTCCTCGCCCCACAAATCGCTCTCCCACGGGAACATCGCACCGCGGTAACCGAAGGTCATCGCCTTGTGGCGTGCAGCCTCCAGACGGTCGAGACGATAGTTCAGCATCTCGCGAGCCAGCTCGGGGTGGAGTGCCAGCAGGGGCGGGAACATCCATATCTCGGCGTCCCAAAATACGTGTCCGTTATAGCCCGTAGAGGAGAGTCCCATGGGGGCGATGCTCTGACGGCTACCCTCCAAAATCGAGGAGTAGAGGTTGAAAAGAGCGAAGCGCACATCGCGTTGTGCCTTGTCGTCGCCCTCAATCTCGATGTCACCCTGCCAGAGTCTGTCCCATGCCTTTTCGTGGGCGGCAACCACGGCATCGTGACCGTGGTGTGCCACATAGACCACCTGACGTTCACTCTCCGTCCACGGGTCGGAGAAGGTCGAAGTTGTCGTCACGGCACCTGCCACCGAGAAACGCAGGGTCTCACCACGCTTCAGATGGGTGGTGAGGAAGCCGGCACTGTAATACTCCGTCTTCTCGTCACAGAGGAAGATGGATGAAGCCACCACCCTGTCGCGGCCGTCGTTAAACGAAGCCCATGTGCGGTTGATGCGTCGCCATGCGTATTCGCACCACAGGTGGCGTTCGTCACGCTCCACCTCCGACAGTCCGTCGGGCACGGTGTGGTAGTTCTTCGCCGTGAGCAGAATATCCTCGTGTGCCGTGACCTCCACATCGGCCAGCAGCACGTTGGGAAGGTTGCGCAGGGCGCGGAAGCGACAGACGACATCGGCTTTGTCCGTGCTGACGGAGGTCGAATGCACGGCACGGCGCATATCCACCTCCTGATGCCACTCCGTGGTCTTCATGTTGCCCAGCTCGTCACCATCGATGGCCAGCAGGATACCCATGGGATTGATTCCCGTGAGGATAGAGCTGACCTGTCGGGGATTGCCGCGGCGGAAAGCCGACTTGAGAATCACCTGTCGAAAATCGAAGGGGTCGTGACCGACCAAAATTCCTGTTTCACCGTTAGCCATACATACGGGGACATACTCTCCGCCCACACTGTCGGCCGAGAGTACCCACCCCTCATGATGAAAAGGTGTCTCCGCAGCAAAGAGCGGAGACACCCATATCATAACGATGAACAACCAACTCAAAGTCAATTGTCTCATGGTATCATCGTGTTTTAATCTTCAACCTGCATGAAGCTGACAGCGGCACCGCCCTTGGCAGCCATCACCACATCGAGGGTGTCGGCAGCAGAGACTCTGCGCTTCTCGATAATATAGGCCTCGGGGTCGTCCTTCGAGGTGTCGTCAGCATAGATGACAGCCTCGTAGGTCTTGCCCTCCGCGAGGAAGTCGAGGGGCAGAGAGAGGGTGCGAGCCTCATGGTTGGTACCGGCACCGAGGTAGAAGTTCTCGCCTGCACGGCGCACCACGGCGATGTACTCGCCAATCTCACCGGCTACGGCCTTCGACCAGTCGCAATCGGCATCGAAGTCACGGAAGAACTGGAAGGCAGGGTGACCCTCGTAGTTCTCGATGAGGTCGGCAGCCATTTGCAGGGGCGAATAGATAATCACCCAGTTGGCAATCTGACGCGCCAGAGTGGTCTTGATGCAGCAGTGGGTGTTGTCACCGTTCCACATCAGACGTCCCTTGTCGGCACGAGCACGCGAGTAGTCGATGTCGAAGATACCGGGAGTGTAGTCCATGGGACCGCCCAGCAGACGCACATAGGGCAAAATGCAGAGATAGTCGGCACTGTTACCCTCCGACCATGCGTTCCACTCCATACCGCGAGCACCCTCACGGGTCATCATGTTGGGCCATGTACGGCGGATACCCGTCTCCTTGATGGGCTCGTGGGCATCAATCATCAACTGATGCTTGGCTGCCGTCTCCACCACCTTCTGATAGTGCTTCACACCATACTGCGAATGATGGAGGTAGCCGCCCTTGAAACCACCGGCATAACCGGTCTTGAGGGTATGAACACCCCATGATGCGTAGGTAGCCATCGCTTCGTCCATCAGCGACTCATATTCGGGAATGTTACCGCCCGTCTCGTTGTGCATCCACAACTCCACGCCCTTCTCACGGGCATACTTGGCGATACGCTCCACATCGAAATCATCGTAGGCGTGGGTATAGTCGAACGACTGCGAGCCGCCCCAGTTCTCCCAACCGCGGTTCCAGCCCTCGAACAGCACGCCCTGAATATTATTCGCGGCGGCGAAGTCGATGTGACGGAGGGCATTCTCGGTGGTTGCACCGTGACGCTTGCCCATCACCCAGGTCTGTGTGCCGAGGTGCATACCCCACCACACGCCCACATACTTTTGGGGCTTAATCCAACCGGTGTCGGCAATCTTCGAAGGCTCATTGAGATTGAGAATCAGTGACGAGTTAATCAAATCGACAGCCTTGTCGCCCAGTTGCATGGTACGCCATGCGGTGCGGAACGAGGGAGCCACATAAGCCTTCTTGGTGTCGGGCAGGGGTGCCAAATCCGATTTCAGCACACCGCGGTCATCGCGGCGCAGCACCATCTCGGGGAAGTCGTAGAGGGCTGCCTCGTGGATAGAACCGAAAACGCCGCTCTCGGTGCGGAAAGTAAAGGGAGTATTGGCATCTGCCACCTCCGCAACGGGAAGCTCGCGATACTGCAACTCATAGGTCTCGAAGCTGCCGGGAATCGACCACGAAGTGCCGTTCTCCGCCAGACGGAACTCGGTCAGCTCATCGGTGATGGTCACCTGCTCGGCCTTCGAACCGCACTCATACTCGTAACGGAAACCATAGCCGTCATCGAAAGCACGGAAACGCAGTGCCAGCTGCACATCGTTCTGACCTTTGAGGTGGACGACCATCTCGTTGTGGTGGTCGGTCATCTCCTTATTCTCGCCCCAGGGCTGTGTCCACTTCTCCGACTTGGAGTTGTACTCCACACTGCTGACCTCAAATCCCGAATTGAGGTTACACTCCTCGGCCACAAGACCCAGGCGCGACTCCTCCATCAGCGGTTTGCCGTCACGCTCGACAGCATAACTCAACTCACCCGCCTCGGAAATCGAGAAATCAATCTTCGTACGACCGTCGGGCGAGGAGACCGAACGGTTGTCACCACATGCTATAAAAAGCATAGAGCAACCCAGAAGGGTTGCAATATGCATAAAGGTGTTTCTATTCATTGGGATAATAGAGTTTTAGGTTCCATTTATCGGATCTCCAGACCGCGAGAGGTGTTGGGCTCGGCCTGCATCTCGAAATCGAGTGTCGCACCCTTCATCAGCTCGGAGTGGAGAATGACATTCTTGTCGTGGTTCTGACCGTTGAACTTCAGAGCACCCACATAGCGGTTCTCATCGGAGTTCTGGGGAGCCGAAATCTCGATGCTCTCGCCATTCTCCAGATGGATGGTCGCCTTGCGGAACAGGGGCGAACCCAGCGCGTACTCGTCCGAAGCGGGACATACGGGATAGAAGCCCAACGACGAGAAGACATACCATGCCGAAGTCTGACCGTTGTCCTCGTCACCGCAATAACCATCGGGTTTTGCAGAGTAGAGACGCTTCATCACCTCACGAGTCCACCACTGTGCCTTCCAGGGCTGACCGCAGTAGTCGTAGAGGTAGATGACGTGCTGTGCCGGCTGGTTACCGTGAGCATAGTTACCCATGTTGGCTACCTGCATCTCGACAATCTCGTGGATGCGGAAACCGTAGTAGCTGTCATCGTAGATGGGAGGAGCAACGAATACGGAGTCGAGCATACGCGAGAACGACTCACGACCGCCCATCAGCTCTGCCAAGCCCTCGGGTGAGTGGAATACCGACCACGAGTAGTGCCATGAGTTACCCTCGGTGAAGACACCACCCCACTTGTAGGGGCTGAAGTTCTTCTCGAAAGTGCCGTCCTCATTGCGACCGCGCATCAGCAGGCTCTCCTTGTCGAAGAGGTTCTTGTAGTTCTCCGAAGCCTTCAAAAGGGCTGCAGCGTCCTCGGTTTTGCCCATCTTCTCGGCTACCTGTGCAATGCACCAGTCATCGTAGGCATACTCCAAAGTGCGGGCTGCACTCTCGTTGATACCCACATTCATGGGAACGTAACCCAGTGTGTTGTAATACTCGTGACCCAGACGACCTGTCGAGCTGACCTCGGGGTGAACCGCCGAACGGCCGTGCATCATCGCCTCGTAGAGCAGGTCGATGTCCTCCTTGGGGGTTACGCCCTTGAGAATGGCATCGGAAACAATCGAAGCCGAGTTGTTACCCACCATGCAACCTCTGTGACCGGGCGATGCCCACTCGGGCAGGAAGCCGCTCTCACGGTAGGTGTTTGCCAAAGCCGCCTGAATCTCGGTGTTCACCGAAGGATAAACCAGGTTCAAGAGGGGGAACAGGCAACGGAAAGTATCCCAGAAACCACTGTCGGTGTACATATAACCGTTCTCCACCTTACCGTTGTAGGGGCTGTAGTGTACAGTCTCGCCATTGGCGTCCACCTCGTAGAACTTACGGGGGAAGAGCGTCGAACGATAGAGGCACGAATAGAAGGTGCGCAGCTCGTCAAGCGATGCGCCCTCCACCTCGATACGACCGAGAACCTCGTCCCAACGCTCCTGTGCGGCAGACTTCACGGCATCGAAACCGCGACCCTCCACCTCCTTGAGGTTTTGGAATGCCTGCTCCTCGGAGATGAACGATGAAGCGATTTCCACCTCGACCTTCTCACCGCGAGTGGTCGAGAAGTGTACCTTCATCATGGCGTGGTCGCCCTCCACCTGCTTGCCGCCTTCGGGGTAGAGCATCTTAGAGCCGGCCTTGAAGCCCTTGAGTGAGGAGGTCATCTCCACAGCCTTGAAGGGACGCGAGAAGCGTACCACAAACCAGTTCTTGAAGTTTTCGGGAACACCGCCGCTGTTGCGGGTGGTGTAGCCCACCACCGTGCGCTGATCCACCAACTTCAACATCGAACCGCGGTCGAAAGCATCAATCACCACGCCCGACTCCTTCGAATCGGGGAAAGTGAAACGCATGACGGCAGCACGCTCGGTGGGAGTCATCTCCGCAAAGATGTCGTGGTCGGCAAAATAGACCGAATAGACATAGGGGCGCGCCTCCTCCGACTGGTGAGAGAACCAGCTCTGGCGGCTCTCCTCATCGAAGCAATTGACACCGCGCACGGGCATGATGGAGAACTGACCGTAGTCGTTAATCCAAGGCGAGGGCTGGTGGGTCTGCTTCAGACCACGGATAGTGTGTGACGCATAGGTATAAGCCCATCCGTCGCCCATCTTGCCGGTCTGGGGTGTCCAGAAGTTCATACCCCAGGGCAGGGCCACTGCCGGATAGGTGTTACCTGTCGAAAGATTATAATCGGACTGTGTACCCACCAACGTGGTCACATACTCCGAAGGGCGCACATCGCTTTTATTGGCGCATTCCGAAGAGCAGCAGCCGACCATGAGCAATGCGGTCAAAGAAATTACGAATCCTTTCATTCAATGTGAAATGTTTAATTGATACTGTTCAAAAGTTCCACCTTACCCTCGTTCACGAGTTTGAGAATCAACTCGCCAAAGAGCGTATTCTGCCATGCGAACCACTCGCGGGTGAAGTTGTGGGCATCGTGACGCGAGAACGACTCATGGATAAATCCGCGACCGGCATCGGTAATCATCAGCTGCACGATGCAGTCACGAATCTCGGCATCGTCCTGCGAGGTGAAGGCCTTCATCATGATGCTCATCGGCCAAATCATCTCCACACCGATGTGCGGGCCGCCGATACCCTCACCGGCTGCGCCTCTCCAGAAGTAGGGATTGGCTTCGCTCCACACAAATTTGCGGGTGTTCTGATAAATCGGGTCATTGACATCGACATCACCCAGATATGCCATTGCCAGAAGGCTCGGCACATTGGCATCGTCCATGAGCTGGCGAGAGCCGAAACCATCGACCTCGTAAGCATAGATTTTGCCATAGGTGGGATGCTCGACGACGGCATAGTTGCGCAGAGCCTCCTCCACCTCGTCGGCCAGGGCACGGCACTCGTCAGCCATCGCCTTTTCGTCATTCACCGTCGAGAGAATCTCGGCAGCCTTTCTCAACGAAGTGACCGCCATGAAGTTGGCAGGAATGAGGAACTCGAAGGTGGTGGCATCGTCCGAGGGACGGAACGCCGAAGCGATGAGTCCCACGGGCTTCACGGGATTACCGCGTCCCACATGACATTTGGTGTCGAGCTGACGGTCGGTCACACGCAGGAAGGTGTAATCGCCGGGGCCCTCTTTGCGCTGCTGCTCACGAAGTGTCGAGAGTATGGCGCGCATACCTGCCAACCAGTTTTGGTCGAAAACAGAACTGTCACCCGTGGTCTTCCAGTAGTGGTGAGCCAGACGGATGGGATAGCAGTGAGAGTCAATCTCCCACTTACGCTCGAACACCCACGGATTTTGGGGCTGCGCGAGGTAGGGATAGTTCACATCCTCGCCGGCACCCGTAGCTCCGTCGTTGAAGGCATTGGCGTAAGGGTCAATCGAAATGAGTTTGAACTGACGATGGATAACGCCTGCAATCATCTTTTGCAGCGCGGCATCGTCCTTGCAAAACGACACATAGGGCCACACCTGTGCTCCCGAATCGCGGAGCCACATGGCCGGAATATCTCCTGTATAGACATAAGTGTCGGGGTTACCTTCCTCATCCTCGCGGTAGTGAACCGTGGTGTCGAGGGTATTGGGGAAGCAGTTGGCGAACATCCACTTCAAACGGGGGTTTGTAAGCAGACCGGTTACGCGAGCGATCTCCGCCTCTATCGCTCGCGACTTAAAAAGGCGCCGGCCCTCCTCGGGACGCTGGTCGAGGTACTGCTCCGGTTCGTCGGCGCAGTACCATGTCTTAGGCTCGTTACCCATCTCGAAGCGAAGCTCGCCGCCCGAAATGATGTCACTATGTGTGATATAGGGTTTGGTGTAGGGCTGACCATTGAGCCATACCTTCTGGATATACTTGTTCTCCTTCGAGTTGTTGTCGGCAATGATGGTGAACACACCACCCTCGACCTTCATCTCTGCCTTGTCGAAGAGGGGCGTACCGAACCAGTAGCGACCACCGGCAGGCTCTACCTCATACATACCCAGCGAAGAGAGGACATACCAAGCCGACATCTGACCTACGTCCTCGTTACCCGAAAGACCGTCCTTCTCGGCGTGATAGAGTGTCGATAATACCTCGCGCACCTTGTCGGCAGTCTTCCAGGGCTGGCCCAGCATGGTGTAGAGGTAGAGGATATGGTGGCTGGGCTCGTTGCCGTGGGCATACTGACCGATAAGACCCGAAATATCGGGTGACGAATCACCACCCTCAACCACTGACGATACCGTGAACAACTCGTCGAGCTTGGCGAGCATATTCTCCCTACCCGACTTGTTCTTATCGACCTGTGCGAAGCAATCCACGTAGCCCTTCACATCGTGGGGAACCAACCAGGTGTACTGCCATGCGTTACCCTCGCAGTAGTCGTCCTCGCGGTGAGTCGATGCAAAGGGATTGAAAGGTGTACGCCACTGCTTGTTGGCAAAGCGACCGCGAATGAAGCCCACCGAGGGGTCGAAGTAGTTGCGGTAGGAGTGGCTGCGCTCCTCGAAGTAGCGTGCGTCCTCCTCCTTGCCCATAGCCTTGGCAGCCTGTGCGGCAGCACCATCGGCCAGAGCATATTCCATGTCGTAGGCAATCGCCTCGTTGAACAAGTCGCAGGGAATGTAACCGTACTTCATGCGGAAGCCGTTACCGCGACCCTCGTTCATGGCAGTAGCCTTGATAGCCTCGTAAGCCAACTCACGGTCGAAGCCCTTGATACCCTTGACGATAGCATCGGCAACGATGGGAATGGCAGGATTGCCGACCATGCAGTCGGTCTCGTTACCCCACAAGTGCCATACCGGCAGACGACCCTGCTCCTTGTAGATGTGGAGCATCGAGTTGATGATGTCGGGCATACGCTCCGAGTGGAGCAATGTCAGCATAGGCATCTTGGCGCGGTAGGTATCCCACAACGAGAAGACGGTGTAGTTGGTGAAGTCGGCACCCTTATAGACCTGATGGTCGGCACCGCGATAGTCACCGTTCACATCGGAGAAGGTCACGGGAGCAATCATGGTGTGGTACAGTGCGGTGTAGAAAATCTTACGCGCAGTCTCATCGGTAGTCGATACCTTCACACGCTTCAACTCCTCGTTCCATGCCTTGCCGGCAGCCGAGGCAGTCTCATCGAAGTTCCACTCTGCCAACTCGGTCGAGAGGTTCAGCTTGGCATTCTCCACGCTCACGGGCGAGAGAGCCACCTTCAACATCACCTGCTCCTTGTCCGAAGTCTTGAACGACAGACGGGCATACATGTTGTTTTCACCTGCCAGCTCGAATTTCTCGAAAGGTTTCGACAACTCGGCAGCAAAGAAGACCACCTGGTCCTTTGCCCAACCTGTCGAGCGGCGGTAACCGGTAATCATACGGTCGCCCTCCTGCTCCATGTGGGTCTCGGTAGCCTTGTCCCAGCAACCTCCGTTCTGAAGGTCGAAGACCAGAGCTGCGTCCTCGGCTGCGGGGAAGGTGTAGCGGTGGAAACCGACACGGTTGGTAGCGGTCATCTCCGCCTGAATACCATAACGGGTCAGAGGCACGGCATAGTAACCGGGCTTCACGACCTCCTGCTTGCGGTCGGCATAGGACCACAGACCCGACTGGGGGTCTTTCTCCTCGCCACGCGCATAGGTTACTTCACCGATAACGGGCATGACGGTAACATCGAACAAATCGCCGATACCCGTACCGCTGAGGTGGGTGTGCGAGAAACCGATGACGGTCTCATCGCTCTCGTGGTAGCCCGAGCACCAATCCCAGGCAACGGGAATGCTGGTGGGGCCCAACTGCACCATACCGAAAGGCACGTTGGCACCCACGAATACGTGTCCGTGACCGCCTGTACCAATCTTCTGGTCAACATATTGTGTAAAATCCTCCTCCTGTACGGTCGCGGTACACGAAGCAAGTGCCACAGCCGCCAGGGAGATTATAGATTTAATCTTCATGATTATTTTTTGTTTGAAAGTTCAAAAGTTAGTTTTTCTCCGTTCATCAGCTCTTTGTGAGAGATACGGTATTTTTTGATATTCTTGCCACCCTTCTTCACACGGGCAATGCGCCAATCGTCGGGCGACGAACGCTTGCACTCGATATGCACGGGGCCCCACTCGGTGTCAATCTCCACGGTGTCGAAGACCGGCGTGGTGAGGGTGTAGAACGGCTCACCCGGACAATCGGGATAGAATCCCATCATCGAGAAGACCGCCCACGCCGACATTGTACCTGCATCGTCGTTGCCGGGGATACCGTCGGGCTGTGTGGTGAAGTGGGTTTCGAGCAGTCGCTTGACCTCCTTCTGTGTACGCCACTCCTCACCGCTGAAACGGCTGAAGAGGAAGGGATAAGCGATGTCGGGCTCGTTGGCAGGGTCGTAGAGACCCTCATCGAAGACCATCTGCAACTTATCGACAAACTTACGTTTGCCACCCATCAGCTCCGCAAGACCCGGAATATCGTGGGGTACGTAGAAGGTGTAGTTCCATGCCGAACCCTCGTGGAAACCGGGAACAGGCTCGAAGTTCTCACCCTGACGGGGGTCGAACGGCGCCATGAACTCACCGAACATGGTGATGGGTCGCAGCGTGCCGCTCACATCGTCATAGTAGTGGCGGTAGCCCATCGAACGCTTGCGCATAATCTCGGCATCGCGCTTGTAACCCAGCGAGTCGGCAAAGAGCGACAGCGCGTAGTCGGCAATGTAGTACTCCAGCGCGTGCGACACCGAGTTATCACCCGATGCATCGGCCGAGTAGAGACCCAGAGGCACATATCCGCGTCCGATATACGGGTCGATGTCGGGACGCATCTTGTTCTCCGAACCCTTGGTATTCGCCGACTTCATCATCGCCTCGTAAGCCGTCTTGACATCGAAGTCACGAATACCCTTCATCCAGCTGTCGACAATCACGGGCAGTGCGGGGTCGCCCTCCATGGTGAAGGTCTCGCGTCCGAACAACTCCCACTTGGGCAACCAGCCCCACTCGCGGTACATATCCACCATCGAGTGAATCATCTCGCGCTGACGCTCGGGATAGACCAGTGTCATCAGCTGATGGAGGTTGCGGTAGGTATCCCACAGCGAGAAGACCGTATAGCGTGTACCATCGGTCACGCCCACACCATCGTTCTCCATGAGCGGATACTCGCCGTTCACATCGTTGAGTACATTGGGGTGAATCAGTGTGTGGTAGAGTGCCGTGTAGAAGACCATCTGCTGCTCGGGAGTTCCTCCCGTCACACGAATACGGCTCAAATCCTTATTCCACGCATCGCGTGCCGCCTTGCGGATGGCATCGAACGAGGAATCGGCAGTCTGCTCCGCCTCGAGGTTCTTGCGGGCGTTCTCCACACTCACGTAGGAAATCGCCATACGCACCTCAATCTGCTCACCCTCCTGGAGGTTGTCGTAAGAGAAGCGATAACCCAAATCATCGCCTGCCATCTCGCGACCGTAAGCATTATAGACCTTAATCTTGCCATTGTCCCTGTCCCACTCGGCCTCCACACCATACTTGGGAGGCTGCTGTTTCCAGAAACCTGCCTTCGAGGGGACTTTGTTCACACGCATCACGAAGTAGATGGGGAAAACAGCCTGCGCGTTGTAGCAGAATGTACCCAGCAGCTTCATACCCTCAATCTCGGTGGACGATACCTTGCGCACACGCGCACCACTCTCGTTGGTCAGGCCCTCACCCAGGTTGAGAATGATGTGGCCCTTACCCTCGGGGAAGGTGTAACGCTCCACCGAAGTGCGCATCGTGGCGGTGGCTTCGGCACGGATACCGTACTTTTCGAGCAGGACGCTGTAATAGCCGGGAGTCGCCTCCTCGTTGTCGTAGCTCGAACCGTACTTCTTGTAGTTCAGTTCCAGTTCGCCCGATGTGGCCATCGTCAGCAGAGAGCCCGACTCGGGACATCCCACGCCGCTCAACGAACCATGAGCAAAACCGGTGAAGAACTTGTTGTGGAATTCATAGGGTGTCGACCACCAACGGGCGTCCTTATCGTAACGATTCAGACTCGACCCCATCACATTGAAAGGCACTACGGACATCATGCCGTTGGGCATGACTGCACCCGGGTTAGTAGTTCCGAAATTGGTAGTACCTATAAATGGATTGACCTTATCGGCAGGCTCTTGTGCCAAGAGTCCGCCCATAAGGTTCAATGCCATAACTGTAAGAACTAATTTTCTTAATATCATAAATGACTTGTCAGCACCTTTAATGTTCCGTTAGGTATAAACTTGACATTAAGTGTTGTAGCAGGCAGCAGGACGGTCTCACCCTGACGGATGGAAATCTCCTCGCCCTTGTCATCTCTCAGAGTACCCTCTCCGGCAAGACCCATCACGATGAGGAACGAGTCGAGCTTCGAAAGGTCCTTCCCGGCCTCCTCTGTGAGGTCGTAAAGCGAAGTGGTGAAGTAGTTGCACGATACCAACTCTACCTCCTTGTTCTTCTCCTCCTTGTAGTGGGTGCGGTAGTCAGACTCCACCGAGAAATCGATGGCATCTTTTGCCAACTCCACATGCAGCTCACGGGGTTTGCCGTCCTTACCCACACGACCGTAGTCGTAGATACGGTAAGTCACATCGGAAGTCTGCTGAATCTCGGCTACGAACGAACCGGCACCGATGGCGTGAACACGACCTGCGGGCAGGAAGAAGACATCACCGGCCTTGACATTGTAGTTGGTCAGCACATCGGTGAGGGTGTTGTCTGCCACCTTGGCAGCGTACTCCTCGGGAGTCACCTGCTTCGAGAAACCCGAAAGAAGGTGTGCACCCTCATCGGCACCCACGACATACCACATCTCGGTCTTACCGTTCTTGCCGTGACGACGGTGCGACAACTCATCGTTGGGGTGAACCTGAATCGACAAGTCCTGACGTGCATCGATGAACTTCACCAACAGGGGGAACTCGGTGCCATGCTTCTCATAGACCTTGTTACCCACCAAATCACCCTTGAGAATCGAAATCAGTTCGGGGAGGGTCTTGCCGGCATACTCGCCATTGGCAATCACCGACTCGTCACCCTTGACGCCCGAAAGTTCCCAGCTCTCGCCGACCGACTTCTGGTCGGAGTTAAGGTGCTTGTAGGGAACGATTTTCTCACCGCCCCAAATAATAGTCTTCAGTATAGGTTCAAATTTAAACATCTCTTTTAATTATTTTTCTGCGTCCAACATTGAGAGTGCAAAAGCGTATGCACCCACCGAAATAGCCTGGCTGGCTCCGATTTTCGAAATTGCCACGCCAATACGCTTCGAGGGATCGTAATCCACGGTCTTGTCAGAACCGTAGACTTTAATCTTGCGGCTCTCGCCATTGGCAAACTCCTTGAACTCCTCCTCGTTGTCGAGGTCATAGACCTTCATCTGCACACGGTCGAGCTCCTCACCTGCGAGGGTGTTAATCTTCGAGCGCAACTCCTTGAGCAGTGCCGGCATGATGTACTTGCGTGCTGCGGTGATACCGCCACCGATGACAATCAGACCGTCGATGAGGGTTACGGCTGTGGCCATGGCATCGCCTGCCACCTCACCCAGCTCGGCGAAGGCCTGCTTGGCAGCCTCCACATTACCGGGAATCTTGCCGTCGGCAATGGCACAGATGTCCTTGGGCTCGAAGTTATGGTCCTTGTCACCCGACAGCTCGCCATAGACGCGCTTGATGGCACGTACTGCCACACCGTCCTCCACAATCACGTTGGGATACTTCTTGTGACGCAGACAGAAGGTCTCCACACAAGAGTTGTCACCGCGGTTGAGTCGGTTGTCCACCACCACACCGATACCGAAACCGGTACCGAAGGTGTAACCTACCAGGTTCTTGTAACGCTTGGTGCTGCCGGCAGCCTCCAGACGGGCGTTGATTTCGGGGAGCATACCTCCCAGCGCCTCGCCATAGGCGAACAGGTCACCATCGTTGTTGATGAAGACGGGCACGCCGAACTTCGACTCCAGGAAGGGACCCAGAGCCACACCCTCGCGGAACGAGGGGAAGTTGGGCAGATAACCGCCGATGATACCGTTGGGATAATCGGCAGGACCGGGGAAGGCGAAGCTGATAGCCACCGGCTTCTCGTCCAGCTGGTCAATCACAGCCTGAAAACCCTCAACCATTGTTGTCAAACACTTATCCAAATCATCAGCCTGAGAGGGGCGAGTGATAGGTTCAACTATGAATTTGTTGCCGCGCATGGCACCAAACACGAGGTTGGTGCCACCGGCATCGAGTGTAATAACTACACGGTTGTCGTTACGATACATTTTTATTAGAGGATATTGTTTTTCTTGGTAAACTCAATGATTTCGGGAATGTAACCGAAAGCCAGACCTGTAACAGTGTCGGCGCAACCGTAATAAACGGCAACACGACCTGTTGCGGGATCATGCAACGATGCACAGGGGAAGGTTACGTTGGGCACGTCACCCATGCACTCGTACTGCTCGCGGGGAGAAATCAGGTACGGGCCGCTGCGTGCAACGCACTTCCAGGGCTCGTCGAGGTCGAGGAGTGCAGAACCGAAGGCATAGACATAACCGTTGCAAGAACGGAGCACGCCGTGGTAGAACAGCAACCAACCCTCGCTGGTCTCGATGGGCACGGGACCTGCACCAATCTTCATGCACTGCCATGCGCTGACCTCGAAGGGAGCGGGCGACATTACATGACGGTGGTGACCCCAGTACTCCATGTCGGGAGACTCCGAGTAGAAGATATCACCAAAGGGAGTGTGGCCTGTATCGCTGGGACGCGACAACATGGCGAACTTGCCGTTAATCTTGCGGGGGAACAGCACACCGTTACGGTTGTAGGGCAGGAATGCGTTCTCGAGCTGGTGGAAGGTCTCGAAATCCTCGGTCCATGCGATACCGATGGTAGGACCGAAGTAACCGTTACACCATGTTACATAGTACTTGTCACCAATCTTGGCAACACGGGGGTCGTAACCATATACCCAGTTGGCAACTTCGGGGTCAGCACCCTCCAACTTGAAGTCCTCTTCCTTGATATCCCACTTGATACCGTCTACCGAGAAACCTACGTGGATACGCATACGGCGGTTGGTATCGTCGCAACGAAATACACCTGCGTAGTTATACTGATCCTTCTTGAAAGGAACTACTGCAGAGTTGAAGATACTGTTCGATGTCGAAAGGAGGTCACGGGGAATGATGGGATTCTCCGAATAACGCCAAAGGACTTCCTTAGAGCCCTCGGGGCGATCCTGCCAAGGCATATTGGGCAGATTCTCGCCCACAATTTTCAATTCACTCATTGTAGTAAAATTTTATTTGTTAATTAATTATTTATTTGATTACTATCTCATCGGTGAAAATCCAACCGCCGGCCTCGCCGTTGGAGAGGGCTTTCACACGGACATATCTTGCTTTTGCAGCCTCCTTCCACGCAAAATTGCGGTAGGTGGGGCGTTTGTCGTCGATGGTCACCTCGTGGGTGAGGACAGCTGCCGAACGGAAGTTCTCGCCATCGTCCGAGAGCAGGATTTCCACCTGCTTGGGCAACCATACCCATGCCGAGTACCACTGAATGAAGTCCATCGACACCTCGTTGAAGTTCTTGACCTCACCCAAATCGATGGTCACGTCCATATCGCAATTCAGGAAGCCCTGCCACAGTGTGGCGTAGCTCCACGAGCCGCGCTTGCCATCGGTCAGTGCCACTTCGCCGTCGGCAGCATATTGGAGTGCCCATTTGTTCACGTAGCTTACCTTGCAACCTTTTGCCAGATGCTCAACGGGTGCAAGCGACTCCTTGCGCTCGCCGAGCTCATTCGCCAAATCGAAGGTATTGTAACCGGCCTTGTGGGCAGACTCCACACGCATGAGTACGCGCTGACGGAACTCCTCATAGTTGCGACCCTCGGCAGGACTCCATGCCACCTCAGCGAGTGCGAACAGACGGGGATAGAGCATATACTCGGCGTGCTCGGGGGTGGGAATGCGCTCTGTCCACAGGTTGGCCTGCACACCCAGCACCATCTCGTGACCCTCCATCTCTGCGGGCGAGGGGTCATAGGAATAGACCTTTTCGAGGGGCAGGAAGCCCGACATGGCAGCAGGTTCGGTCTCGGGGTTGTTCTGGTAGCTGTCGAAGTAGCAGTGCGAACCGGGAGTCATCACCACGTGGTGACCCATGGCGGCAGCCTTGCGACCACCCGCCTCACCGCGCCACGACATGACGGTGGCATCGGGTGCCAAACCGCCCTCGAGGATTTCGTCCCACCCCAGCAACTTGCGGTCGTGGGCATTGAGGAACTTCTCCACGCGACAGATGAGGTAGCTCTGCAACTCATTGACATCTTTCAAACCCTCCTTCTTCATACGTTTCTGACAGAGGGGGCACTTGCTCCAGTTACCCTTCGATGCCTCGTCGCCACCTATATGTATATATTTAGAGGGGAACAACTCCATCACTTCGGTCAGGACATTCTCCAAAAACTCGAAGGTCTTTTCGTTACCCACGCAGAACTCGCCCTGCGGACGGTGCACTGCATTGGGGCACGACAGCGAGGGGTAAACCTCACCGACCTCCTCGGAGTGACCCGGCATCTCGATTTCGGGAATGACGGTAATGTGCAGCGAGTCGGCACAAGCCAAAATCTCGCGGATGTCATCGGCAGTGTAGTAACCGCCCTCGGCTTCGGCAGCACCCTCCTCGGAGTACTTGCGGCCACCGTCCTGCCACTCCTGCCAAGTCTTGCCCACGCGCCATGCGGCACGGCGGGTCAGTTCGGGGTATTTCTTGATTTCTATACGCCAGCCTGCCGCATCGGTAAGATGGAGGTGGAGGCGGTTCATTTTCAGTGAGGCCAGCATGTGGAGCTGCTTCTTGACAAATTCTTTCGAGTAGAAGTGGCGCGACACATCGAGCATCAGACCACGGTAGGGATAGCGCGGAGAGTCGGCAATCTTCTGTGCCGCAATCTCCCCCTCGCCGTGCTCCACCAACTGAAGCAGCGACTGCACGCCGTAGAAAAGACCCGTTTCGGTCTTGGCCTTGAGCAACACACCCTCCGAAGTCACCTCCATGAGATAGCCCTCATCGGCGGTCACCTCGTCAGAGAGCTCCAGACGGAGAGGCGTACCCTCCTTTTCGGTCAGATGAAGGGGAGTAGTCTTGATGTAATCCTTCAGCGCGACACACTCGGCATTGCAGCTCACCACGAAAGGTTTGTCGGTGGAGAGCGCACCCGAAGCATACTCCACCGATACGGGACGGGGCAGAATCACATTCTCCTGCTTGCCACTCTTGGCACCCGTGCAGACAATGAAGCAAACCACTGCCTCGAGGACGAAGAGCATGAGCCACAACATTTTGAGCTTTGCGCCCGAAATCACGTGGTCCTTACCGCCCTTGTCGTCCTTGTGGGTGAAGGGCACGAACCATGTAATAAGGAATGCGGGCAGGGTGAAAATCATCACCATCATGAAGAACTTCTCATAGCCCAGCGCATCGCTCAGATAACCCGACACGGCACCGGTGACCATCACCGAGAGGTTCATGATACCCGAAGCAAAGGCGTAGTGTGCCATCTGGTGCTTTCCGGGAGCAACCTGCTGCATCATGAACAGCGTGAGACCCACGAAACCAAAACCGTAGCCGAAGTACTCCAGCACGATACCGCCACCTACCAGCCACATCGACGAGGGTTGGTAAGCTGCCAAAAGTGCGTAAACGACAAAAGGCACGTTGAAGATGCAACACAGGATAAAGAGCGAACGCTTCAAACCGCGGTTGGCGATATAGTATCCGGCCAGCAGCGAACCCAACAGGAAGGCTCCCGCACCGAATGTTCCGTAATAGAGACCAATCTGCTGGTTGGTCAGCCCCAGACCGCCGACCGAAGTCTCGGCCTTGAGAAACAGGGGGACAATCTTCATCACGAAGCCCTCGCCCAAACGGTAGAGGATGATGAAGGCGATATAGTACCAGATATGTTTCTTGGTGAAGAAGTCGGCAATCACCTCTTTCAGTCCGTTGACACCCTCACTGAACGAGTGCTGCTCGGCAGCCGGACCGCTGGAGGGGAGAGCCTTCGAGTGGTAAAGACCCACGCAGACGAGCAGAACGCTCAAAATCATCAAGATGATGAACCAAGCCTGCACATAGGCATCGAACGAATCCTTGCCCGCCGCGGAGAACGAGTTGTAGAGCCAACCTGCCATCCACACCAGACCGCCCGTAGCCACCAATTTCGCAAGGTTGTAGAAAGCACCCTGCCAGCCGATATATTTGGCCTGGTCGGTGGAATCCAACTCCGACATATAGACACCGTCGGCGGCGATATCATGGGTGGCTCCGCTGAAGGCGATAACGGCAAAGACCGCTATGCACACGGCGAAGAACTGCGGCATGTGCAGCGACAGGGCTGCCAGACCGAACAGCACACCACTCAACAACTGGGTGGTGACCACAAAGAATTTCTTGGTACGGAAAATTTCGAGGAAGGGACTCCACAGGAATTTAATCGTCCACGGCCACATAATCAGTGATGTCCAGAAGGCGATTTGTGCATCGGCAATGCCCAAATCCTTAAACATCACCGCCGAGACCATGTTTAAGACTACAAACGGAAGTCCCATTGCAAAATAGAGTGAAGGCACCCAACGCAAGGGATGGTTACTACTTGGTTTCATCTGTTATTTTTAGGTTTTAAACTTATTATTTTTTGATTTTTCGCTTTTTTACGCGTTCAAATATAGCTATTTTAGCGGACATTAAAAAACGACGAAGAGTAATCTTATCAGATATTTGTTCCAATTTGTCTTTCATTTTGCAATATCGCCGCCCCGGAAAAGCCCCTCAAAAACGCTCAAACCGCTCATAAAAAGCAAGATAAAGTCATTCGAAACCGCCACGACGGCTCATCGCAAAGACGCAATACAATATTAATGCAAAATCGCTACCTACACCTTTTCACCACTCCCCTCATGCAGGTATATCACACAAAAAAAGAGTCGGCGACCTTGTATTTAGCTGGAATTTTAATAACTTTGTGCTGATAGCAAATACCAACATCAGATAACCACATTCCGTTATGATGGACAAACTGAAAAAAATAGCAAACGAGTTCGCGCTGAAGGGCGAAATCAAGAGTATTGATTCGCTGGGCGAGGGATTCATCAACGATACTTTCATCATCCGCACCGAGGGTGATTGTCCCGACTATATTCTCCAACGCAAGAACAAAAACATATTCCCCGATGTGCCGGCCATGATGGAGAACATCCGCAAGGTGACCGACCACATTCGCAAGCGCGTCATCAAGCAGGGCGGCAACCCCTTGCGCGAGGTGATGACCATCATTCCCACCACCGGCGGCAAACTCTACTTCCTCGATGAGGAGGGTCAGTATTGGGCAGTGTCGATATTCATCGACCACACCACCGCCTACAACAAGGCCGACACCGAGGAGCTGGCTCGCAAGGGCGGCGAGGGTATCGGCAAATTCCAGGCCATGCTCTCCGACTTCACCGAGCCTCTGGCAGAGACCATCAAGGGTTTCCACAACATCCGCCACAGATTCCTGCAATGGGACGAGGCTCTGCTTCGCGATGCCGCAGGACGCACCTCTTCGCTCAAGGAGGAAATCGGCTGGATAGAGTCGCGCCGTCAGGAGATGCTCGACTTCTGGAGAATGGTCGAGGACGGACGCATTCCCACACGCACCACTCACAACGACACCAAAATCAACAACATACTCTTCGATGAGAACGGCGATGTGCTCTGCGTCATCGATCTTGACACGGTGATGGCCTCCACCTCGCTCAACGACTTCGGAGATGCCATACGTTCGTACACCAACACCGGCGACGAGGACGACAAGGAGCTCAAGAAGGTGAGCATGTCGCTACCGATGTTCCGCGCCTATACCGACGGTTATCTCTCGCAGCGCGCCGAACAGCTCACCGACCGCGAGTTGGACTATCTGGCCTTCTCGGCACGCTACATCACCTACGAACAGGTGTTGCGCTTCCTGATGGACTACATCGATGGCGACACCTACTACAAGGTGAAGTACCCCGAGCACAATCTGGTGAGAACCCACGCCCAGTACAAGTTCCTGCAAAGCATGGAACAGCAGTACGACAAGATGTGCAACATCGTCAAGGAACTGACCAACAAATACACTAAATAATATGACCGTACACAAAATAGAGGGGTTGAATACCGACGACGAGAAGGCACTCGACAAGGCCTTTGAAGGTATCGAACCCCAGAAAATCGCTTGTTGCAACTGGGCGAAGGAGTATCCCTATGCTCCCGATGTGGAGTTCAGGATGTTCCACACGGGCGACTATATGTTGCTTCGCTTCTATGTCAACGAAAGATACACGGCAGCCCGCGTCAAAGAGGACAACGGAAAGGTGTGGACCGATTCGTGTGTCGAGTTTTTTGTGTCCCCCGATGGTGGCAAGAGCTACTACAACTTCGAAACCACCTGCATCGGCCACCTGTTGCTGGCCCACCACCTCTCTCGCGAAGAGGCAGAGTATGCCACAGAGGAGATTCTCTCATCGGTAAGACGCACCCCCTCACTTCCCCGCCGAAACTTCGAGGAGGTAGAGGGCAACAACCAATGGACACTCACCCTGCGTGTGCCCCCCACGGCACTCTTCCGCCACCACCTCACCACGTGGAACGGCGCGGAAGTGACGGCCAATCTCTACAAATGCGGTGACCTGCTCACCCTTCCCCATTTCCTGTCGTGGAAACCCATCTCGATTGAAAAACCCGATTTCCACAGACCGGACTTCTTCCAAACTTTGAAATTCGAATAACTACAACGACTATGAATAACAAGTATTCACTCCCCGAGGAGGGAGGTCTGCTGGAGCACGCCGCTCCCAAAGACATTATCCGCCGTTTTGAGAAAATCAACACCAACATTTTCGACAACGAGTACGACGGTGTACAGTATGTGGCTGACAGCATCACTGCAGCCATCAAGTCATTCAACGAGAACCGCCTCTTCGTGCTGGGTCTCACCACAGGTCAGACTCCCCTGGGTCTCTACCGTGAGCTGGTCGAGCGTCACAAGAAGGGTCTCATCTCGTTCAAGAACGTAGCGGTCTATACCCTCGACGAGTTCTACCCCATTCACTCGACCGAGCAGCAGAGCCGTAACTTCCGTATCCACGAGGAGTTCCTCAACCACGTTGACATCCTTCCCGAAAACATTCACATCCCCGATGCCGAAATCGCACAGGACAAAATCACGGATTACTGCCGTCAGTATGACAAGGCACTCTCGAAGATTGACCTCATGATTATCGGTCTGGGCGAGGACGGACAGATTGGTTTCAACGAACCGGGCTCCTACGAGTTGTCGCGTACCCGTCTGGTACAGCTCACCTACAATACCCGCAAGATTCAGTCGGGCGCATTCTTCGGTCTGGAGAACACCCCCAAGATGGCCATCACCATGGGAATCGACACCATCAAGCGTGCCGACAGAATTATCCTCATGGCATGGGGCGAGAACAAGTCTTCGATTATTCAGAAGGTCGTAGAGGGTGAGGTCACCACTCAGGTGCCTGCATCTCTGCTCCAGTCACACCGCAACATCGAGGTGGTACTCGACAAGACCGCCGGCGAGAAGCTCACCCGTGTGGAGACTCCCTGGTTGGTAGGTCCCTGCGACTGGCAGCCCAAGTTCATTCGCAAGGCTGTGGTATGGTTGTGCGGCGTGGTGAAGAAACCTATTCTGAAGCTCACCTACAAGGACTACATCGAAAATTCGTTGGGCGAGCTGCTCGAGAAGCAGACCTACGACCAAATCAATATCAAGGTATTCAACGACTTGCAGCACACCATCACCGGTTGGCCGGGTGGCAAACCCAATGCCGATGATTCGACCCGTCCCGTATCGTCGAATCCCTTCCCCAAGCGTGTGGTTATCTTCTCACCCCACCCCGATGACGATGTTATCTCGATGGGTGGTACTTTCATCCGTCTGGTACAGCAGGGTCACGATGTACACGTAGCCTACGAGACTTCGGGTAATGTGGCTGTTCACGATGATGTGGTATTGCAGAACATCGACACCGCCCGCGAGCTGGGCTTCGGTGACAAGACCGCCGAGGTGAAGCAGATTATCGCCAGCAAGAAGAAGGGTGCCCCCGAACCCCGTCCCCTGCTCGACCTCAAAGGCTCGATTCGCCGTGCCGAGGCTCGTGCCGCCGTGCGTTCGTTCGGTCTGAACCCCGACACCAACGCCCACTTCCTCAATCTGCCTTTCTATGAGACAGGCGGTATCAAGAAGGGACAGCTCACCGAGAAGGACTACGAAATCATCGTCAAGCTCCTGCGCGAAATCAAGCCTCACCAGATTTATGCAGCCGGTGACCTGGCAGACCCCCACGGTACACACCGTACCGCCATGGAGGCCATTCTCGCCGCTCTGGAGATTGTCAAGGACGACGAGTGGCTGAAGGATTGCCACCTGTGGCTCTACCGCGGTGCATGGATGGAGTGGAACCTCGGTATGGTCGATATGGCAGTGCCCCTCTCGCCCGACGAGCTGATTATGAAGCGTCACGCCATCTACCGCCACCTCTCGCAGAAGGACATCATGCCCTTCCCCGGCAGCGACCCCCGCGAGTTCTGGCAGAGAGCCGAAGACCGCACACAGAACACCGCACGACTCTACGATGAGTTGGGAATGGCAGAGTACCAGGCTATCGAGGTATTCGTCAAGATGTTTTAAAACAAGACTTTAACAAGTTACAATCAATTTTTATAAAACACAGTTATCATGAGACTGATTATTGAAAACAAACCCCAGGAAGTTGCCAAGTGGGCAGCCAACTACATCATCGAGCAGATTAAAATTAAGGCACAGCACACCTCGTCGCCTTTCGTATTGGGTCTGCCTACCGGTTCTACTCCCCTGGAAACCTACAAGGAGCTGATTCGCCGCCACAAGGCAGGTGAGGTATCGTTCAAGAATGTCATCACCTTCAACATGGACGAGTATGTGGGTCTGCCCGAGGATCACCCCGAGAGCTACCACACCTTCATGTGGGAGAACTTCTTCAGCCACATCGACATCAACCCCGAGAACGTAAACATTCTCAACGGTAATGCCGAGGATTTGGTGAAGGAGTGTGCCGACTACGAGGCACGCATCACCGAGGCAGGTGGTATCGACCTCTTCATGGGCGGTGTCGGCGAGGACGGTCACA
>RCNH01000285.1_pt1 | contig 23366 bp, 27 predicted proteins | sample 2041161 | NCBI WGS metagenome assembly RCNH01 (sample SAMN09708215, study PRJNA481090) | Feces metagenome, whole genome shotgun sequencing project. | biome: feces | host: Leptonychotes weddellii | place: Antarctica: Sion Island | collected 2010-03-01 | reverse complement strand
CGGGATTCTCTACGACGAGCCCGTGAAACGCCGGAGGCTGTTCCGATGACGCCGCAGATTGTGCTGATGCGGTTTGCGCGGTGCGCCTGGATCGGAATGGTGACCGGGCTGGGGTGGAGCATGCTTCTGCCCCTGTCCCGCCCGGCGCACCGGCTCTGGCAGGTCCTTGTATGCTGCGAATTCTTCGCCGCATGGCTCGTAACCGTCTTCGGAATCTGCCGGGGCGATCCCCGTCCGGGCCTTCTCGCAGGAGCCGTAATCGGTTTTTTCCTGTGGAATCAGACGGCGGGACCGTTCGCATTTTCGCTGTTTACCCGTTTTTGGGACCTTTTTGCCCAATTAACCCGATGGTTTCGGTCTCCTTTTCTTTTTATTTTTCATAAAATTGTATTTTTGAGAAAATTTCTCTATGCAAGACTGAAAAAATGGGGTACAATAGCATGGAGTAACTGCCGGATTTTCCGGCACAGATCCGGAGGTTGTGAAGATGTCAGTCATTCGAGACTTTTCCAAACGCTGGAATCTGCAGTTCCGCCGCACCCCTCTGCTGGCAAAAACTGTGGTCACAGCCGCAATTCTCGTGTGTACGGTGACGCTGATCGCCCTGCACATCACCATGCGCGAAACAGAAGCAGAGCTGTCCGCGCTCGGTCAGCAGGCCGCAGCTCTGGATCAGGAGCACACGGTCCTGACAGAAAAAGTTAAAAAACTCGGCACTGTGGAGTCCTATCTGCAGATTGCCGCGGAAGAACTTGGTCTGGTGGAACCGGACACGATTATCATTGAATCAGAATAATTGGAGGAAACAAACATCAGTATGGAGTTAACAGTGGGAGCTGTCCTTGAGGGCAAAGTCAAGTCGATCACCAATTTTGGCGCTTTTATTGCGCTTCCCGAAAACAAGACCGGCATGGTACATATCTCCGAGATTGCCAATGCCTATGTCAGCGATATCCGTCAGCACCTGACCGAAGGGCAGGATGTGAAGGTCATGGTCATTGCGGTGGATCCCGCCGGCAAGATCAACCTTTCCATGAAGCGCCTGGAGCCCCGGCCCCAGCATACCGGCTCCAACAGCCGCCCCAATTTCCACAGAGAGAACAACGGCGGCAATTTCCACCGCGACGGCGGTGCTTCCCATGCACAGGGCGCTCCGCGCAGCCAGGATGGTCAGGGCGGTTTCCGCAGCCACAGCAACTTCCGCGGTCAGGGCAATCGTTCCGCCGGACAGCGCAGCGGCTCCCCTACGCCTCCTCCCGCACCCAAAACCGCCGATCAGCTGTTTGAGGAGAAGCTCAAGGCTTTCATGAGCGAATCTGACAGCAAAATCTCCTCCATTCGGGCTTACTCCGATCACCGGACCAAGAGCCGCAGACGTTAAGCTTATCAGGGCTGCTGCATCCATGCGGCAGCCCTGTTTCCACGGAAGGAGAAAGAAATGTCAACTGTTATGATTACCGGAGGCTCCCGGGGCATCGGTGCCGCCACCGTCAGACGGTTCGCCGCCGCAGGACACCGGGTCTTTTTTCTTTATCAGTCCAATGACGCTGCCGCGCAGGCCGTAGCCGCCGAAACCGGAGCTACCCCCATCCGGGCAGATGTCACCCGAAAAGAGGAGGTCGAAGCTGCATTCCGTATCAGCGGCAGTGTCGACATTCTCGTGTGCAACGCCGGCATCAGCCGCATCGGCCTTATGTCCATGATGGACGGTGCCGAATGGGACCGGATCTTTGCCGTCAATGTCAAGGGCATGTATCACTGCATCAACGCCGCCATGTCCGGATTTCTGCAGAAGCAGTCCGGCTCCATCGTCACCGTCAGCTCCATGTGGGGTCAGGTGGGCGGCAGCTGCGAAACCCCCTACTCCGCCACCAAGGGCGCCGTCATTTCCATGACCAAAGCCCTCGCCAAGGAGCTGGGTCCCTCCGGCATCCGGGTCAACTGCGTGGCCCCCGGCGTGATCCTGACGGATATGTGCGCGGATCTGGACGAAGAAACCCTCGAGGAACTGAAGGAAGAAACCCCCATCGGCAGAAACGGCACACCGGAAGATGTGGCCGAAGCCATTGAATTTTTAGCGAATGCCGCCTTCATCACCGGACAGGTTCTGGGTGTCAACGGCGGTCTTGTAATTTAGGAGGATATACAGATATGAAAATTTCCATTGCATGCGATCACGGCGCTCTGGAGCTCAAGAACGACATCAAGGCTCATCTGGAAAAGCAGGGCCATGAAGTCCGTGACTTCGGCACCCACACCCTCGACAGCTGCGACTACCCTGACATGATCGCTCCCGCTGCTGAGGCTGTCGCCAACGGCGAATGCGACAAGGGCATTGTCCTTTGCACCACCGGCATCGGCGCTTCCATCACCGCCAACAAGGTCCGCGGCATCCGCTGCGCCCTGCTCAGCGACGTTCTTTCCGCCAGAATGACCCGTCTGCACAATGACACCAACGTCATGGCTCTCGGCGCCGGTATTGTCGGCAAGAATCTGGCCATGGAGATTGTCGATGTGTGGCTCGGCACCGAGTTCTCCGGTGAAGAGCGCCATCAGCGCCGCATCGACAAGGTGATGGCCCTCGAAAAGTAAGATTTTCCAAATCATAACCACCACTGAAGTGGTGGTTTGCACAGGCCCTAGAAGGGCCATTTACTGGCTTCACCCCTAAAGGGGTATTGAATAGTTTGGCACCGCATTACACTTACAGGCCGCCGCTAAAGCGGCCTGTTTTTATGCCTACTTATTCTTGCTACCCGTAAACGGGTCTATGTATTCTTTAAGGCTCATCTGATCCATCATCTCATCTTCGATTAACTGATTGCGGATATATTCCTGAATCATTTGCTTATTCTTACCTACCGTATCTACGTAATAGCCCCGGCACCAAAAGTGCCGGCTACCATACTTGTACTTGAGGTTGGAGTGTCTGTCGAAGATCATAAGTGTGCTTTTTCCCTTGAGATATCCCATAAACTGTGCTACACTGAGATGCGGCGGAAGGCTCACGAGCATATGAATGTGGTCTGCACATGCTTCTGCTTCGATGATTTCCACCTTCTTTTCTTCGCATAATTTCCGTAGAATATAGCCGATATCTGCCTTTAACTCTCCATAAATTGCTTTTCGGCGGAACTTCGGTGCGAAGACGATGTGATACTGGCATCTCCATGTGGAGTGTGCACTATGATTTACTGCATTTCTTTCCATTGTTAAATAGCCTCCTTCGATCTCGGTAATGCGGTCGCCAAACCATTACCATTCTATCGTCGGAGGCTGTTTTTTCATATACTAAAGTATTTTTATTTACCCCCGGTAGAACCGGGGGTTTTATTGAGCTAAAGCGCCCAATGAAAGCAGGGGTCAGGCAAATTGCGCCTGACCCCTGCTTTGCTATGATAAGCGTTGGGTTTGAAGCCAATCGATCAGATAAGTGATGGCCTCTAAATAACCATCGATACCGTGCCCCTGTATGGTTTTTATACAGGCAGAACGGATATAGGAAATCTGCCGGAAGGCTTCTCGTTTTGTGGTGTCGGATAAATGAACTTCTACCACAGGAAGCCCGACAGCCTTTACGGCATCCAGAATTGCAACACTGGTATGGGTATAGGCAGCAGGATTGATAATGATGCCGTCATAAGCGCCATAGGCCTCCTGAATCCAGTCAACCAGAGTTCCTTCATGGTTGGTTTGCCGGATTGTAACCCCTATACCCAGCGTTTCTGCATGAGCTTGAATTTTAGTGCAAAGCTGTTCATAGCTCTGAGAACCATAAATTTTCGGTTCACGCAAACCCAGAAGATTGAGATTGGGACCATTTAAGACCAGCAATTTCATCGGTGCAATACCTCCAGAATCCGGTGTACAGTGTCCTGTACAGAGTCTGTATTTTCTATGATATGATCTGCAAATCCTTCGTACATTGGCTTTCGCTCCCTGTAAAGCTGCTCTGTTCCTTTGCTCAGAGAGAGGGGCCGACCGGCAGTTTCCAAAAGGGAAGCAGGGCGTGTCAGCCAGAAAATCGTTCCGTTTTGGTGAAGAACCGGATAGTTCTGTTCCAGCGTCACACAGCCGCCTCCTGTCGCAATCACAAGATTGCTGCCGGCACCTAACTGCCGCAAAACGGCATGTTCTCTTTTTCGGAATCCAGTTTCCCCTTCGGTGGAGAATATGGTGGAGATATCCATTCCGGCTTTGCTGCAAATTACCTCGTCAGAGTCTGCGAACGGTCTGCCTAATGCTTCAGACAGCGCATGCCCGACGGTGGTTTTTCCGCATCCGGGCATTCCAATCAAAATGATGTTCTTCATGCGGCAGGAGATTGAACGCCAGACCATCTCTGTCATTTCCCGGGAAATCTCCTGTCCGGTAAAAAGCTGGGAAGAACGAGCTGCCTGAGAAACCAGCATAAAAAGACCGCTTTCGTGAGGAATTCCCAATGCTTCCGCTTCCATGATGAGGGCAGTACGGGAAGGGTTATAAATGAGGTCCAAAACCCCTTCAATATGGGGGAATTGCTTCAGAGACAGAGGGGCACTTCCGTTTTTGGGATACATTCCAACCGGGGTTGTATTGACAATGACAGAGGCATCCCCATGGCGCTCCAGATTTGTATAGTTGTCATCACCTGTTCTGGAAATCACTACAACTTGAGCGCCTAACTCCTTTAAAACAGCCTGTACCGTAACGGAAGAGCCGCCGGAACCGAGAACAAGAACCTTTTTTCCGGCGCAGTTCACTCCCAGACGATGCAGCATCTGAGTAAAGCCAAAGGCATCTGTATTATCTCCGAAAATCGTTCCGTCTTTTCTTCGTACCAATGTGTTGACACTGCCCAGCCCGGCAGCCAGGGGAGAGAGCGCATCGCAGAAAGGAACCACGGTTTTTTTATAGGGTACCGTAACATTCAGCCCTGTCCATTCCTTGGATGCCAGGAAGGAAGCCACTTCTTCCGGCTCCTTTTCAAACAGCGTGTAGGGAACAGAACCGAATAATTGGTGTATGGCAGGGGAGTAGCTGTGCCCCAGAACCCGCCCTAACAGTCCGTAAACGCCCATTTCTATACCACCTCAGAATAGGAGCCCAGGTAGGTAAAGGCTTCACTGCTGGCAGATAGCTCACAGATAATCTGGGCAAACTCCTGGGAATAGATGGAGGTTTCCAGATCCAAATAGAACAGGATTTCAAAATCACGGGATGGAATGGTTCTGCTTTCCAATTTTGTAATATTGATTCCCAGAGCATAAAAACGTGCGAGCAGCTTGTACAGAGCACCGGGCTTGTTGGGGACAGACAAAATAATACTGGTGCAATTTGCCCCGGGGTAGACTTCCAGGTTTTTGGAAATACAGAAGAAACGGGTATGGTTATTTTCCGAATCCTGAACGGAAGATTGCAGACATTTAAGCCCATACATCTCAGCGTAATTATGAGAGCAAATGGCGGCAATATCATTCCGGGGAGAGTCTGCCACTACTTTTGCAGCAATTGCGGTGTTTTCGCAGACAGTAACCCGAATGTCGGGATTCAGAGCTTTGAGGAAGGCGGAACACTGTCCGACGGTCTGTTCGTTGGCAATGATTTCCCGTACTTCTTCCAGCCTGGTATTGGGTTTGGCCAGCAGATTGTGGTCTATTTTCAATCGGACAGACCGGACAACAGAGAACCCGTGCTGCATCATAAGATCATAAATCTTTTTTTCGGAACCTGCTGTACTGTGTTCAATGGGGACAATGCCATACTGGCATAAGCCCTGCTCAACAGCAGAAAAGATTCCTTCAAAATGATTAAAATACAGCACAAAGGGGGTTCGGAACAGTTTCTCACAGGCCAGCTGAGCAAAAGAGCCTTCCACACCGCAGATTCCCACAGATACATCCTGAGGAAACAGGGGAGTTGTTTCTGAAATGGCCTTTGAAATTTTGGTGCTGAGGTCTGTGAATTGCTGCATTTGCTGACTCTGGTAGGAGCGGCTCAGCTCAAAAAGGGAGGAATACAGAACGCTGGTAAAATTACGCATATCAGGGGATACCCTGGAACAGACAGCCTTGATCTTTTCCCGCTCTCTGCCCGCATCCAGGATGGGAAGGCCTTTTTCTTTTTTATATGCCGCAATTTCTCCGGCCAGATTCATTCTTTTCTGGAAAAGTTCCACCAGTTGGTTGTCGATTTCGTCCATCTGCCGGCGATAATCCAGTAGGTCCATGGTTCGTCATTCCTTTCTTTTCTGTAGCAATGCGTCATAAATGGCAACAGCTGCGGCAGCCTCCACACAGGGAACGGCTCTGGGCACAATGCAGGGGTCATGCCGCCCCGTAATTTGCATGGTAACGTCCTCCTTCAGATCCAGGTTGACGCTTTCCTGCGCTCTGGCAATGGAAGGAGTTGGTTTCAGTGCAGTGCGGAATATCAAAGGCATTCCGCTGGTGATTCCACCCAGAATACCGCCGTGATGGTTTGTCCGGGTGCAGACCTGACCATCCTGCCAATAGTATGGGTCATTATGTTCACTGCCCCGCATTTCTGCTGCGGCAAAGCCTGTGCCAAACTCAATTCCCCGGACGGCCGGAATCCCGAAGACTGCCTGAGAAATCCGGTTTTCCATCCCACCGAACATAGGGTCCCCAAGCCCGGCAGGAAGGCCCACAGCAGCACATTCTATAATGCCGCCCAAGGAGTCACCATCGGATTTTGCCTGCAAAATGGCATCCTCCATGTCAGCTTTTAGAGAGTCGTTGATGAGAGGCATGGGCTTTTTGGTAATCGCATGTAAAAGCGTCGGGTCCACAGAGACCGGGTCAAAGGGTGAATCCTTAATAGGCCCAATGGACTGAATATGGGCAGCGACTGAAATTCCCTCAGCCTTCAGAAGCTGCAGACAGATTCCGCCTGCAATGCACAAAGGGGCTGTAAGTCTGCCGGAGAAATGACCGCCGCCGGAGGAATCCTGATAACCGTGAAATTTCATCTGTGCGGTAAAATCCGCATGCCCCGGACGGGGACAATGCTTTAGGTCCTGATAATCCTGAGTCCGCACATCGGTGTTTGGAATGATGGCAGTAATGGGAGCTCCACAGGTGACACCATCTATGAGACCGGATAAAAATTCAGGTACATCGGCTTCTTTTCGTGCGGTGGCAGTAGGGGAGCGGCCCGGTGCTCTGCGGTTTAAAAATTGCTGCAATTGCGCAGGATCGACAGACAGCCCGGCAGGAAGTCCTTCTATTGTGACACCGATGGCCCGGCTATGGGACTGTCCGAATATGGTAAAGCGAAGATTTTCGCCGTAAAAGCTACTCATGGAAATGCTCCTTTATCTGTCCACCCAGATTTTGGTAGTCCTTCCAGAAATCGGGATAGGATTTTTCAACGACTTGGGAATCCAGAATGGTAACAGACTCTTTGCATATGGTGGCAGCAATGGCACCGGCCATTGCAATACGGTGATCACCGAATGTGTGTACTGTGCCGCCTCGCAGCCCGGTTCCATAGATCGTAAGGCTGTCGCCGGAGGCGGTCGCATGGCCTCCCAAATCATTGATTAAGCGGCAGACACTTTCGATTCGATCAGACTCTTTGAGCCGCAGACGGCCTGCGTGAATAAAGTGGGTTTCGCCGCTGGCATTTGCGGCAGCCACCGCCAAAATCGGAATCAGATCCGGAATCTGTGCGGCATCTATCTCAGAATCACTACCGAGTTTTGGAAGCAGGGACACAATGGCCCGGTCTCCCTGATTGGAGTCTGATTGCAGGCCTGTCACGGTTAAGGCACTGCCAAGATGGGCAGCTGTAAGCCAGAATGCCCCATTTGACCAGTCTCCCTCTATTTGCAAAGAATCCTTTCCGGTGTAAATACCGGGCTGGATTTGAAAAACGCTGTCTTTGAATGTGATATGAATTCCAAATTGTACCAAAGCATCCAGCGTCATTTTGACATAAGGTGCAGATTGCAGTTCTCCGGTGATCGTCAGGGTACTTTCTTTATTCAGAAGAGGCAACGCAAACAACAGCCCAGAGATGAACTGGCTGGAGACATTTCCGGGAAGGATGTATGCACCGGGAGATAACCTGCCTCTTACCTGAAGCCGATTCTCACAAGGGCGCAAGAGCGACACTCCGTGGCGTTTCAATTCTTCATCCAGAGGCCATAATGGGCGCTGAGGAAGACGGCCTTCCATAATGAAATCACCCTGTATCCTAAGTGCTGCAACAACAGGCAGAAGAAAACGAAGGGTTGTACCACTTTCCCCACAGGGCAGGCTGCATTTATTTACAAAGTTTTCGGGGATGATCTTAACGGTAGAATCGCTTTGACAGATTGCAGCACCCATGGCCTCCAGACAGCGCATGGTGGCCAGAATATCATTGGACAGGGTGAGACGTTCCAGCGTGGAAGGGGATTGGCTCAAGGCTGCTGCCAGAAGCATGCGATGTGCTGCGGACTTGGATGCAATGGCAGAAATCGTACCACGAAGGGAAGAAGGTTCCAGAATCAGGTCCATGGGCCGTCCTCCTTCAGTCCGGCTTCCAGCCAGGAGGAAAGTTCCGCAACGGAAATACTGTGAAGGATACAGCTTCCGATGCTGGTGGGCACAACCAATGTCATGCGGTCTGCCAGCCGCTTTTTATCGTTTAGGGCTGCTTCCAGCAGAGCTTCTTTGGGGAGTACGGTATTTACAGGCAGGTTATATTGCTTTAAAATATCCAGAATCTCCCTGACAGTACCGGAAGAACAGAAACCAAACATACATGCAGCACGGGCAATTATGGCCATTCCAATGGAAACGGCAAGACCGTGAGTGATTTGGTAATGGCTGGCTAGCTCAATACTGTGACCTATGGTGTGTCCCAGGTTTAGAAGCTGCCGGTTTCCTCTGTCAAACTCATCCTGCATGACAATCTGACTTTTTATGGTCACACAACGGGCTACCACATCCTCTGATTGTTCCTGAATCGGGGAGGAGAGAATGCGAGAGAAGAATTCTTTGTCTGCTAATATTGCATATTTAATGACTTCGGCAGAGCCGTCTGAAAATACGCCAGGGGGCAAGGTGTCAAGCAGAGAAAGATCGCACAACACAAGACTGGGCTGGTAAAAAGCACCGGCCAGATTTTTTCCGGCGGGAAGGTCAATCGCAGTCTTTCCGCCCACGGAGCTGTCAACCATAGCCAGCAGGGTAGTGGGAACCTGAATATACGCAATCCCTCTCAGATAGGTAGCAGCTGCAAACCCTGCAAGGTCTCCGGTGACACCGCCGCCCAGTGCCACAATCAGATCACTTCTTGACAGATGATGTTCTGCCAGAAAATTGAGAAGTGACAGATAAGTAGTTCCGTTTTTTGAGGACTCTCCGTGAGGAAAGGAGAAAAAGCACACACGAAATCCGGCCTGCTTTAAAGACTCGATAGCCATATTACCGTAAAGATGAAATACAGTATCGTCAGAGATGACGGCTGCCAACCGGCCGGATGTTACCTGTGCGGCTTCCTGGCCCAGATTAGACAGAATACCCGAATCAATTTTAATGTTATATTTTTTTGAGGCTGAAACCTGAATCTCTTTCACAATGCTTCCCTCCTGAAACAGGTAGTAAGACGCTTAATTTTCATCACAAATTGCGGAGCGAACCTTCTGCACCTTTTGAGCAAGCACTGCAAACTGCTCTGGTGTCAGACTTTGATTTCCGTCACACAGCGCATGAGGCGGATCGTTGTGAACCTCTACCATAATGCCGTCAGCGCCGGCAGCTGCTGCGGCCAGACTCATGGGCTGAACAAGCTTCGCCTGCCCGGTTCCGTGACTGGGATCCACCACCACAGGCAGGTGACTGAGATTTTTAAGGACAGGAATGGCAGACAGATCCAGGGTATTACGGGTATAGGTTTCATAGGTGCGAATCCCACGTTCGCACAGAATCACCTGCTCATTTCCTTCTGACATAATATATTCCGCACTCATAAGCCACTCTTTAATTGTGCCGCACAGTCCACGCTTCAGAAGAATCGGTTTCCGAAGCCTTCCGACTTCCTTGAGCAAGTCAAAATTCTGCATATTTCTGGCACCGATTTGAATGATATCTACATTTTCAAAGAGAGGAAGCTGATTGACATTCATGACCTCAGTGATAATCGGAAGTCCGGTTTCCCGCTTCGCCTCCAGAAGCATTTCGATGCCAAGCGCTCCCAACCCCTGAAAGTCGTAGGGGGAAGTCCTTGGCTTAAATGCACCGCCGCGGAGAATGGAGGCACCGGCCTTCTTTACAGCTTTGGCAACGCCGATAATCTGTTCATGGGTCTCCACAGAGCATGGTCCGGCGATAAGACAAAAATGACCGCCTCCAAGCTTTACGGAATCGCTGATAGAAACCACCGTATCCCGGGGCTGAAACTCACGACTGCTGCGCTTAAAGGGTTCCGTAACACGCTTTACAGACTGTACAATATTCAAACTGCCCAGAAGCTCCATATCCGTATCACCGATTTCTCCCACCAGGCCAAGAACCATATAGCCGTCTTCCTGGGATAAAGTGGTTTGGATACCACGATTCCGGAGCCATTGGGTTAAAGCATCAATCTGTTTTTGAGGTGTTCCGGCCTTTATAATTGCAATCATTCGATCTCTCCTCTCCTGGCAGAAAAAGACCACACAGAAGTGATTCCGTGTGGTCATAAGAAACAGGATCGTGTTTCTTAAACAATACCAATCCCTGCTGTCGGTGTTCCAAGCACTTTTGAAACACAAAAATGATCGAACATTCCGGAAACAGGTACCGTTATTGCAGATTTTCACATTATATTCTGTGTTCTGACATCAACAATACCACGATTTACAGCAGATGTCAATATTCCATTATCACATAGTCTGCAATATCCTAAATTTCTCACTCATGCGGGCAAGACCCACTCTGAATTGTGAGCCGATGACGCAAACAAAAGCAGTCTCTAAAACAGAAAAACGGTTTCAGAGACTGCTTTTTATACATTAAGATCTGCGATCTGTAGCATGAGCGACGCTCTCACGAACCAAAGCCCGCTTGAGCCGTGCTTCTGCAAGCTTCAGATCAATTTCTGATGCAGACTTGCTTTGCAGAACCTGGTTGGCTCGGTCACGAGATGCCAAGGCACGATTGGTATCGATATCCTCAGCCCACTCAAAAGTGGTGGCTACCAGTGTTACCAGGTCCTTACGCACTGAGAGCATACCACCGATACAGGCAGCATATCGGGTACCGTCCTGTGTAACCACAGACGCTCTTCCCATACCCAGGGAAGTTACCAGGTCCACATGACCTGCCATGATTCCAAGATCACCTACAGTAGTTCGAACTGTGAGGCGAAGTGCCTCTCCATCGTAACTCAGGCCATCCGGTGTGACGATTTTCAGGTGAAAGGCATTCATGGCAATCACCCCTGAGCGGCCTTGGCCACCACATCGTCAATGGTACCTGCAAAGAGGAAGGCAGATTCGGGGAGTGCATCGTGCTTGCCCTCGATGATTTCTTTGAAACCACGAATGGTTTCCTTGAGGGGCACATATTTACCCTTCATACCGGTGAAGTCCTCAGCGACGGTGAAAGGCTGAGACAGGAAACGCTGTACCTTACGGGCACGGTTAACCACAAGCTTGTCCTCTTCGGACAGCTCATCCATACCCATAATAGCAATGATATCCTGCAATTCCTTATAACGCTGGAGGATCCGCTGCACATCACGGGCAACCTCATAATGCTCACGGCCCAGAACCTCAGGTGTGAGGATACGGGAACCGGAGTTCAGAGGATCAACAGCAGGGTAGATGCCCAGAGAAGCAATGCCACGATCCAGAACGGTAGTGGCGTCCAGGTGTGCATAGGTGGTAGCAGGGGCAGGGTCGGTCAGGTCATCGGCAGGGACATAAACAGCCTGAACAGAGGTAATGGAACCGTCTTTTGTGGAGGTAATACGTTCCTGCAGAGCGCCCATTTCTGTTGCCAGAGTAGGCTGATAACCGACGGCGGAGGGCATACGGCCCAGCAGTGCGGAAACCTCAGAACCGGCCTGAGTGAAACGGAAGATATTGTCAATAAACAGCAACACATCCTGATGCTTTACATCACGGAAATACTCAGCCATAGTAAGGCCGGACAGACCGACGCGCATTCTGGCTCCGGGGGGCTCGTTCATCTGGCCATAGACCAAGGCGGTCTTGCTCAGAACGCCGGATTCCTTCATTTCGTTGTACAGGTCGTTACCCTCACGGGTACGCTCACCAACGCCGGTAAAGACAGACAGACCGCCATGCTCCTTAGCAACGTTGTTAATGAGTTCCATAATGAGGACGGTCTTGCCGACACCGGCACCGCCGAAGAGGCCAATCTTACCGCCCTTAGCATAGGGGCAGATCAGGTCAACGACCTTAATGCCGGTTTCCAGAATCTCGGTGGTACTGGACTGCTCGTCATAGCTGGGGGCAGGACGGTGGATAGGCCAGCGCTCAGCAGTCTTGGGGGCGGGCTGATTATCAACGGGCTCGCCCAACAGATTAAAGATACGGCCCAGGCATTCCTCACCTACGGGAACCGTAATAGGAGAACCGGTGTCCGTAGCAGGGACACCCCGCTGGAGACCGTCAGTAGAATTCATAGCGACAGCACGCACCACGTTATCGCCCAAATGCTGAGCAACCTCGGCCACGATGGTCTCCTTACCATTGGGGATCTCGATGGCACTCAGCAGCTCAGGCAGATGGCCTTCGGGAAAACGAATATCCAGAACAGGGCCGATAACCTGGGTGACTGTACCAATATTTTTAGCCATTGGCTCAACTCCTTGCGTGGAAGACCGGGTCAGGCTTCGGCGCCTGCCACGATCTCCGTGATCTCCTGTGTAATCGCACCCTGTCTGGCACGGTTAAACTGGAGGTTCAGATTTTCAATCATCTCGTCAGCGTTCTTAGTGGCAGCATCCATGGCGGTGCGCCGTGCAGCCAGCTCGCTGGCTACAGACTCGCAGAGAGCGCCATAGACTACACCACCCAAATACTCGGGAATAATGGCCTCAAACACGGCCTGAGGATCGGGCTCATAGAGCAGTTCCTGTTCCTCGGGACGATCCTTGCCGCTGGTAAGGGACAAGGGGAGAAGAGGCAGCATTGCGGGAGACTGGGAAAGAACAGAGATAAAGTTTGTAAATGCGACAAAGACCTCATCAAAAGAACCAGCCAGATAGTCCTTTGCCAGTTGCTTAGAGAGCGTAAAGCAGTCGCTGATAGAGACATCCGCTGCCTCGGCATACTGCTCGGTCAGAAGCTGGACATCCCGGTTTTTGAAATACTCCACAGCCTTTTTGCCGATGGGCAAAATGCAGTAATCCTTCCCAGCCAGCTCCTGTGTAACCAGCTTAAAGATGTTACTGTTATATCCGCCGGCCAAACCACGGTCACCTGCAATGACAATGCAGCAGACCTTCTTTCCTTCACGACGAGTCATATAGGGGGAGGTGAAGTTGGAACGGGAGCCTGCAATGCGTGCAATGGTGTGGTAGAGGATCTCAAAGTAAGGACGACTGTCCTGAATCCGATCCTGTGCTCGGCGGAGCTTGGAGGCGGCCACCATTTCCATGGCCCGAGTAATCTGCCGGGTGCTCTCCATGCTGCGGATGCGCTGTTTGATGTCTTTGGTAGAAACGCCCGCCATGGGTCAGCCTCCTTACTTAGCAGTGGAACGGAACTGGTCCGTAAAGGTGGAGAGGAAGGAACGAAGTGCTTCCTCGTTTTCGGGGGTCAGCTGATTGGTCTCCTGAATAGAGCGGAGAATCTCCGGATGCATGTCTTCCAGCTGACGATACAGAGTAGCTTCGTACTCTGCCACATCGGCTACGGCGACCTTTTCCAGATATCCCTTGGTAACTGCATAGAGGATACACACCTGATGAGCAACCTCCACAGGAGCACCGTTTTTCTGCTTCAAGACTTCCACGATACGCTCACCCTGGGCCAGTCGGGACTTGGTATCAGAATCCAGGTCAGAACCGAACTGGGCAAAGCTCTGCAGCTCACGATACTGAGAGTACAACAGCTTCAGAGAGCCGGCAACCTTTTTCATTGCCTTGATCTGAGCAGCACCGCCGACACGGGAAACGGAAATACCGGGGTTTACAGCGGGCATAACACCGGAGTTGAAAAGCTCGGTTTCCAGGAAGATCTGACCGTCGGTGATAGAAATAACGTTTGTAGGAATATAGGCAGACACGTCACCGGCCTGTGTCTCAATGATGGGCAGGGCAGTGAGGCTGCCGCCGCCGTATTCGGGAGCAAGCCGTGCAGCACGTTCCAGAAGACGAGAGTGCAGATAGAACACATCGCCGGGATAGGCTTCACGTCCGGGGGGACGGCGAATCAGCAGGGAAATAGCACGATAAGCCACAGCGTGCTTGCTGAGGTCATCGTAAACAACCAGGACATCCTTGCCCTGAGCCATGAAATACTCACCCATGGTACAGCCGGAGTAGGGGGCAATGTACTGCATGGGAGCCTGCTCAGAAGCAGTAGCAGAAACGACAATGGTATAGTCCATAGCACCGTTCATTTCCAAACTGCTTACAATCTGGGACACGGTAGAACGCTTCTGACCGATAGCAACATAGATACAGATGACATTCTTGCCCTTCTGGTTCAGAATGGTATCGGTTGCAATGGTGGTTTTACCGGTCTGACGGTCGCCGATGATCAGCTCACGCTGGCCACGACCAATGGGAATCATAGAGTCGATGGCTTTAATACCGGTCTGCAAAGGAACAGAGACGGACTTTCTTTCAATGATGCCGGGAGCCTTCTGCTCAATGGGGCGGATCTCCTTGCAGGCAATGGGACCCTTGCCGTCAATGGGATTGCCCAGGGCATCCACAACACGGCCAATGAGTTCCTTGCCGACAGGGACAGACACAACTTCGCCGGTACGGCGTACAATGCTGCCTTCGGAAACGCCGGCGTCAGAACCCAGCATAACCACACTGACATAGTCTTCTTCCAGGTTCAGAGCCATACCAACAGCACCGCTTTCAAACCGCAGCAGCTCGTTGGCACGGCACTGATCCAGACCGTGGACTTTGGCAATACCATCGCCCACCTGAATCACATATCCGATCTCGTCCTGCTTAGTTTTGGCACCGTAGTTTTTAATTTGATCTTTGATTACTTTCGTAATCTCGTCGGTTTTCAGGTTCATTCGTTCACCTTCTTCATACGATCACACCGGCCAGACTCCGGCGCAGGTCATCCAGTCTGGAGCGGACACTATCGTCTAGCTGTACTCCGCCAAAACGCAGGGTAATGCCGCCCATAATCTGAGGATCAATCTCATTGGTAAGCACGACCTGCTTTTTGGTCATGGAGCTGAGTTTCTCTGTGAGAAGTGTTTTCTGGCTGTCATTCATAGGAATGGCAGTCAGGGCAGTAGCACGGAGGATATTGTGAGCTTTGTCATACAAATCACTATAAGCCTTTGCACATGCCTCATACTGCTTGACAGCATGTTTTTCACAGAGAATTTTCAGGAAATTCAAATGGTAAGGACTGAGGCTTTTAAAAGCATCGTCCAACAGGGTCAGCCGCTGGAGCTTGGGCAGGGAATGGGAGTCCAGAAGCGTCACATAAGTGGGCTCCTGCTCAAAGATTGCCTTCACCTGAGAAATCTCATTCAGAATGTCAGCATCTTTTCCTTGTTCGCTGGCAAGCTCAAACAGGGCACGACCATAATCATGTTCGTGAATCATGGTCATTCACCTAAATCCTTGATGAAAGAGTCAATCAGACGGGTATGCTTTTTGCTGTCGATATCCTCCTGGAGAACGGCAGAAGCAATTCCCAGGGCCATATCAGAAACCTGGTCCTTGAGGCTGTTCATTGCCTGCTTCTTTTCCAGTTCGATCTGTTCCTGGGCTCTTTCCATAGTCCGTGCAGCCTTGGCCTGAGCATCCTGAAGAATGGCTTCCTCACGATCCTGAGCCTGCCGGGTAGCGGTGCGGATAATCTGCTCGCCCTCAGCGACTGCATCTTTCATCTTGGCATCATACTGCTGACGCAGTTCCTCTGCCTCTTTTTTAGAATTGTCAGCATCGGCATAGAGATTGTCGATCTCCTGCTGGCGATCGTCAATCATCTTTTTTACCGGCTTAAAGAGGAATTTTTTCAGTATGGCGAATGTGATCAGCATGTTGCAAAGACCGAACAATGCTGTCCAGAAGTTAACGCCTACTAAACTTTCGAATCCCTCCACGATGTATCACTCCTTTCGTTATATACTGGAAGGCGTGATATTACAGGGCAAACAGGATCAGGATGGCGACAACCAGAGAGTAAATACCGGTGGTCTCCGTGATGGCACAGCCCAGGATCATGTTGGTACGCAGGTTGCTTGCAGCTTCGGGCTGACGAGCCATACCTTCCAGAGCCTTACCGACAGCGTTACCTTCGCCCATAGCGGGGCCGATAGCACCGATGCCCATGCACAGGCCAGCGCCGATGGCGCATGCTGCTTTAATGATTGCTTGTTCCATAATAAAGTTCCTCCTAAAATGTTATACTATATATGAGAATTTTTGGAAACACAAAGTTACTGTTCAGCAGCCTGCTCCGCAGGGGGAGGGCAGGCACTGCTGATATAGACCATGCTCAGCAGGCAGAACACAAATGCCTGGATGCAGCCGGAGAAAATATCAAAGTACAGAGACAGAATGGCAGGAATACCAACCTGGAAAATGGGAACACCTGTAAGAATTCCTTCCAGCTCCAGGAATGCAAACGTGCCGACAACGGCAAGAATGATACCAAACAGCTTGTAAAGGAATTTCTTCTTCTGAATTCCCAGAACCAGCAGAAGAACGCCCACAGCCAAAACCACCAGACATACGGCGAGACCGTTGGAAGAAATGGCATTCAGCACCAGAGCGGACAAAGTGGAAAGTGCCGCATAGAGCACGGTGACAATGATGCCGCCGCCGATGACGTTACCGAAGTGACGGAATGCCATTGCAATGGGCTGTGCGATCTCAGAAACCAGATTCATGGGGGTCATAACAAAGATGGGCTCGGTGAAGCCTTTGAGCCAGCCAAGGAAGCCGTTGTTCTTAATGGAGTGATACCAGATCAGAACACTGGTCATCAAAGCCCAGGTAAGCGTAATACTGAGGTCAGCGGTAGTGGACTTGAAGAAGCCCGTCATGCCGATGAGAGAGCCCAGCAGGGAAGAAAGGAACAGGGTTCCGATGTATGGGGCCCAGTGTGCATTATGTGCGCCCATGGTTTCAGAGACCAGTGTGTACAGCATAGACACGCCTTTTTCCACCAATACCTGTGCGGGACCGGGACGCTTCTTCAGCTTCTTTCCCAACATAATGCCGGCGGTACACAGAATGATAGTGACCAGCAGATAGGATAGAACCGTCTGTGTCACCGGAATACCGCCAAAAATGGGGATGTTAAAATAGATTTTTGGGCCATTGACTTCAATTGTCATGACTTCCGCTCACCAGCCTTTCGGAAAAATTCACTAAGAGTTAAAATTGGCCGCTCAAAAATTAAGGGCAGTACCAAAGCCAGGGGATGACAAAGCTTGCTTTTTGCTGCAACAAACATAATGGCAAACAAAACGAGATAACGCAAAAGCATGGAAATCTGCAGCAGAGACTGTCCACCCTTTACATTCTGATCCTGGGCCCGATCTGTTGCAATACTGACGGTAACAGCCATAAAGAAGAAGTTGGCAATCGTCAATAGGGCACCCAGAATTCCACCGAAAACAACGGAACGGCTGAAATGCCCCGCCAGAGCAAACAACCCAATCATAATCGGAACACAGATCAATTCTCCCAGAACGATGTATAATGTTTCAGCGTACACCGGATTTTTATTTTTCATGCAACAGCCTCCATCTTTGACTCAGGTGTGTTCGTTAAAGGAAACAGGGGGCTGGTCCTTCCCGGAAGAGTCCATGTTCTTTGTATGTCTTGCAAAGCTGACACCCGCAGAAACGGAACCACTCAATCCCAGAAGTACGCCTACTATGACGACCCATTTTCCGAGAGAAAAGTGATTTTGCAGCCACACAGAACCAAGAGTGAAAACCAGGAGAGGACTGATGACTGACATACCTAGCTGGGTTAACCATACCAGATCACGCATTGTTCTCAAATACGGGGGCCTCCTTCTGCAAAGCTGCTTCAATTCGATAAACATGGATATTTTACCACACAGACCTTGAAAATACAAGTGGACAAAGATGTAAAATTGTGGACATAGGATTGGCTGATTTCCAACATAAATGACGATTGAGCCGGGATGGGTATATTCATTTTTGTTGGAAATGACACTTTCAAAATCAGCTCAATATTTCAGCGGGAGAAATCACGCTTGCGTGGTTTCTCCCGCTGTATTTATTCTGTTAAGAAAGCGTGATCTGTCAAAGATGTATTTTACAGATCGCAGTTATTAACCGTTCTGGGGAAGGGCACTACATCACGAATGTTGCTCATGCCGGTGAGATACATTACGCAGCGTTCAAAGCCCAGACCGAAGCCTGCGTGACGAGCGGAACCGTATTTACGCAGATCCATATAGAAACCGTAGTCCTCTTCCTTGAGACCCAGCTCATGGATACGGTTCTTGAGGACCTCGTAATCATCCTCACGCTGGCTGCCGCCGATGATTTCGCCGATGCCGGGCACCAGGCAGTCCATAGCAGCAACGGTCTTTCCATCGGGATTTAGCTTCATATAAAATGCCTTGATTTCCTTGGGATAATCCGTAACGAAAACAGGACGCTTAAAGACCTCTTCGGTGAGGTAACGCTCATGCTCGGTCTGAAGATCGGTGCCCCAATGGACAGGATATTCAAACTTGTCGTTGTTCTTTTCCAGAATCTCCACGGCTTCGGTATAGGTCACATGGCCAAAATCGGAGTTCAGCACATGGTGCAGACGGTCCAGAAGCCCCTTATCCACGAACTGGTTAAAGAAGTTCATCTCTTCGGGAGCACGCTCCAGAACAAAGGCGATGATGTACTTAATCATGTCCTCAGCCAGACGCATATCGTCCTTCAGGTCGGCAAATGCAATTTCAGGCTCGATCATCCAGAATTCTGCAGCATGGCGAGTGGTGTTAGAGTTTTCGGCACGGAAGGTGGGACCGAAGGTATAAATGTTCTTGAAGGCCATGGCATAAGTCTCACCGTTGAGCTGACCGGAAACAGTCAGGTTGGTGGGCTTGTTAAAAAAGTCTTTGGAGTAATCTACCTTGCCGTCTTCCGTCATAGGAATGTTTTTCAGATCCATGGTGGTAACCTGGAACATTTCGCCTGCGCCTTCACAGTCAGAACCGGTAATAAGAGGAGTATGGACATAGACAAAGTCACGCTCCTGGAAGAACTGATGGATTGCGTAGGCAATGAGGCTGCGGACACGGAACACGGCCTGGAATGTGTTGGTACGGGGACGCAGATGGGTCATGGTGCGCAGGAACTCCAGACTGTGGCGCTTCTTCTGCAGGGGGTAGTCGGGGGCAGAGGTGCCTTCTACTACAACAGACTCGGCCTGCATTTCAAAGGGCTGCTTTGCATCGGGAGTCTCAACAATGGTACCGGTAACAACCAGAGCAGCACCGACATTGCTCTTGGAAATCTCCTGGAAGTTATCCAGAGTGTCGTGGTAGACCACCTGCAGGGGATTGAAGAAAGTGCCGTCATGCAGAACAATAAAGCCAAAAGCCTTGCTGGCACGGACAGAGCGCACCCAGCCGCCGACGGTTACAGTCTTTCCCACATATTCCGCAGTGTTGCGGAATAGTTCACGAATGCTAACAGATTCCATATTATATTACCTCTCTTCTTTGAGTGTGGTCAGTTTATGAAAAAGAGTATACGCCAAATTGTGTGATTTTACAAGTAGGCATTGCCAGATTTTCCGAAAATCTCTCTTCTGACTGTGCAAATAGGGGAGCAATCCATTTATATTTGCTTCCGAGGGGCATGAATTTGATTGGAACGCCGCTGAATTTCCTCAAAATGCTCCAATATGTATTCCTGGGCCCTCCGGTCAAACTGGACTGCAACGTAAGAATGAGAGCCTTCTCCACGTTCTGCGGCGATGATGCCCATAGAAAGTCCAAGCTCTGTGGGACGGCGTGCCTTTTTCCCATCAGGAAGAACGGCCAGCATAAGCAGTCCCTGTTCTTCCAAAAATTGAGATACAATCGTATACCGTAAGGGTTCCATGCGAACCACATTGATCAGGGAGTTGATCCGACGGACCACTTCTGAAATTGAGATCGGGTAGTCGGAAAAAGGATATTGCCTGAGAATTTCCGGAGGAATGAAAAGCGGGGCTTTTTCTAATTTCTCCATAGGCGTGATGCCGCCGTTTCGCAGAATATCCTCCAGGACATCAGCAGTGAATGAAAGACATTTTGAAATTCTGGGATTGTGCAGCAGCTCTTCTGCTGCGATGAGACTGTCGTCCAAAGGATTGATTCCCTGAGAAAGCTTTTCCAGATACATTTTTGCCCGCTCAATAATTTCTAATTGTGTCAAAATACAATCCCCTTATTACTGGCATTTGGTATATACCATAAAATCATACCAAAGGTTGCTGGGATAGTCAATCAAAATTCGACTCGTTATAAAATGTCAAGGCGTCATTTCGGTGATACAAGGGAAATATTTTGCAATCATAGCTCCTTTGTGTTATACTGAAAAACAGCTTGTAGCAGCTGATTGATTACATGTGTTCATTTGATATGACTGAATTGCAGCTTGTCCGGTATTGAGAACTGCATCCGATGACCACAGGAGGTTCCTATGTTAAGATATCCTTGCCTCGTTTTGGACCATGACGATACGGTGGTTCGCAGTGAGGAAACGGTCAATTATCCATCTTTTTGCGAAGCTTTGGAGGAACTGCGTCCGGGGACCCCTCTTTCATTAAGGGATTTTTCGCTCTGGACTTGCCAGGAAGGCTTTTTTGAAATGTGCGTGAACCATTTTCAATTTCAGGAGAAGGATTTTAAACGCCAATTTGAAATCTGGCTAAATGCAGTTATGCATCATATGCCACCGGCCTTTGCAGGGATGGACAGGATTTTAAAGAAGCATAAAGAGCAGGGTGGCCTCATATGCGTGGTGTCCCATTCCAGTACAGAAAATATTACCAGGGACTATTTGGCACACTTTGGATTTGCTCCGGATCGGATTTATGATGGGGAACTGGGAGCAGAGAAAAGGAAACCTTCGCCCTGGCCGCTGGACGATATTATGGAGCGGTATGGATTGTCAAACAGGGAACTGCTTGTGGTAGACGATATGATGCCTGGTTTCCAAATGGCTAAAAAGCGCAATGTTGATTTTGCCTGGGCAGGATGGTACCGGAAGGCAGCACCGGAAATTGCGGAGATGATGGAAAAGCATTGTGATTTTTCGTTTCGAACGACAGAAGAACTGGAAAACTTCCTGTTTGCCAACTTGACAAGCGTGTTATAATAATATTACCTGAGGGAAGAGGAGGTGCTGGTCTTGGAGTCCAAGGGCGTTAAGATAGTGGCGAAGAACCGCCAGGTTTACCACGAGTACTTTGTGGAAGAGGAATACGAGGCTGGCATTGAGCTGTTCGGCACGGAGGTTAAATCCATCCGGGCAGGTACCCTCAATTTGAAGGATGCTTGGTGCGGAATTAAAAACGGAGAGATATTTGTCAACCAGATGCATATTTCTCCCTATGAACAGGGTAATATCTTTAATAAGGATCCTCGCCGTCCCCGTCGGCTCCTGATGCACAAGCAGGAGATTAACCGACTGTTTGGTAAGGTTAAGCAGGATGGCTATTCCATTATCCCGCTTTCTGTATATTTTAAAAATTCTCGCGTCAAGCTCGCCATAGGTTTGTGTAAAGGTAAAAAGTTATATGATAAGCGTCAGGCTGCCGCAGATAAGGATGCAAAGCGGCAGATTGATCGCGCTATGAAAGAGAGGTATTAACCTTATGAATCCCATTGTTACTATTGAGATGGAAGACGGCGGCGTTATTACTGCTGAGCTGTATCCTGATAAGGCTCCTCAGTCTGTCAACAATTTTATTTCTTTGATTCAGAAGGGCTATTACGATGGCCTGATTTTCCACCGGGTTATTCCTGGCTTCATGATCCAGGGCGGCTGCCCTGAGGGAACCGGTATGGGCGGCCCCGGCTATTGTATCAAGGGTGAGTTTCTGTTCAACGGTGTAGATAACACTCTGAAGCACAAGCGTGGTGTGCTGTCCATGGCCAGAGCGCAGTCTCCTAACTCTGCTGGCAGCCAGTTCTTCATCATGCATGCTGATGCGAAGCATCTGGATGGCCAGTACGCTGCATTTGGCAAGGTAACCTCCGGCATGGAAGTGGTAGACCGCATTGCCGCTGTGAAGACAGACCGTAATGATCGGCCCATGACAGAGCAGAAGATTGCAAAGGTCACTGTTGACACCCAGGGAGAGACGTTCCCTGAACCTGAGAAGCTGCCTGATCCTTACGGAAGATTCTAAAAAAATTCCACCCTGAAAGGGCGATTGATTTTGCCCTTTCAGGGAAAGCTGATCTATGAATCCTGATTCTTAGATATGTTACCTATATATGGGGGCGTACTGGTTTCGACGGGGGTAGTGAGGCTGGAATAGCGGGCCGTGGCGCCTGACCACGATAAAACGGGTACTTTTTAAATTTAACTGACAACGAATACGTTGCTCTGGCTGCCTAATTAGGCGCCCATCCGCCCCGGAAGGACCACGAGCCGGGCTCGGGTGTGATTTGAGTGGTGACCGTGCGTATGGTAAGCTTTGCCCATACCATGCATAATGAAGCTACTGATTCCTGTAGGGTGTTTGTTCCCGCCGGGATGAGGGAATGTAAATAGCAAACTGCGCCCGGAGAAGTTCTTGTTAAGTTGCTTTCGGACAGGGGTTCGATTCCCCTCGCCTCCACCAAACAGATATTGGACGAACACCTTCTTTTTTAACGGCGGCTTCGCCGTGAAGGTGTGGCTCTGATATCAAAACAGAGAAGACCGTCTTAGATTCATTTCTAAGACGGTCTTTTGTTATGCCCCGATTCGTACATTCGTATTTTGAGAAAGCCTCTTGTAAAATGAAATCACAATCAAATTGCAGGAGGTCAAGACTATGAAACAGACATTATTTGAGCAGAACGGTGGTACTTATACCCGGCAGGGAGCTTACATGCTGCCGGATGTCAAATTACCCGACCAGCCGAAGTTTGAGTTCGGCGTCTGGGCCAATCGCCGCAGACAGTTCCTCAAACAGCACCACCGAATCAAGTATTACAACATGCTCACCCAGTGTACCCTCTATCC
>RCNH01000284.1_pt1 | contig 23440 bp, 21 predicted proteins | sample 2041161 | NCBI WGS metagenome assembly RCNH01 (sample SAMN09708215, study PRJNA481090) | Feces metagenome, whole genome shotgun sequencing project. | biome: feces | host: Leptonychotes weddellii | place: Antarctica: Sion Island | collected 2010-03-01 | reverse complement strand
GATCTGGTATCATAATAACTTTCATTCCTGCTTTTTCTGCTGAGATAATCCCATTATAAGAGTCTTCTAAAGCCAGTGCAAAACAGGGATTTACTTTTAATCTTTCACATGCCAGTGCATAAATAGCCGGATTGGGTTTTCCATACTCTACACAGTCACCTGTTATGATTTCCTGAAAATAAGAAAAAATCCCCTGCTCTTTCAATGCAGCTACAGCATACTTTTGATGAGTGGAAGTTGCCACTGCCATGGGAATATTTTCATTTTTTAAATAATCCAAAAGGGAAAGCAATCCTTCTTTTTTCGGAATGCCGTTTTTCTTCTCATATTCATAATAGACCTGATGATATCCGTCTAAAAAAGCCTCCAAAGGAAAATCGTCTCCGTATTTTCCAAGAAAATAAGCATTTCGCTGGGCTCTGTTCATGCCCAATGTATTTTTTATGTTGTCTCCCAGTTTCCCGTATCCCAAATTTTCTCCTGTGACATCCCAGCTATATTTAATAATCCGCTCCGTATCCAGCATCAAACCATCCATGTCAAAGACAACTGCTTTTGGGAAAAAATCTTTCTTTATCCAGTATTCTTCTTTTCTACTCATTTTGAATTGCAGCTCCTATCTGACTGTAAATATTTTCTGCATCCAGCACATGAAAAGGCTCTGTATTATGATTTCCATCTGCCCCTGCTGTTACCAGAATGTACTCTTGTCCTTCTACATTTGCCAGACTTGCCAGACACAATCCTGCTGCATTGGTAAATCCTGTCTTACCGCCCAAAATTTCTCCGTCTGTCACCTCTAAAGTTGATTTTTTATCATACATGGTACTTTTAAATGTAATTCCATCCGGCTCTGATGCCGTGGGAGCTGTTGTATAAGAACAAGTAGTAAAGATTTCATAAAAAGTCTCATTTTTTATTGCTTGCTCCAGTAATATCATCATATCTGTCACTGTCGTATAATGGTTTTCTTCATGCAAACCGGAAGCATTTACAAAATGGGAATTTAACATTCCAAGCTCTTTGGCTCTCTCATTCATTTTTTCAGCAAAAGCTTCTTCACTTCCTGATATTTTACATGCCAACGCAGTACAACATTCTGCTCCTGATGGCAGCATCAAACCATATAGCAAGTCTCTTGCACAAACTTCCTCTCCCGGCTGAAATCCAGCCATGGAAGCGCCTCTTTCATATTCTACCAAAACCTCATCTACAGGAATTTTAATTTTCTCATCTAAATTGGGAATTTCTTCTACAGCAATCAGTGCTGTAAGAATTTTTGTCATGGAAGCAGGATAAATTCGTTCTTCCGCATTTTTAGAGGCCAACACTTTGTTATTCTGTACATCTTTTACAATAGCAGCTTCACTGTAAATATCTAAATCAATCTGAACATTTAACCTTTCTTCCAGTTTACGCCTTTCCTCTGCTTCTTGCTGTCTTTTGCGCTCTGCTTCTGCTTCTATTCTTATTTTTTCTTCCTGTTTTCTGTCATAAGCCTGTTTTAATTTTATTCCGCCTAAAATAGCTAACAGGCAAAGAATACAAACAGCCCAAATCCCAAACAGAATTTTTCTTTTTCTCCTGACTTCTCTTATTTGTTGTTCTCTTTTCATGATTTCTCCATATTCCTATAGTCTGTTCTTTTTTCCAAAGATAAACGCAGTTATTCTATTGCAAATTACTCATTCTCCTGTTTGCAATACTAGTTGGTATCTAACATAAAATTGTTTACTCGTATATTTCTACTTCTGAAATACCGTTGTCATTCCATCTACTGCCTTCATAAGAGGAAGTAATATGCATGGAAATATAAGACGCATCTACCGGCTCATCAAAGGAAAGGCAGAATCTTTTCTTTTCGTTGGAAAATTCCACATCCTGTGTCTGACTGTCCCCTACCTGAATGGTCAGCTTCTTTGGTCGTGCATTATATTCCCAGAGCTGGTCACTTCTCCAGTTTCCCAGATACAGCACAAGATAGCGGACTTTATGATTTCCGTCAAAGTTTAATTGAATACCTGTTGTCTCTCCTGTGTCGTCTTCATTTTCCTGCCAGGAAGTGCTACTGTCTCCATCAACTGCACTTTGAGCACTGTAATCATAAGTATCCGACTCTTTAATTGAATTTTGCTCTGTACTGACAGGCACGACTTTCTGATATTGGGAAAAATCAATTTCATCCGGATTTACAAATTGAAAATACTCCTGTTTTGGTGTTTCTTCCTGCTGCGGCGCATCCTGGACAAGGTTTTCATCCACTTCTTCCTGAATTGCCTCAGTCGGAGTATCCTGATGAACCACTTCTTTATGTAATTTTTCATAATACTCCTTTTCCTGTCTGTCTAAATCCTTCATACGCTTCATTCCCAAAGCAATGCCAATTCCAAGACATAAAAGCAAAATCAAAGTAATCAGAAGAGCAATTTTTCTTCTCTCCTTTTTTTTCTGAGGACTTAAAGGGATTTTTTCTTCTTCATCCTCTTCCTCATCGTCAAAAATGTCTTCTTCCCAAATATCTTCCTCTTCCTGACCTTCTTCAGAAACAACCTCTTTGTCCAGTTCTTCCTGTATGATTTCCTTTTTCTCCGGCTCTGCCTCTGGTTCTTCCTGTTCTTCTGCCTCCGGTTCTTTTTCTATTAATGGAGTTTCCGCTTCTTCCGACAAAGTTTCTTCCGAACTGCATTCTTCCTGAGCAGACTCTTCTGTTGTTTCTTCTTTTACCTTTGGAGTTCTCATCATTTCCACAGATTTTACAGGTTTTTTTGCATCCTCCCCCTGCTCTGCTCTTAAAATCTCTTCCAGCTCTTCGTCTGTCTTATAATAAGCCCATATATCGTCCTCATCCATATATTCAGGGAAAACTGCTTTTCCGCATCGGTCGCAATAAAGTTCGGTATCCGGAAATTCTTTTCCGCATCGATCACATTTCATGTTTCTTCCTTCCTGAAATTCCTATTTCCAGTAATCTCTTTCATTATCAATCATATATAACAATGCATTACAGATACATGCAGCAATATTGCTTCCGCCTTTTCGTCCTCTGGCAACAATATAAGGAACTTCTGTATCCATAATCATTTCCTTAGATTGTACCACATTTACGAAACCTACGGGAACCCCTATAATTAAATAAGGAGAAATTTTTTTCTCGCTAATGAGCTCATAAAGTCTTACAAGAGCTGTGGGAGCATTTCCAATGGCAAAAATCAGCGGCTTTCCAAGTTCTGCTGCCTTGTCCATACTTGCTGTCGCTCTGGTAGTGCCCATCTCCTTTGCTTTCTTTGCCACATCTTCATCAGACATAAAACAATAAACCTCACCGCCATATTTTGCCAGAGCTTTTTTATTAATTCCGGCTTTTGCCATCTGTGTATCGGTGACAATACAAGCTCCATTTTTAATGGCTTCAATTGCTTTCTCCACTGCCTGATGAGAAAAGCACAGATTGTCCGCATAATCAAAATCTGCACTTGTATGAATACATCTTTTTACAATACATTCTGTACCGGGAACTAATTTCTTATCCCCGAGCTCCTGAGTAATAATTTCAAAGCTTCTTGTTTCAATTTCTTTTGGTTTTACATTTTCTAATTTTACCTTCATTTGCCTTCTGCCTCTCTTTTTATTCCAATCCGGCTTCCAAAATCTCATAAATTTTCTTCATGTCTAAATGTTTCCTAAGACCGTCTGCCAGTTTATCATACTGGGTTTCCTTAAATGCAGTAAAATCAATTCCCGTCATTTGAGAAACATCAATCCCTTTTCTTTCTCCAATGGCTTTTACTACCTTTTTTGCCACTTCTTCTTTATCAAAAATACCATGTACATAAGAGCCGTATACATTGTTCAAATATGCGCCGTCTTTTTTTGTTGTATTTTGTATACGGTCGGTAATCTCTGTCAATGGACGTGCACCTTCCAAAAGCACACTTTCTCCCATGTGAATTTCATATCCTTCCAGCTGTGTGCCGCTAAGAGAACCTAATGCGCCCTCCACTTCAGAGAAAACACCGGAAACTCTTGTACGTGTTTTAGAGTCTTTAAATACAGTTTCGATTGGCAACAGTCCCATACCTTTTATTTCACCGCCTGCCTCAACACCATCAGGATCAAAAAGTTTTTCTCCCAACATCTGATAACCACCACAGACACCGAAAATAATTTTTCCTTCTGCAGCCTTTTTCAAAATTGCTGCTTCCAGTCCATTCTGTCTTAGCCAGAGTAAATCTTCCATCGTATTTTTTGTTCCCGGTAAAATAATCATATCTGGATTTTTCAGTTCACTGACAAATTTTACATAACGCAGAGAAACACCGGAAATCATCTCCAAAGCATTAAAATCTGTAAAATTGGAAATTCTGGGCACACGGATTACTGCAATATCAATGGCACCGATTTCCTGTTTGTCAGAAAACCTCTCTGTCAGACTGTCTTCATCCTCTACTTCCAGTTCCATATACGGAGCTACTCCCACTACCGGAATGCCTGTTTTTTCTTCCAAACTTACCACTCCCGGATCTAAAATACTTTTATCTCCTCGGAATTTGTTGATAATCATACCTTTTACCATTTTCTGTTCATCTTCTTCCAGAAGCATAACGGTTCCAATCAACTGTGCAAAAACACCGCCTCTGTCAATATCTCCAACCAAAAGCACAGGAGCTTTGGCCTGTTTTGCCATGCCCATGTTGACAATATCTTCTTTTTTCAGATTGATTTCTGCAGGACTTCCTGCCCCTTCAATAACAATAATGTCATACTCTTCCTCCAGCTTATGATATGCTTCCATGATTTTTGGGATAAGCTGTTTTTTATATTGGAAGTAATCTCTGGCACTCATAGTTCCCAGCACTTCCCCATTGACAATGACCTGACTTCCCACGTCATTTGTGGGTTTTAAAAGAATAGGGTTCATCAACACAGAAGGTTTAATTCCCGCTGCTTCTGCCTGCATCACCTGTGCCCGTCCCATTTCCAGCCCTTCTTCCGTAATAAAAGAATTCAGCGCCATGTTCTGAGATTTAAAAGGTGCTACCCGATATCCGTCCTGCTTAAAAATTCTGCAAAGTCCGGCAGCTAAAAGACTTTTTCCTGCATTTGACATTGTTCCTTGTATCATAATTGCCTTTGCCATTGTCTATTTCCTCTTTTCCCGCTTAAAATATATTCCAAAACTTCAGTTAATCTCTGATTTTCTTCTCTTCTTCGCACTGCAATTCGATAAAAACCTTCTTCCAGATTTGGATAATTGCTGCAATCTCTTATGGCAATCCCCTGTTCTAGACATTTTTCCTTCAAATGCAAAGGACCTTTAAAAAAGATATAGTTTGCTTTTGATGGATAACAAAAAAGTTCCATTTTTTTCAGCTTTCCTAAAAGCCATTCCTTTTCTATTCTGATTTTATCAAGTGTTTCTTTGACATATTCTTTTTCTTTTAGTGCTGCTACACCTGCTTCCTGTGCAAGTACAGACACGTTCCATGGCTGCATCACTGCCTGCATATTTTCTAACGTATTGCTATCGCTGCAAAATCCATAACCCAGACGAATTCCCGCCATTGCATATTTTTTTGTAAATGCCTTCAGCAAAAAGAAGTTAGAGTAGGTTTCTAAATATGCTTTCATAGTATAATCTTTTGGATTTTCTATAAAATCAATAAAACATTCATCCAGCACAAAAAACGTATTGAAATTTTTACAGCGCTGCAAAATCCTCTCCATATAACTTCTGTCCGCCAGTATCCCTGTTGGATTATTAGGATTACAGAAAAATATCATATCAATATCCTCTGTAATGGCTTCTATAAAATTCTCCTGAGGTACAAAACCTTTTTCCTCTGACAGCGGCACATACACGATTTTACATCCCACTGAATTCAACGCCTGTTCGTATTCTGCAAAAGTAGGCGCCAACAGCAAAGCCTTTTTCGGCTTTCTCGCCAGCACCAAACCAAAAATCAAATCAGCCGCTCCATTGCCGCATATAATTTTTTCTTCCGCCACTTCTTCTTCTTTTGCCAGTGCTCTGCGAAGAGCATCACACTTTACATCAGGATAACATTCTGCTTGGTCAAGAGCTTGTATCACTGCCTCTTTCACACCCTTTGGCATTCCGTAAGGATTACAATTTGCGGAAAAATCTAAAATACCGGGATTGCGGTATATATCTCCTCCGTGTACGTGTATCTTTGTCATAGTTTTGGTCTCCTTTAAAGAAATATAATACCTGCCAGTATTGCAGTTCTTACCACTACAAAAATCACTGCTCCTAAAAAGGCACTTGCATATAATAAACGATTGGCATACTTAATATCTTCATAGTTTACTTCTCGATTTGCATCTCCGATTGTAGGTTTTTCATACAGTTTCCCAAAATAGTAAGCATTTCCTGCCAACTGTACATTCAAAGCCCCTGCCATTACCGCCTCTGTCTGTGCAGAATTAGGACTAGCATGATTGTAACGATCTCTTAAAAAGATTTTTTTTGCATTTTTGCCATCAAACCTGTCAAAATAAGCGGCTGCAATCATCAGCCATGCAGAAATTCTGGCAGGAATATAATTTACAATATCGTCTAATTTTGCAGCATATCTTCCGAAGTTGATATACTTCTCATTTTTGTATCCCACCATAGAATCCATGGTATTTATTCCTTTATATACAAACATCAGCACCGGACCTCCTATTGCCATGTAAAAAAGCGGTGCAATAATTCCATCTGAAGTATTTTCCGCAACAGTTTCCACTGCTGCTTTTGTAATTCCCTTTTCATCCAGTGCTTTTGTATCACGTCCCACAATCATGGAAACTGCATGTCTGGCGCCTTCCAAATCTCCCTTTTCTAATTCTTCATATACCTTCATGCTCTCCTGTTTCAATGATTTTACCGCAAGCATCTGATAGCAGAAAAAGCTCTCTATTCCAAACCCTATTACTATATGTATTTTATACGCAATATACAAAATAGCAAAAGGAATCAATCCTGATAACAGGCAAATCAAAATAACCAGTACAAGTCCGGCTTTACACTCTCCCTTTTCTGTCTTTGGAAATAAATTTCTTAAATGTTTTTCAAAAAAAGAAATCCCATTTCCGATTATACGAACCGGGTGATAAAGCCACCGGGGATCGCCTAAAAACAAATCCATAAAAAAGCCCAAAAGCAGGGCAATTCCTGTCCATTTTATCATGATTTTATCCTTTCTGTACCAGACTGATTTCTTTCTTCTGCTCCCATACTTCTTTATCTATATGAAGCTCATAAAACTCTCCGTTTCCAATCTGCCATTTAAAATATTCTCCTTTGGGCTTTGCAAAATAAGAGAGAATACTCATAATTGTACCTCCGTGCACGACCATGGCAACCTGCTTTTTATGATTTGAGAAAGCTTCCAAAATACATTCCTCAAAACCTCTGGCACATCGTTCTCGAAATTCTTCCATACCTTCTCCTTTTGGAAAAGGCAGTGTACCATTGCTGTCAATCCACTGCTGATAGGCTTTAGTCCCTGACAGCTCATGATAATTCTTATTTTCAAATTTTCCAAAATCGCATTCTCTTAAAAGCATAATTGTATCCACTGAAAGATTTGGATAAATAAGCGCTGCTGTTTCCAGACATCGCTTCATGGGGCTTGCATATACATATTGAGCTTCTGGATATTGTCTCTTTTGTATTTCCTCTATTCCCTGTATACAAAGACTTTCATCTGTTTTACAACCGATGTATCTGCCCTGTGTATTTCCCAATGTTTTACCATGACGAATTAAAATAACTTTAAGCATTTTTTATCACCATTCCAAGACCACATACCACTCGAATAACCTGCTGGCTTTTTGCAGCCAGCTGAGTGCAAAGCCGCCCTGTGCCCTCCCTATATTTTCTGTCAAATGCACTTATAGGAACGACACCATATCCTAACTCATTGGAAATCACAATTAACTCCGGATTTTTCTTCTGAATTTTCTCTGCCAGATTTTCAAAATCCCATCCTTTTTCCAATCCTTTTTTCACCCATTCATGAAAATGATACAAACAAGTACAATGAAAAATATCCTCATACTCTGCATCTTTTCCATCTATCATCTGCTCTTTAGAAAGAGAAAATTGTTCTTTTACGTATTCCTTCTTTCCTTGAAAAGCTCCGCCTATAATTAACTTCATGGTCTTTCCCTTCTTTTATATCATTCTGCTGACAATTTCACCAATTACACAAGAAAAAGCAATGACCAGCTCACAAATCTGGATATGAAAGCCAGCCAAGTCTCCAGTAATCCCGCCAAATTCTTTCATAGACATTTTATAATAATACAAATATTCCAAAGCAACTCCCACTATTGTACACGCACCGATAACCGGACTATACACCAGCATTGCACATACACAAAGAACAACATAAATGCAGGAAACTATTCTCACACAGTTTTTCTGCGCTCCGTCAGAAAAAGTAGCTGCAAGACCTGTATTCTTTGCCATGGGAAAACTAGCAATGGAAAAGCTTCCCAGTGCTCTGGAAAGCACAAAGCCAATACATACCACTGGCAGTCCCTGCAAAGTAATTTCGTGATATATCCCGTAATACAGGAAAAAATATACTACTGCTATAATAATTGCAAAGGCTCCTGCATGAGAGTCTTTTAAAATTTCCAATTTTCGCTCTCTTGGCTGATAAGAATGAATGGCATCTGAAGTGTCTAATAAGCCATCCAAATGAATTCCCCCTGTGATAAATACTGGTATCATCACGAAAATCATTGCATAAAAACCTTTACTGTCTGTAATATATCTTCCGTAAAAACCCCAAATCCATACCACCGCACCGATAAGCACACCGATAAGCGGAAAAAAACACATAATATATCGCATATTCTCTTTTTTCCAGTCGCTGGACGGCATTGGAATTTTAGAATACATAGAAAAAGCAATTTTAAAACTATTCCACAATTTTTCCATTCTTCTGTCCTTCTTTTTTCTCTGTCTTTTTATGCTGCAGCACAATGCCATATACCACTTCCGTCACCTCTTGTGCCCAAGCAGCAAGCTTTGTATTAATTTCTCCCAAATATTTCTGATATTGTTTTGTTTCTTCATCATATTCTATCCCATCAGAAAAAATTTCGTTTGTCACAATAACTACCTGCTCTGCCTGCCTATCTAAGTTTTTCACGCCTTCTAAAATTTCTTCCACCACTTTTTCTTTTGCACCGTTTTCCTGAAACATTTCGTTAGCAGTAAGATTAGAAAGACACTCCAACAGTACGCAGGAATGTTTTGGTATTTTCACATTTTTCAACCCCACATAACACTCGATGGTAGAAAAATTCTTTTCTGCCCGCATGGCACGGTGACGAGCAATCCTTTTATGGCTTTCTTCATCAAAGGGGTACATGGTAGCAATATAAATGCGTTCCAAATCCCCGAATTCTACTACTTTTTGCTCTGCATAAGCAGATTTACCGCTACCGCTTCCCCCTGTAATTAAAGTAATCATGCTTTACTTCCTCTCTAATCTAAAGACTGATAAGCTTCCATTCCCCAATTTCCGAAATCTCCCATTTGATGATATACAGCCAGCCCTGTATCTAAAAGCGGGAATAAGTTCAAAGCTCCTGTCCCCTCTCCCAGACACATATCACAGTGCAGCGGTGCTTCTTTTCCCAGAGCTTCTAAAAGTAAATCTCCGGCAGGCTCTTTGGAAACGTGAGTAGCCAACATATAATCTTTTGCCAGAGGACAGATAGCTGCGGCTGCCAAAGCTCCTGTAGCAGAAATCACTCCGTCAATCAAAACAGGAATATGCAATGCTGCACCTCCTAAAAACAATCCTACAATAGCTGCAATATCAAATCCGCCTACCTTTGTAAGAACATCAACAGCATCTGTTTTATCCGGCTTATGAAGTGCAATGGCTTTTTTGATTACCGTAATCTTGCGGTTTAAACCTTCAGTAGAAAGTCCCGCTCCCCTGCCTGTCATTTTTTCTACGGGAATATCTAAAAGTACAGACGCCACGGCACTGCTAGTGGTAGTATTTCCAATTCCCATCTCACCAGTTGCAATAATATGATAACCCTTTTCTTTCATCATTTCGGCTGCTTCAATACCGATTTCAATGGAACGGATTGCCTGTTCTCTTGTCATGGCAGGTTCTTTTGCCATGTTTTTTGTTCCATAGGCAATTTTGCGGTTAAAAATGCTCACATCTCTTGCCACTCCTACATCAATGGGAAAGATATCACATCGTACACTTTTACACATAATACTGGATGCTGCTTTTTCCTGCAGGAAATTTTCTGCCACCAACGCCGTAATTTCCTGTCCTGTCTGTGTGACACCTTCTTCCACCACCCCGTTATCTGCACACATGGGAATTAAAACTCTTTTTTCTACACATACCTTAGGAGTGCCTGTAATTCCCGCAATCTGAACAACCATATCTTCCAACTTACCAAGACTGTGCAAAGGATGGGCAATACTGTTCCAATGTTCCTGGCTGATTTTCATTGCTTCTTCATTCAATGGCTGTATTTTTTGTAAAGTTTCCTGTAAATTCATTCTTCAATTTCTCCTGACTGTCTTATTTTAAAATTCCTGCAACAATTCATAAATGCCTGTGGAAATTCCGGATTTCCATAGTAGTAAAAATGAGGAAATCCTGCCACCATAGTAGATGTGCTATGAATACAATCCCATCCCCTGTAACTGGCAGGCTTTTGGGCATAAAAATCACTTCCACAACTTGTAGAGTCAAAATAATGGAATTCGTGAGCTGGACACTTTCCGATGAGCGTTCCGAATACTGGTTTTTTACAAGATGCTTCAATATATCCAAAGCGGGACAGTTTTCCTGTATTAAAAACTTTTCCCTTTATCTGCCCTACTCCTTGGCGAAAAACACCTTTATCATCCTCAAAAGTATCATGCAAATAGATAAAACCGCCACACTCTGCCAGAACCGGCATTCCCTCAGAAAGTACTTTCTGTATTTGCTTTCGCATGGAAATATTTTCCTCCAGTTCTTTTCCATACAGCTCCGGATAGCCTCCATACAGCAAAAGCCCATGAATATCCGACGGCAGCTCCTTATCGTGAACAGGAGAAAAAGGAACCAGCTCCGCTCCCATTTCTTCTAAAAGTTTCAGATTATCTTCATAAAAAAAGCAAAATGCTTCATCCTTTGCCAATCCGATTTTTATTTTCTCCCCTTGATTTCTCAAACTTTGAAAATATTCCTCTGTTTCTTTCTTTATAAAAAGCTTGGGGGCACTTTTCCCAAGTGCGATTAAACCGTCTAAATCTATAGTTTCTTCCAGGCATTTTGCAAACTTCATCAGCTTTTCTTTAAAATCCTGCACTTCATCCGGCATCACAAGTCCTAAATGGCGGCTTTCAATCACACAATCTGTTACAACGGGAACATATCCATATACAGAAATATTCAGCCTGGTTTCAATCATTTCTTTCACTCTGGGATATAGCATGGGAGAAATCTGATTTAGCAAAACCCCTTTAATGCCACTGTCCGGCATAAAATTTACAAATCCCTGAATAAAAGGAAGAATAGAAACGCTCATTCCTTTACAATTTACAATCAGTACTGCAGGCGTTTGTGTCACTTTTGCCAAATCATAGGCACTTGCCTTTGTTGTATTGCCACCTACTCCGTCGTAATACCCCATAACACCTTCCATCACCGCAATGTCACAGTCTTCCAGATTTCGTTTTAATAAATACCTGGTTCTGTCTGATGTTGTAAAAAAAGTATCTAAATTTCGAGATTTTATCCCAATGACTTTTGTATGAAACATGGGATCAATATAATCCGGTCCACATTTAAAAGAGGCTGTTTGAAAACCTCTGTTTTTCAACGCCTGTAAAATCCCACAGGTAATCAGGGTTTTTCCGTTGCCGCTGGCACCGGCTGTTAAAAGAAAACGAGCTGTACTCATAATCATATCCTCTCTGCTAACAATCTCCTGTACAGGAAATAATGTAAATAGGATTTTCTCCTATCATCATGTGATATCTGCCTACCGTTTTTGATTTACTCACTACCATTTGCACAATTTCTGTATCTTTCACAGGCAGGGTTTTCAGACAGTCCAAAGCTTCTGACACACTTTCCAGAGCAATACAGTTTATTACAATTCGAACTTTAGAATTTTTCTTCAAAAGTAAATCCATAATTTCCTTCATATTCCCAGAGGATCCTCCGATAAACGCATGAGTAGGCACTTCTAAATGCTCCATGGCCTCCGGCGCCAATCCTTCTACAATCTCCAGATTATCTGTCTTAAACTTCTCTTTATTTTTCTTTAAAAGCTCTGTTGCCAGTTCCTTTTTTTCAATGGCATATACTTTTCCTTTATAAGCTCTCAATGCCATTTCCACTGCCACAGAACCTGTACCTGCTCCTATATCATAACAAACAGAATTTTCAGAAAGTCTAAGTTTGGAAAGAGAAACGGTTCGAACTTCCTCTTTTGTCATGGGAACCTTATCTCTTAAAAATTTTTCATCCTGTATTCCGTGAGTAACCAGCTGCTGCCCATAATTTTTATTTTCTGCATATAAAACACTTAAACTGTCACCTTCATAGTCCACAAACTTTTCCGGTGTTCCCTTCCTGATTTTTTCATCTTTATAAGATAATCGCTCTCCCACATACAGAACAACCTCATTCATGTTGTAAAATAACAGTTTTTTCGCCAGCTCAGAAACACCATCTTTCTTCCCTAAAATAGAAAAGACCTTTTCATGATGCTGAATAAGAGAGATCAAATTTGTTTCTTCTCCGTGGCTGCTGGTTAAAACCGTGTCATCCCATGATTTCTGAATACGGCTCATAAAATATGCCACAGAAGAAATTCCGCAGACCACTTTTACCTGATTTCCTAAAACCTCTAAAAGCTTTTTGGCACCGCTGTGAAATCCCACATCTCCTGATAAAACTACGGCGATTTTTTCGTATTCCGGATGCTCTTGTATGTAATCTGCGATTTTTTCACTGTTATATTCTACATAGACATCCTGCCCTTTTCTCTGACACGCCTCAACCATTCTGGAAGCACCAATGAGTAAGTCTGCTTCTTGTATGATCTGCTCCGCCTCTTTTGTAAGACTGTCTGTACTTCCCATTCCAATTCCCACAAGAGAAACCTCTGCCTGTGACTGCAAAGAAAATTTTTTGCACAAAATGCTTTTGCACTCTTGCAGGGAGACTCCTGTTTCTTTTAGAGGACGCCCTACTGCAATCAGAGTACAACCACATATTCTGGCAGCTTCCAACTTTTCCTGAAAGCCCCCGCTTTTGCCGGACATTTTCGTCACCATATATTTGCAGTCCAGCTGGCGAATCATGGCTACATTAAATTCCTTTGAAAAAGGTCCCTGCATACAGAGCAGATTTCTGCCCTGAAAACCTAGACGAGCACACTCTTCCACTACATTTGGCAAAGAAAGCACTCTTAAAAAAACGCGGTTTTCAAAATCAGAAAGTGCTCTATATTTGGCTGCTTCTTTGCTCCCTGTGGTTGCCAGAATATTTCCTTTTGTTTCCTGAAGATAAGCAACTGCTGCTTCCACCGTTTCAACATAAACGCAATCTCCCAAATTAGAGCTGTCCTGATTTTCTCGGAGAACCCGCAGATATTCTACCCCTGTATTTTCACATGCAGACCGGATATTTTTCGTCACCTCTGCCGCATAAGGATGAGTGGCATCAATAACAAGAGGCTTGTGTTTTTTTAAAATCAGTTCTTCCATCTGTTCCTGATTGAATCGCTCATGAGAAGTTTCCAGATTTTTATTCTCACCTAAAAGCTGTTCCCCATATTCCGTAGCCACGCAGATATGGGCCGAAACCTGTCTTTTTTCCAGAAACTGCGCAATTTGTCTGCCCTCTATGGTCCCTGCAAAAACAATTACTTTACACATTTTTATAGCCTCTTGGTGTTACCATTTTCCCCTGAATGTTCATAGTCTGTGAATTTCCGATAAAAACAGTAGTAAACATATCTACCTTTGTATCACGAAGCTCTTTTAATGTCATCACCTGCATGTGTTCTCCGTCTCTGCCGATATTTCCTACAATACCGCACACTGTTTCCGGTGACTGATGCTGAAGCATCAAGTCGCAGGCTTTTTCCAGATAATCATGTCTCTTTTTACTGGAAGGGTTGTATAAACAGATGACAAAATCCGCCTTTGCCGCATTTAAAAGTCTTGCTTCAATCTTTTCCCAAGGTGTCAGCAAATCACTTAAACTAATGAGACAGAAATCGTGGATAAGAGGCGCTCCTAAAATAGCAGCTCCACCTGTTGCCGCAGTAACACCTGGAATGATTTCCAGCTCTACTTCCGGATATTTTACACCAATTTCATACATCAGACCGGACATACCGTAAACACCTGCATCTCCACTACATATCATGGATACGGTCTTCTCTTTCATAGCTTCTTCAAATGCCATGACACAGCGGTCTACCTCTTTCTTCATAGGCGTTGTCAAAAACTCTTTTCCGCTGAAATGTTCTTTTACCAAATCTACATATACCGTATACCCAATAATTACATCACTGTTCTTTAAAGCGTTTACCGCCTCGATTGTCATTTTTTCATAATCACCGGGCCCAATTCCCACAACATATAATTTATTCAAAATTCACACTCCATTTCTTCATAGCCAACGCCACTGTCACACCGTCTTTTGCATATTTTCTCTGTATCAGTCTACCTTTTCCTTCTTTGCTGCTGCCTAAAAGCGCTGCTCTTTCACAGACATTATCCACACCTGTAACATCTGCTACAAACTGGGAACTGGCATATGTACCTTCTACCTCCTGCAATTCTTCAGCAGTGTATGTAATAAAAGGAATTTTTCTCTCCTTGCAATATTCCAGAATGCCGGCTTCTTCTTTCTTTAAATCAATGCTCGCTACCTGTTCCATAGCTACAGAAGGAATTAAAAGCTCGTCACATGCTCTGCGCACAATCATTTCCACGGTTTCTTTGTCTGTTCCCTTTTTGCATCCCACCCCTGTAGTAATGACTCTCGGAATTAAATATAATGTATGTACAAATGGATGTTCCAAATATCCAGTAGTAACATAAATACCAAGCTCCGGCTTTTCGTCCTCTCCATCCTGACAAAGATTTAATTCATCTGGAATTTCTCCAAGCCATGGAAAATCACTGGTAAAGCCGACTTCTTTTCCTGCCAGAAGCGCTGCCGAAATTTCCTTTGCCAATCCCATATCTGAAATAAAACAACCGTTTTTCTTAGCAAAAATATCTACGGCAAACTTATCATTTAAGTCTGTAGCCGTGGTAATGATCGGCTGCGCACGGAGAATTTCCGCAATTTCCTCCGTCAACTCATTCGCACCGCCTACATGACCGGAAAGCAGAGAAATAGCAAACTCTCCCTGTTCATCCACAACCACTACAGCCGGATCAATCTTCTTGCTTTTCACAAAAGGAGCAATGCTACGTACTGCAATGCCACAGGCTCCCACAAACACAATGGCGTCACAATCTTCAAACCGTTTTCCTGTCCATTCCCTAATAGACTCATCCACTGGTTTGGCAAACTGTTTTACGTTTCTGAAATCCGGAGAATTCTCATCTAGCTGAGACTCATCTAAAACTTTTTTCGTATACTTGCTTTTTGTATAAGATGCCACCTCATAAGAACGTTCTTTTAATACCCAGTAAAGCATTTCACTTAACCGATATCCCGACTGGCTGAAACTGATTATTGCTATCTTCATTTCCTACAATCCTTTCTTACTATAAAACCTTCCTGATTACTTATTTACAAATCTGTTTTCTTACGAAACTCTGTGGTAAATCCCGGATCATATAATTTTGAACGGTCATACTGACGATGTGCCACTACGTCACCAATAATCATCAATGCGGTTTTCGTAATGTTATTTTCTTTTGCTGTCTGCGCCAGCGTATCAACGGTACAGACAAAGCTCTTTTCATCTTCCCAGGTTGCACGATATACAATGGCTGCCGGTGTATCCGGCTCATAGCCGCCTTCAATTAATCTCTTTGACAGTTCCTCCAGCATACCTGTACTTAAAAATACAACCATTGTCGCATGATGTGCTGCAAAAGACTCAATGCTTTCCTTTTCCGGAACAGGAGTCCTTCCTGCCATACGTGTAATAATTACGCTCTGGGACACATTCGGCAGCGTATATTCCATGTTTAGAGCAGATGCTGCCCCACAGAAAGAGCTGACGCCCGGACAATAATCATAAGCAACGCCTTTTTCATCCAAAACATCCATCTGTTCTCTAATAGCTCCGTAAAGACAGGGATCTCCTGTGTGCAGACGCACTGTCATTTTTCCTTCTTCTTCTGCCTGAAACATTACTTCCAGAACTTCTTCCAGTGTCATTTTCGCACTGTTGTAAATTGTACAGCTTTCTTTTGTATAATCCAGCAACTGAGGATTTACCAGAGAACCTGCATAAATTAACACGTCAGCTTCTTCTAAAAACGCCTTTCCTCGAACTGTGATTAAATCAGCAGCTCCGCTTCCTGCACCTACAAAATGTATCATCTTCTTTCACCTCATCTGTTTTCTTTCACAATAATTAAAGAATAATATCCTGCTTTTTCTGGAATTTCTTCTGCTGACAAGTAAATTTTTTCCTCTGGCATACCGCAGTTTTCAATCATCACTGCCTGCTGTCCGCTGTTTACAATGCTTTCTTTTACCTGCTGCATTTTACTTCCTGTTTTCATCAGCACCTTTGTTCCCGGCATTTTCAAAATTTCATCCATTTCCTTTGCACGATAGGTTGCAGGGATTACATGAAGAGGTTCTGCCATTTCTACCAGTCCCATATTCAGTCTTGCTGCTACTGCGCAGAAAGACGTAATTCCACTGACAATTTCCACCTCATAACCTCTGGATAAAATTCTTTTATGTACATATAAATAGGTAGAATAAACTGTAGGATCTCCTAAAGTCAAAAAAGCTACCTGCTTTCCTTCTTTCAAGTAATACTCAATATCATTAGCTGCTTTTTCATGATTAGCTTCTAAAACAGCCTTGTCTTTTGTCATGGGCATCGCAATAGAAATCAAGTTCTTCTCATCCAGATCTTCATATACTCCTTTTACGATCTGATAGGCAACACTTTTTTTAATATCATTTCCCGGAACTGCGATAATATTGCTTTCTTTAATCAGGCGAAGTGCCTTTACCGTTAATAATTCCGGATCTCCCGGTCCTACTCCAAGTCCAAATAATTTTCCCTTCATTATTTTCGTCCTTTCTGATACTGAAGATTTAATAAATCTGTCAGCTCCTTTACATGCTCTGTCTCTCCAAGGTAACCAAATTCATTGGAAAACAGTACAGCACCTAAAAGTATTCTGTTATAAGCTCTGTGATTTAAGTAAAACAAAATTCTATCTGTCAGTTCCTTCATAACCGGATTTAACATTCCTTCTCTTTGAATAATTTCCAATGCTTCATCTGTGGTAATGGTATTTAGAATTTCTCTGGCGCTCTCCAAAGAAATACCTGCCCGAAGGGCATTGGCACTTAAAATCTCTGCTCTGGCATCTGCACATCTGGAATGGGTATTCATAATTCCTGCTGCCACTTTTACAAATTTTCCAATATGAGAAATAAACAAGATTCCTTCCACACCCATGGACACAGCCATGTCCAGAGTTTCTCCCACATAATTGCTGCACTTCATGTTCTCCTGAAAAGGCAAAGAAAGGTGTTCTTTCATATAAGCTGCACCATAATTTCCGGGAGTTACCAACAGATATTTTGCACCATTTTCTACTTTCTGGCGCATTTCCACCTCAATGCTTTTAATCAATGCAGCTTCACTCATAGGCTCTACAATCCCGGAAGTTCCCAAAATAGAAATTCCCCCTTCAATCCCCAGTCTGGGATTAAAAGTCTTCACTGCAATCTCTTTTCCTTTCGGTACACTGACAGTCACCAAAAGTCCGCCTTCATAGTCTGCCTCATTGCAGACATCTTCCAGTTCTCTTTGCATCATGGCACGGGGAACTTTGTTGATTGCCGCATTTCCCAAAGGTTGTTCCAGCCCTTTTTTTGTCACCCGTCCCACGCCGATACCGCCTTCGATGGAAATGCCTTTTTCCTTTGTTTTTTCCACTTTTGCGAAAACTTCAATACCATTGGTGGCATCGGGATCATCACCTGCATCCTTTTTAATGGCACAGGAAACCCAATTTTCTCCTCTGGTAATATGCAGAATTTCAAGATGAAGCAAAATTCCTTTTGGCGTCATAAAATCCACATAATTTCTTTCTTCATCCTCTAACAGCATTAGTGCCGCTGCCTTCGCTGCTCCTGTGGCACAGGAACCGGTAGTATATCCAAAACGCATTTTTTTGTTATTTACAATACTATAATAACCCTCTAATCCTGTTTTTTCTTCCATTTTTAGTCCTTTATTTTTCTATAAAAGCAAAAATTCGCTGCCTTTTAAGACAACGAATTTCTCATTGGATAATATATACCCTTTTCTATTTGAAGTCATCCAGTTGCCGCAGATGCCCTTCATCCCTCTAAGCAATCTATGTATCTGGCTTTACAGTAACGGACTTGCACAGGAATTTCACCTGCTTCCATAAAAATGCTTAGTTCTGTTTCTTTTCCTTAATAATCGTACTAATTATATAATTTTCCCTATAAAAAGTCAACGTAAAACCAAGCTTTACTCATAAAACCCGGCAGCTTCTACCAATCTTTTTGTCCCGGTCTCGGCTAAGACAGGAACACTTTCCGGATGTGTCCACTGGGTAATCCGGTTATCAAAAAGAATATTAGCAGCTGCAGGAAATTCTTCATCTCCATCCCAGAAAATATATGTAAGAGAAATAGTAGGAAAAGCCTGTAAGGTAACACTAGCATCTCCAAATTTTTCCTTTATGCCGCCCATTTTTATACCTGCTTTTATCAATTTTTCTGCCCTTCCCTGAAAAGCTTCTTTTAAAGGCTCTAAAGCCATTCTGCTATAAGCAGCCTCAAAGACAGCCGCCTCCCTGATTTCCCGGAAAGGAACTTTTCTATCGCTGTCCTGTGCAAATTGCTGATGACAGCATAAATGATGCATAATGGTCAAACGGTCGGTTACTGAAATCCGCTGCCCTTCTTCTCTTGTAATTTCTCCGGTATCTTTTGCCACACAGCATATCTCATAAAAAAACGGTACATACAGATACTTGTCATCTGTTTTCAGACGGAGAATTTTCGCTGTTTTTTCTATATCTCTCTTTAAAAAACGCTCTTTAAATTGTTCAAATACCTTCTCATAATTTGAGTTCTCTGTTGTAAACGCCATCTCTTTTTCTCCTGTTTTTCTTTCTGTAATTCTATCATAAATCTTCTTTTTCTACAACAAAAGAGAGACTGTTGCATAATGCAGCACTCTCTCCCATTCTTATTCTATATAATAATACACACCATTCCGCCCTTACTGTCATTTACGATTTTCTGCATGGTATCCTGGAGCTTTATCTGGCTCTCATCACCGATTTGAACCAGTTTTGTATGAATTCCGTCTTCTACCAGTTCCCCAATGGATTTTCCGAAAATATTCGTCTGCCAGATACTTTCTTTTCGTTCATCACTTGTTCTGATATAAGAAATCAAATCTTTTGCCTGTTCCTCACTGCCCACAATAGGAGCAATCTCCGTCTCAATATTTGCCCGTATCATATGAATAGATGGACTTACCGATTTTATTTTTACTCCATATTTATTTCCCTGCTTGATTACCACCGGCTCTTCCAGCTTAATTTCATCCTTCTGCGGCGTAACTACACCATATCCTTTTCCTTTTACAGAAGAAATAGCATCCTGTACTTTTACATACTCTGCTTTCATTTTCGCCAACTCCTGCATAGTATGAATAAGCTCATATTCATCGGAAATCTCTACTCCCGTCATTTCACTTAAAATTTCATAATACCACATTTCATCCATATCCACTCTTATTTTCAATTTTCCTGTGGACAAATCCGTCTTTTCCAAAAGAAGATTTTGTATATATTCAGAAGAAACACGCATATTTTCTTTTGACGCATCTTTGATATAGCGCATTTTTCCCATCAGGCTCTTAATACTTTCAATCAAATCCTTTTTTAAATAATGCTCTGGCGGAAGCATTTCCACCCATTTGGGAACATAAAATTCCATCTGTACAATGGGAAATTCATATAAAATTTTTTCCATAATCCGAGAAATGTCTTCATTTCGAAGCTGTTCACAATTTAAACTTAAAACACCAGTCTGATATTTCTGTTTTAATTCCTCCACCAGCTTTAATGTTTCCTCTTTATAGGGTTTTTGGGAGTTTACTAAAATTAAGAAGGGTTTCCCTGTTTTCTTTAACTCTGCTACTGTTTTTTCTTCACTAGATATATAATTTTCACGGGGAATTTCCCCAAAAGAGCCGTCACACGTTAAAACCAGCCCAATATTAGAATGTTCCGTAATAACTTTTTGTGTACCTGTTTCTGCTGCCTGATGAAAGGGAATTTCATATCCGAACCAAGGGGTTTTTACCATACGTTCCTTTCCATCTTCCATATTCCCTGAAGCTTCCGGTACCATAAATCCCACACAGTCAATTAAACGTATTTTTGCTGATATATCTTCTCCTATTTGAATTTTTGCAGCTTCTTTTGGGATAAATTTCGGTTCTGCTGTTGTAATCATTTTTCCGGAACCGCTTAAAGGAAGCTGATCCCTTACTTCCTTTCTCAACGGCTCCTCCATATTGGGCAAAGCCGCAATTTCCATAAATCTTCTGACAAAGGTTGACTTTCCGGTACGCACAGGACCTACCACGCCAATATAAATTTCGCCGCCTGTACGCGCCTGTATATCTTTATAAATATTATATGTATCCATACTATACCCCCTTCATTCTATTACTAAATTATATGCATCCGGAAAATAAAAAATTACCATCCTACACCAGAACATTTGTTCTTGACTTTTTCACTTCTTTCTTTTACAATAAAATCAGAACATACATTCGATTCATTTTTATTTGAAGGAGTACCTTATGAATATTCAAACCTCATTAAATATAAATCAAAAGCTTGAAATTTTATCTGACGCTGCAAAATATGATGTTGCCTGTACTTCCAGCGGTGCGGACCGCAGAGGCGCAAAAGGACATTTAGGAAATTCCTGTGCCTCCGGCATCTGCCATAGCTTTGCCGCAGACGGTAGGTGTATTTCCCTATTAAAAGTTCTTTTCTCCAATGAATGTATCTACGACTGTAAATACTGTTTGAACCGCAGTTCCAATGACAGAGTCCGTACCACTTTTACTCCTGAAGAACTTTGCAGCATCACTATGGAGTTCTACAAGCGTAATTACATCGAAGGACTGTTTCTAAGCTCCGGTGTTGTAAAAAGTCCGGACTTTACCATGGAACTTATTTATCAAACATTGTACCTTCTTCGAAACAAATACCATTTTCGCGGCTATATCCATGCCAAAGCCATTCCTGGCGCTCACAATGACCTTATCCAAAAGACAGGATACCTTGCAGACAGAATGAGTGTAAATATTGAACTTCCCACAAAAGAGGGGCTTCAGACACTTGCCCCCGGCAAAACTCATGATAAAATTTTAAAGCCTATGTCACAAATACAGCAGAGCATTGTAAATTCCCGTCTGGCACTCGGTAAATCTTCCTCCTTTGAACGTCACCACGGAAACCGCTATTTGCCGAATTCTATTTTTACAGGCTCCAAACAACAACAGATTAAAACCCATACGAACCCATTGACAGTACAAGTTGCTTCCCAGCTGCCTGCACACTCATCTTCTGCACCTTCCTTTGTTCCTGCAGGTCAGAGCACACAAATGATTATCGGGGCTACTCCGGAAAATGATTATGAACTTTTAAAAGTCACTCAAACACTGTATCAGAAATTTGACTTAAAACGCGTATTCTTTTCCGCCTACATTCCTTTAAATGAGGATAATCTTCTGCCTTCTCCCAATACTCCACCGCCACTTTTGCGGGAACATCGTCTGTATCAGGCAGACTGGCTGCTGCGTTACTACGGCTTTCATGCTGAAGAACTGTTAAACCCTGAAAAACCTAATTTTAATATTCTCCTTGATCCCAAATGCGAATGGGCATTAAGACATCTGGAGTTATTTCCCGTAGAAGTTACCACTGCAAGCTATAGCGAATTACTAAAAGTTCCGGGAATTGGCAATAAGTCTGCCCTTCGCATTGTTCAGACAAGAAAAAATACGACTCTTGATTTTTCCATTTTAAAACGTCTTGGAGTTGTTCTGAAAAGGGCACAGTATTTTCTCACCTGTCACGGAAAAATGCTCTATTCCATGCCTATTGAAGAAAATTTTATCACCCGTCAGCTTACTGCAGAACAAAAAGAAACTTCTTGGAAACTGGATCATCCTCAGACGTATCATCAGCTTTCTCTGTTTGATGACCACTTTCTGGATATTCCACCCACCATTGAAGACAGCCGTAAAAGTATTTTAGGACAGCTTTAAGCAAACAGAAAGGACAAAAAAATGATTGTTTTTACATGTTGTGATAACTTTGATGATATGATGACTTGCATCTATGATGCCTGGGCTGCACGTCTAGGACATTCCAACATCCGGCTTCAAACAGAGCCTCTTGGCAATTTGGAATTATTCTGTGAATACCGCCATATTGATGTTGATAAAGAAAAAGTAAAAAAAGTCATTCGCTCTATTCAAAATAAAATATCCTCACAAGCTTATTACGATATCTATATTGCATCTCTTTCTTGTGAAAGCAATAAGCTGGATATTATTTACCGATTTCTAATCATGGGATTTCTCTTCCAGAAACAAACCACACAAATGCTGGGAAATCCCTCTGTAGCTGCCTTATTTGAATTAAAAAGAAAAGTACTCAATGAATCCCATCAGTTTCGTAAATTTATACGATTTTCAAGATGTAATGAAAACATACTTGTTTCTATTATTCAACCAAAATCTAGTGTTCTTACACTACTTGCTCCTCATTTTGAAGACCGTATGCCTTCTGAAAACTGGGTAATTATTGATAAGAATCGCATGACTGCCTTAATCCACCCCTCAGATCAAAAGTCCTTTTTAACTCCTCTTACCAAAGAAGAGCTCTCTTCTCTGGAAAGTGCAAACAGAAACACAGATTTATACTCTGAGCTTTGGAAAACCTTTTTCCATTCTGTTACCATTGAAGAAAGAAAAAATCCCAAATGCCAGCGAAACTTTATGCCTCTCTGGTTTCGAAAGAATATGCTAGAGTTCCAATAGACTTACGTAAAAGAAAACGGAACTACTGCCTGAGGCAAATACCTCATACAATAGCTCCCGCTACATAACCATTTTTCTCTTACTTATTAAACAC
>RCNH01000283.1_pt1 | contig 23478 bp, 22 predicted proteins | sample 2041161 | NCBI WGS metagenome assembly RCNH01 (sample SAMN09708215, study PRJNA481090) | Feces metagenome, whole genome shotgun sequencing project. | biome: feces | host: Leptonychotes weddellii | place: Antarctica: Sion Island | collected 2010-03-01 | reverse complement strand
TCTGCGCTCAGATATTCTTATAAAAGAGCATCACAGATACAAAATTAAATATCGTTACGATTTCTAATGTTGCTCAAATGACTTCGTACAGTGTTAAGCCTATCCTCGATTTGCTTGGAGATAGACCTTTTATTTTTTTTGATACATGGTCATGAAAAAATCTGGGTGCAGACAGCTCTACGAAATGATGTGTGGGAAATTTCCGAATACATTAACCAGCATTGACTGGAAACCGAAAGGCGCAGAAGAAATGAGGAAACACACTTTGATTTAAATATAGCAAAAAGCATTGAAGAACAAGTTGAAGATTAGGCAAAAAGATAACTTGAAACAACAAAACATTATAAAAAATAGGACTTCTGTTCGGAAGTCCTATTTTTCTTGAACATGTTCTCTTTAATTAGCCATAAATTGGTCGTAAGTTGGTCATGAATTTTATTTTTTAATCTCTAAAATCATCACTTTTACTACCTTAATAATCCTATAATTTTCGATTAATATAATTTAGCTCCTGCTGGAATATGTGGATCTACCATAAGAAGGTTTAATCCTTCACTTCCGTTTTCTTCATGTACTGCACTAATAAGCATACCGCATGAGTCAATTCCCATCATCTTTCTTGGTGGAAGGTTTACGATAGCAATTGCTGTCTTTCCGATAAGTTCTTCTGGTTCATAGAACTCATGAATTCCACTTAAAATGATACGATCTGTACCTGTTCCATCATCAAGAACGAATTTCAGAAGTTTTTTGCTTTTTGGAACAGCTTCACATTCTTTAATCTTAACAGCACGGAAATCTGATTTACTAAAAGTATCAAAATCAACCATTTCCTCAAATAATGGTTCAATTTTTACATTAGAGAAATCAATCACTTCTACTGGTTTTTTCTCTGTTTTTGTCTGTGCCACATTGTTTGCCTCGTTCTTCGCAGCACCCTGTGACTTCATTGTTGGGAATGCCAGTACATCTCTGATAGCAGCAGAATCTGTAAGCAGCATCACCATTCTGTCAATACCAAATCCGATTCCGCCTGTAGGTGGCATTGCGATTTCCAGTGCATGTAAGAAGTCTTCGTCTGTTGTGTTTGCTTCTTCATCTCCCTGTGCCAGAAGTTCTTCCTGAGCTTTAAAACGCTCTCTCTGGTCGATTGGATCATTCAGCTCAGAATAAGCATTTGCCATTTCCCATCCGTTTATAAAAAACTCAAAACGTTCTGTATATTCTGGATTTTCCGGTTTCTTCTTTGTAAGAGGAGAAATTTCAATCGGATGATCCATAACAAAAGTAGGCTGAATTAAGTGTTCTTCCGCAAAAGTTTCAAAGAACAGAGATAAAATATCACCTTTTTTGTGACGTTCTTCGAATTCTACGTGATGCTCTTTTGCTGCTGCTCTTGCTTCCTCTAATGTATGAATTTCATTAAAATCCACACCTGCATATTTCTTAACAGCATCTACCATAGTAATACGTTCGAATGGTTTACCAAGGTCCATTTCCACCCCATTATAAGTAATCTTTGTAGTCCCCAGAACTTCCTGTGCAACGTGACGATACAAATTTTCTGTTAAATCCATCATGCCGTGGTAATCTGTATATGCCTGATATAATTCCATCAAAGTGAATTCCGGATTGTGTCTTGTATCAAGACCTTCGTTACGGAATACACGTCCGATTTCGTATACTCTTTCCATACCGCCTACAATAAGACGTTTCAAGTAAAGTTCAAGAGAAATACGTAATTTGAAATTTTCATCCAAAGCATTAAAATGCGTTTCAAAAGGACGTGCAGCAGCACCACCGGCATTAGCAACCAACATTGGTGTTTCCACTTCTAAAAATCCCTGACCATTTAAATAATTACGGATACTTGCAATAATCTTAGAACGCTTAATAAAAGTATCCTTAACCTCTGTATTCATGATTAAATCCACATATCTCTGACGATAACGCATATCTGTGTTTGTAAGACCATGGAATTTCTCTGGAAGTGGATGCAGACTCTTAGAAAGCAATGTCACTTCTGTTGCATGAATAGAGATTTCTCCGGTTTTTGTCTTAAATACTTCGCCTTTGATACCTACAATATCACCAATATCCATTTTCTTAAAATCTTTATAATGGTCTTCGCCGATATTATCTCTGGCAACGTAAGACTGAATAGAGCCCTGTAAATCCTGAATGCTACAGAAAGAAGCTTTTCCCATAACACGTTTGGACATCATACGTCCTGCAAGAGATACACTCTTTCCTTCTAATTCTTCAAAAGCATCCTTTACTTCCACGCTATGATGAGTTACATCATATTTTGTAATCTGAAATGGATCTTTTCCATTTTCCTGTAACTCAGCTAATTTCTCGCGGCGTACCTTTAATAACTGGTTTAAATCCTGTTCCTGTGCTTTCTTCTGCTGTTCTGCCACCTTGTACACACTCCTTATCTTTAAATATTTCTCTCGATTTCGAGAACTTTGTATTCCATTACACCTGCAGGCATTTCAACGGAAACAGTATCACCTTTTCTTGCTCCGATAAGAGCTTTTCCAACAGGTGACTCATTGGAAATTTTACCTTCCAAGCTGTTTGCCTCTGTGGAACCTACGATTTTAAATTCCATTTCTTCTTCAAACTCGATATCGTAAACTTTTACTTTACAACCTACGCTGATTTTATCTAAATCTACTTCGTCCTCTACAACAACTTCTGCATTTTTCAGAATTTTTTCGATTTCTTCAATTCTAGCTTCGATATCTCTCTGTTCATCTTTTGCAGCATCGTATTCTGCGTTTTCAGACAAGTCGCCCTGTTCTCTGGCTTCCTTGATCTTCTCTGCCACTTCTTTTCTTTTGTTTACCTTTAAATCATGTAATTCTTCTTCCAGTTTTGTCAGTCCCGCATACGTAAGTAATGTTTTCTTTTCTTCCATTTTAATTCTACACCCTTTCTCAATATATTTATAATGGAAAACAGACCTGAAAGGCCCGTCCATACAAATACCACTTCTTAACAGTCATAATATTATAAATAATAGATATGCGGATGTCAAGCTTATTACTCCCCATAATCTAATATTTATAGTTTTTTTTACATTCTATTCACCAGTTCTTCCAGCTGTTCATAAGACTCTACCTCATTTACCATCCTTCTCACAGATGCTGAATGAGGCATACCGGAGGTGTACCATGCCACATGCTTACGCATTTCCCTCACTCCTGTGTAAGTTCCTTTGTAATCCAGCTGAAGCCTTGCATGGCGGAGCATCATCTCCTTAATTTCCTCCATAGATGGCTTAGGCTTACATTTACCGTTTTCCTGATAATACAGAATTTCTGAAAATAACCAGGGATTTCCTTGAACAGCACGACCAATCATAATGCCGTCGCAGCCCGTCTCTTTTACCAGCTTTTCTGCTTTTTCAGGAGAAGTTACATCGCCGTTTCCAATAACGGGAATAGATACAGCTTCTTTCACCTGTCGGATAATATCCCAATCTGCCTGACCGGAATAATACTGCTCTCTTGTTCTTCCATGTACGGCAACGGCTGCTGCCCCTGCATCCTCTAAAATTTTTGCAATTTCCACTGCATTGACGCTATCTTCTGTAAAACCTTTACGGATTTTAACGGTAAGGGGCTTTTTAATTGCCCTTGAAACCTTGTACACAATCTCATGTACCAACTTTGGATTTTTCATAAGGGCGGAGCCTTCTCCGTTATTTACCACCTTAGGAACAGGACATCCCATATTAATATCCAAAATGTCAAAATTTCTATGCTCAATCTGCTTGGCAATATCTGCCATTAAATCCGGTTCTGAGCCAAAAAGCTGCAAAGAAACGGGGCGTTCCCTCTCATCAATCTCCATCAGGCTTTCTGTATTCTTATTTTTGAAATGAATGGCTTTTGCGCTTACCATCTCTGTGCAGATAAGCCCTGCTCCCTGTTCCTTACAAAGCAAACGAAATGGCAGGTCAGTTACCCCTGCCATAGGCGCTAATATTAAATTGTTTTCTAGCGTCACATTTCCGATTTTAAGCTTCATCTTCTACCTCTTGTCCAAGAAAAAATACTTTATAATACAGCTCCAAAGACTCTAAAAGCTCTTTTTTCTTCTGACGCAAATCTTTGATACGCAATACACTTCCGATTTCGTCAAACATAGCATCTGCCTCCAACGCCTCTACCTGAAACTGCAGACTTCCTTCTTCATCAAATTCCAACGTAAGAACTCCGCCGATTTCTTCTGTATACAATACACACATAATGTGCAATTCATCCTGTATAGACTGAGGAAGTGATGCAAAATCATCATTAAAATAATACTTCTGCTCGTATGCACTTGCTCCGCACAAAACTACTTTATCCTTGTACATGACTCTCTCCTTTATACATAACTATACAATCCCCTTACAGAAACCTCTCCGGAGAAAACCTTTCTTACCTCTCCCTGTAAATCCTCTACAAGAAGTTCCCCCATATGGGTAATTCCCCTTGCTGTTCCAATGGTTTCCGTACCTTTTTCCAAAATCCGCACCTGCTGATTTTTATTCAAAAGCCGTTTTTCGTAATCTTCTTTTAACAGACTTAAATCCTGTGTTTTCAAAAATATCTCATAATTTTTCCAGAAACATTCTGTAACTTTTTCCACAAGCTTCTCTCTTGACAATACCCTTCCTGTTTCCAGAAAAACAGAAGTCGCTTTATCTTTAAGCTCCTCTTGAAATTCCTTCTGGTTTACATTAATTCCCACGCCAATCATAATAATTTCCGGCTTTTGCTTTTTTATCTGCATTTCCGTTAAAATACCGCAGATTTTCTTTCCGGAAAGGACAATATCATTTGGCCACTTAATTCCTGCGGTTATTCCTGTCATTTCCTCAATGGCCTCTGCCACAGACAATCCCATAACCAGAGTGAGTGAAGATGCATTCTCCACTCTTACCTCCGGCTGCATCAGCAAAAGTGTCATGTAGATATTCTTACCGGGCACAGAAGTCCACACTCTCCCCAGTCTGCCCTTTCCTGCCGTCTGCTCATCTGCCACAAACAAAGCGCCGTCTAACTCTTTTCCTGCACTCTTTTTCGCTTCCTCTTTTGCCCATGTAAGAGTAGAGTCCACGCTTGCCTTCCAAAATACATTCTTCATCTTAACAGCCTTCTGCTCCTAATGTAGCTGCCATGACAGCTTTAATGGTGTGCATTCTGTTTTCTGCTTCATCAAACACCACAGACCGCTCACTTTCAAAGACTTCATCTGTAACTTCCATATCCTCAATTCCGAATTTTTCTCCCATTTCTTTGCCGATATCTGTCTGTAAATCATGGAAAGCAGGAAGACAATGAAGGAAAATCGCCTCCTCCCCTGCATTTCTCATAACATCCATAGTAACCTTATAAGGTGTCAGCTCTTTAATACGCTCTTCCCATACTTCTTCCGGTTCTCCCATAGAAACCCATACATCTGTATAGATAACGTCAGCACCTTTCGTGCCTTCCGTTACATCCTCTGTTAAAGTAATGGTTCCCCCTGATTTCTCTGCAAATTCCCTGCATTCCTTTACTAGTGCATCATTTGGAAAATACTTTTTCGGCGCACAAGCAACAAAGTGCATTCCCATTTTTGCACATAAAATCATCAGAGAATTCCCCATATTATAACGGGCATCTCCCATGTAAACCAGCTTTACACCCTCTACTCTGCCTAAATGCTCACGAATGGTAAGCAAATCTGCCAGCATCTGTGTAGGATGATATTCATTTGTCAGTCCGTTCCACACCGGAACGCCTGCATATTTTGCCAGTTCCTCTACTTTTTCCTGACCAAATCCACGATACTCTATTCCATCATAGACACGTCCCAGAACTCTTGCAGTGTCTTTAATACTCTCTTTTTTGCCAATCTGGGAGCTCTTCGGATCCAGATAAGTACTTCCCATTCCCAAATCATGTGCTGCCACCTCAAAAGAACTTCTTGTTCTGGTACTGGTCTTTTCAAAAATCAGTGCAACATTTTTCCCTGTTAATGTATCCACAGGAATTCCCTGTTTTTTCTTCCTTTTTAATTCGGCAGATAAATCAACAAGATACTCAATTTCTTCCTTTGTAAAATCCTTCAGTGTTAAAAAATGACGCCCTTTTAAATTCATCACAATAATCCTCCACTTCTATAAAAGTCTGTTTTTTGAAATAATCTGCGTAAAGGCAGGAAACTCCTTACCCTCAAGGGAGGGCAGCTTCTCTCTCACCTTATTCTGCAACTCCTGCAAAGTATAAATTTTATACTTTTGAATTCTGCATATCTTTGCCGTTGCCTCTAATATAGAAAGATACAATTCCCTATAACTCCATCCTTTAGAAAGCTTCATCTCCTCTGCAATTACCGGTAAAATAATTTCTGTCAGGTTGCGAACCTCTCTGTTTTCCTGCAGTTCCAATTTATATACATCTGCCAGATATGCATAAATATCATGACTTAGTTCTGTCAACTGACTTAAATAATAACATTCTTTTTCCTGTTCATCAATATAATATATTTTTCCCGCAAGACCATAAATCACACGCATGGTATCAAAATACCCCCGCTTCAGATGCATTTTACTTCTTTTAGGATTAAAATCCAGAATACTTCCCAGACTCACTGTGGGAGCAATGGTATAAACAGTGGTATCTTCCGGGATTTTTATCCGCTTTTCTCTGCCAATACCAAAAATCCGCACTACAATAATATCCTTATAATCTTTCTCAATCAAAGTATCTACAGGGACATTGTTAATAGCTCCACCGTCAATATATGTCTTACCGTGAAGCTTTTCACTTTTAAAAATGGGGAAAATATATGAACTGGCCAGCAAAAAATCCTTAATAAGCTCCGGCTCAATTTCCTTTAAATCCACATTCAATTCCCGCATTTCATTCACACTAAACGTGTGTATATACAAATCCATAGGAGAATTCTGAATTTTCTCCTCGTCTACACTTTCTGCAATCAGCTTTTTTAAAGGAGTAATATCAATTCCCCCATCAGAAATGTAGTCCATCATATCTTTTAAAGCATCATGGCTGATTTTCTTCTGTTTAAAAATCTCCTCCATAACTTTATCATCCACCGACATAATCTGGGAGTAAGAAATATTCTCCCAAAGGCTTTCCGCCTTTTCCAAATCTCCCATACAGATTAAGGCCCCGTTTAGTGCTCCTACACTGGTTCCCGCAATCCCCTTTATACGAATACCTGCTTCTTTTAATGCTTTCCATGCGCCAATCTGATATGCGCCTTTCGCGCCGCCTCCCTCAAGTACCAGTCCATACTCTTTTGCAGTATCAATCACTGGTTTCATACTCCACCTCTCTTTTCTATGCAGAAAGGGAGCATTGCATTCGCAAGTAGCCCCCTTTATTACACTTAATTTTCTTTTTTATTTGTAGCGACTTCTACTAAAGAAGATGCAAGACCTGCAATTCCCTGAATTTCTGACGGAATAATAATCTTAGTAGCTTTTCCGTCTGCTGCCTGTGCAAATGCCTCCAGACTTTTTAAAGTAAGAACGCTCTGATCTGCACCGGCATCTTTAATAAAGCGAATACCATCTGCCTTTGCCTGCTGCACTTTCAAAATTGCTTCTGCCTGACCTTCTGCCTCTTTAATCATCTTCTCTTTCTCCGCTTCCGCTCTTAAAATTGCCGCCTGCTTTTCTGCTTCTGCATCCAGAATTGCAGATTCTTTTTTACCTTCTGCCACAAGGATAGTAGATTTCTTCTCTCCTTCTGCCCTCAAAATTGCTTCACGACGCTCACGCTCTGCCTTCATCTGTTTTTCCATAGCTTCCTGAATAGCTGCCGGAGGAATGATATTCTTTAGCTCTACACGTGTTACTTTAATACCCCATGGGTCTGTAGCTTCATCAAGAGAAGCTCTCATTTTTGTATTGATAATCTCTCTGGAAGTCAGTGTAGAATCCAACTCCATATCACCGATAATATTACGAAGTGTAGTCGCTGTCAGATTTTCAATTGCCATAATCGGACTGTCAATTCCGTAAGTAAATAATCTTGGGTCTGTAATCTGGAAGAACACAACAGTATCAATCCGCATGGTAACATTATCCTTTGTAATAACTGGCTGCGGCGCAAAATCTACAACCTGCTCTTTTAAATTCACACGTTTTGCAACTCTTTCAATAAAAGGCACTTTAAAATGAACACCACTTCCCCATGTTGCCTTATACACACCAAGACGTTCCAAAATATATGCCTGTGACTGAGGTACAATCTTAATACAAGATGCTACAATAACTAAAATGATAACTAACAAAACAATAAATAACCACATCATATCACATATCCTCCTCTACAATAAGTTTTACACCTTCTACAGTTACAACTCTTACAACTTTTCCTTTTTCGATGGTATTGCCATCTTTTGCTCTTGCACTCCATTCCATCCCTTGAATGGTAACCTGTCCTTCCGCTTTCAAGTTGTCAATGGTAGCTGTCACAATTCCCTTTTTCCCAGGGATGCTGTCTACATTTGTTTTCTGCACATCCTTATTCAGATATTTCACTGCTAATGGTCTGGTGAATAAGAGAAGTACAACAGAAACTGCTATAAACAGCAATAGTTGCAGCCACAGTGGACCTCCTGCCAGTGAAACCAAAAAAGCGACTAATGCGCCTCCTGCAAACCAGACAGTTGTCAGTCCCAACGTCAAAAACTCGATTACAAGAAGAATTGCCAAAACTACAAGCCAGATAATGGATATTGTTCCTGCGTCCATAGCCCCACCTTCTTCACTATAAATTCTCTTCATCAGTAAAGTTCCTACTGATTTGTTCTCTCATTATATTCTAATTTTCTGAAAATAGCAACGTTTTTTTCTTGTATTTCTATTGTTTTTTGTAAACACGTTTTTATGACGTAAAATACCATTTTCTATAACATAATTTTATATAAAATAAAAAGACTGCCGTTTCACACGACAGTCCTTCATACTTTCCTTTTTTAATAAAATGTCTGATTACCTATTGTCAGTCCTCTACCTCCTCCTGCATGGAAGAACAGCCGATCACCAATAGTATTAGCTCCTGCAAAAACATCTCTTGCAGCATCATAACATGCCTGACTCGCACCTCTGCTCAATACAGATGTAAGTTTCCCACTAGCAGCCGGTGTAAACTGTCCTTTCTGGTAGATAACCTCAGACAATGTATTCGGGAATTTGCTGCTGCGGACGCGGTTCATAATGACTGCACCAACACCAACTTTCCCTTCATAAGACTCCCCTCCGGCTTCGCATTCAATAATTGCAGCCATCAAATCTAAATCTGACTGAGCTACGGATGTACTCTGCTGCGGTACTGCTGCTGTCTCTACAACAATATCTAAAGGCTGTGCTCCTGTAATCTCCCCATCACCATGCACAGACTCAAATAACTGTTGAGCTTCTTCGCCGGATACTAACAGGTCTTCTCTAATATATCCTTCAATTTCACCGGAAGATACCTGAAGCCATCCATTTTCCTCTCCTACTACTGTCACAACAGCACCTGCCGGAAGCTTTCCGACTCTTTCTGTGCTGATGTCAGAGCCTTTACGAATGTTTGCGTATGTAGTAACATTCGCTGCTGCTTTATCTGACCAGTCAAAAGTTGTTTTATCTGTTGTATCTGCTAATGCCGGTACTGCCATTGCAACAGTCATAACACCAACAGTTCCTGCACAAGTTAAAAGTTTCATGAATTTTCTTCTCATTAAAAATAACCTCCTGATAAGTCTGTTTCTTTTTTTAATATTTGTTACAGATTTATTAAGCTTTGTTACAAACTTATTTTAACAAGGTTACGTTTTTTTGTCAACCGGGTATTTTTTGTAACATTTTACAGTATTTCGGAGAGTAAAATAGAAAAAAGTGGCAAATATATAGAATATTCACCACTTTGCATATTTTATATTCAATTTCTACGGCGCTGCCTATATGCCTCATACATGAGAATTCCTGACGCCATGGCAGCGTTCAAAGACTCCACTTTTCCCTCCATAGGAATTTTAATCAGCGTATCTGCCTGCTCTGTAAGATGCTCACTGAGACCATTTCCTTCATTTCCAATGAGAAATGCTGTTCCTTTCGTATAACTTTCCTCATCGTAATCATTTCTTCCTTTTAAATGAGCTGCATACGTGGTAATTCCCTTTTCTTTTAAAAGAGGAAGTACCTCCTCCTCAATGGAATTTACATATATTACAGGCATTCTGTAAACAGAACCCATGGTAGAACGGATAACTTTAGGATTAAAAATATCTACGGAAGTTCGACTCATAATCACACCGGTAACACCTGCTCCTTCTCCGGTTCGTAAAATCGTTCCCAGATTACCGGGATCCTGCAAATCTTCCAAAATCATCAGTAGAGGAGTTTCTTTTCTGTTTAAAATTTCAGAAAGAGTAAAGTTCTCCATCTTAACCAGACAAAGCACTCCCTGAGGTGTTACAGTGTCGGATAAGTTTTTAAAAATCTTGTCGTCCACAATCTCCACATATTCCGTTTCTTCTATAGAAATACCTTTTTCCAGAAGAATTTTTCCACATTCTTCTTTTTTTGCAAAAGACTGGGACAGATATACTTTTTGCAGACGAGATTTCGGCACTTCACTGAACATTTTAATTCCCTCAACAGCAAAAACCTGTTCTTCTCTACGCACCTTCGCCTTTTTTAATATCTGCTGCACTTTCTTTATCTGTACATTTGACGCACTTGTAATCATTTTCTCACTCCATAAAGAAAGAGGCTGTTCAGACAGCCCCTTTGAAATTATTCGTTATTCTTGCTGTAGTTATGTGACAGAGAATAGCTTACTTCGTATTGATATTCTGAGATACCTTTCTTCATTGCCAATGCCTCATTGATGTCCATATCAAGATACTCACCGTCTCTATAGCAGATAACTCTCTTAGATTTACCTTCCAGAAGAATATCTACTGCTCTTGCACCCATAATAGAAGCATATACTCTATCCTTACATGTAGGTGTACCGCCACGCTGCATGTGACCTAAGATAGTTGCTCTTGTTTCAATACCAGTTGCAGCTTCGATACGTTTTGCCATAGCTTCAGAATGTCCGATACCTTCTGCATTGATAATAATATGATGTTTTTTGCCCTTTTTACGATTGTCGATAATGTTGTTGATGATTTTCTGCTCATCGTAATCGTATTTTTCAGGAAGCAGAATATCCTCTGCACCATTTGCAATACCACACCATAATGCAAGATATCCTGCATTTCTTCCCATTACTTCGATAATACTTACACGTTCATGAGAAGTGGAAGTATCACGTACTTTATCAATAGCTTCCATTGCTGTATTTACCGCTGTATCAAAACCAATTGTATATTCTGTACAAGCGATATCCAAATCGATTGTTCCCGGAACACCTACTGCGTTAATTCCCAGATTAGCCAGTTTCTGTGCACCGGCAAAAGAACCGTCACCACCGATAACTACCAAACCGTCAATTCCATGCTTTTTACATACTTCGGCAGCTCTTTTCTGTCCTTCCGGTGTACGCATTTCTGTACAGCGGGCAGTATACAGGATTGTACCACCTTTTTGAATTGTATCTGAAACATCTACAGCAGTCATATCAATGATTTCTTCGTTCATCAGACCGCTATAACCTTTTAAAATTCCCTTCATATTAATGCCGCGGCTTAAACCTCTTCTGACTACTGCACGAATTGCAGCATTCATTCCCGGTGCATCTCCGCCACTTGTTAACACACCTATTGTTTTAATTTCTTTATTTGTAGTCATTTTCTTCCTCCATACTGTTGGCAGACTTTTGTTTCTTATTTTGTACATTCAATCGTCTTTATTCTAATCTATTTTCTACTGTTTTTCAATACTCTTTTCTACAACTTTTACATTGTCTTTTCCATACTTTTCGTACAGCTTTTCCAATAAGCCCTGACTAATGCGGATACTTTTAGATGCTCCCAGCCTTTTTATCGCCTTCGGTGACTTAATATAAATCACCACGCTGTCCTTTCCGTCTGCTTCTTTTAAATCCTCATACAGCTCCTGCTCTCGGGAAAGAAAACTTTCCTTTGTCTCAAACTGCATCCACAGCTCCCTTGGCACATCCTCAAAAGAATACATACGCTCACAAATCAGTTTACTTGCTTTTTCCTCCTCTACAGAAACCCGTCCCCTGATAAACACCTTTTCATCAATTTCCATAAGTTTTACATTTCTTTCATAATCACGAGGGAAAATCACAATCTCCACAGTACCCAGCAAATCCTCTAAAGTGAGAAATGCCATTACTTTATTGGTTTTTGTATACTTAATAGTCTTTTCCGTAATCATACCGCCTACAATAACCTGCTGCCCGTCACGAACCTTTGGCTGTCCGCTTTCCTCATCAGGAATAAAGTCTGTAGTCACTGCAGAAATATTCTTTCTCCAGCAAGTCTCGTACTCTTCCAGAGGATGCCCACTGATATAAATCCCCAGCACTTCCTTTTCAAATGCCAGCTTCGCCTCTTTGGGATATTCTTCTACATCCGGCATACGAATTTCATAAGCTGTCTTTTCTTCCTCCGATACGAAATCAAACAAGCTCATCTGCCCTGCCATCATATTCTTCTTTTCTTGTACTACAGAATCTAAAATCTGGGCATACACCATCATTTTCTGGCGGCGGTTTCCAGGAAGTTCGTCAAAAGCTCCTGCTTTAATAAAGTTTTCAATAGCTTTTTTATTTACATCCTTCCCTGTCATTCTCTCAATGAAATCTCTCAGGCTTGTAAAACTTCCTCTCTGGTCTCGCTCTGCCACAATAGCATCAATTACCGGTCTTCCAATACTTTTAATAGCTGACAATCCATACCTTATCCCTTCTCCGTCTACAGAAAAGGTACTGTCACCCTTGTTAATATCAGGAGGCAAAATGGCAATTCCCATTTTGCGACTGGATAAAATATAACCAGCAACCTTAGGCGGATTATCAATCACCGAAGTCATCAACGCCGCCATAAATTCCACCGGAAAATGACACTTCAAGTATGCCGTCTGATATGCCACTACCGCATAAGCTGCCGCATGAGATTTATTAAACGCATACTTTGCAAAATCCATCATCTGCTCGTAGATTTTATTTGCAATTTCCTCGGAAATTCCTCTGTTAACACAACCGGGAACCCCTTCTTCCTCATTTCCGTAAACGAAGTTCTGACGCTCCTTCTCCATAACTGCAGCTTTTTTCTTACTCATGGCGCGGCGCACCAAATCACTTCGCCCCAAAGTATATCCGCCTAGAGAACGAACAATCTGCATAACCTGTTCCTGATACACAATACAACCGTAAGTTGCACTTAAAATAGGCTCAAGCTGCGGACAGAGAAAATGGATGCTGTCAGGATTATTCTTTCCTTCAATATACTGAGGGATAAAATCCATAGGACCTGGACGATACAGAGAAATCCCCGCAATGACATCTTCTAGGCTCTCCGGCTTTAGCTCCTTCATAAAACTTGTCATCCCTGCGCTTTCCAGCTGGAAGACACCCTCTGTCTTTCCTGCCCCAAGCATATCATAGACCTGCTTATCATTGTAATCCACATGATCCATATCAAGAGAAATCCCCTTATTTCTCTCAATAAGTTTCACTGCCTTTTGAATAACCGTAAGGGTACGAAGTCCCAGAAAGTCCATTTTCAGAAGCCCCAGTTCCTCTAAAGTCGTCATGGTAAACTGTGTAACAATAGAACCATCAGAAGCTCTGGCAAGGGGTACATACTCATCTACGGACTTCTGACTGATTACAACACCGGCAGCATGCATAGATGTATGACGGGGAAGTCCCTCTAAACGTCTGCTCATGTCAATAAGCTTCTTAACAGTTTCATCTGTAGTGTACAGATTTTTAAGCTCTGGGTTCATTGCTAATGCCTTATCTATGGTAATATTCAGCTCCTCAGGAATCATTTTTGCAATCATATCACACTGAGCATAAGGCAAATCCATAACCCTTCCCACATCTCGTATTACACCTCGCGCAGCCATTGTACCGAAAGTAACAATCTGCACGACCCTGTCTTTTCCATATTTTTTCACTACATAATCAATGACTTCCTGTCTTCTTTCAAAACAGAAATCCACGTCAATATCAGGCATGGAAACACGTTCCGGATTTAAGAAACGCTCAAACAGAAGATTGTATTTAATAGGATCCAGTTTGGTAATTCCCAAAGTATAGGAAACAAGACTTCCCGCCGCAGAACCTCGCCCCGGTCCTACCATAATGTCATGATCTCTGGCAAATCGAATGAAATCCCACACAATCAGGAAATAATCTACATATCCCATAGTTTTAATAACGCCCAGCTCATATTCCAGACGTTTTTCAAGCTCTGTCAAATCTCCACTGTACCGCTCCTTCAAGCCATCATAGCACAGCTTATTTAAGTATTCCCATGATGTATAAGGAGCCGGCACATCAAATTTCGGCAGCTTTGTTACACCAAATTCAATCTCTACCTCACACCGATCCGCAATTTTCTGGGTATTTTCCAATGCTTCAGGAATATAGGGAAATAATTCTGCCATTTCCTCCGGGGATTTTACATAATACTGTCCCCCTTCATAGCGCATACGGTTTTCATCACTTAACAGCTTTCTCGTCTGCACACACAGAAGAATATCGTGAGCTTCTGCATCTGTGCTGTATGTATAATGCACGTCATTGGTGGCAACCAGTGCAATTCCCGTTTCCTGACTCATTCTCAAAAGTTGCTGATTGACTCTCTGCTGCTGGGGGATTCCATGGTCTTGAAGCTCTAAAAAGAAGTTTCCCTTCCCGAAAATTTCTTCATACCGCAAAGCAGCACTTTTGGCTTCTTCGTACATACCTCTTGTAATATTTTTTGCAACTTCTCCTGCCAGACAGGCACTTAACGCAATAATTCCCTCGTGATATTCCTGCAAAAGCTCCATATCTACTCGCGGTTTATAATAAAAACCGTCTACAAATGCTTTTGACACAATCTTCATAAGGTTTTCATACCCATGGTTATTCTCAGCCAAAAGAACCAAATGATAATATCGATCCTCTGCCTGTCCCACTTCTCTGTCAAAGCGGGAACCGGGGGCAACATACACCTCGCATCCTAAAATCGGTTTAATTCCCGCCGCTTTTGCTGCCCTATAAAAGTCAATGCAGCCAAACATGACTCCATGGTCTGTTATGGCCGCACTATTCATTCCCAGTTCCTTTACTCTGGCTACATATTCATTTATCTTATTTGAACCGTCTAAAAGACTATACTCCGTATGTACATGTAAATGAGCAAAATTCACTGTATCTCTCCTTTATTCGTCTTCCTTTTCCTTGCGAAGCAGAACATTAAACCAACGATTGCTCTTGTCTGTTCTAACATCACTGGTTTTCCATATATCTAACACCTTTATATTTGGGAAAAAATCCAAAAGGTTATTAAGAGCCTCTCTGTCATAATCATAGAAATATCTGCCATTGTAGTTGCCGTTTCTGTCTCCCTTTTGAACGGAAAAATACAAAATTCCATCGTTCTTTAATGCCCGCAGGATTTTTGCCATAACATCTTTCACTTTATCCGGTGAAAAATGTCCTAAAATAGCACAGGCCCAAATCCCGTGAAAGACATCTTCAAACTCCATATCCTCCACTCTAAGGTGCAACACTTCTTTTCCTGTGTGAATGCTTGCCAGCTCACACATTTTCTCAGAACCATCTATAGCAGTAACGACACAACCTTCTTCTTCAAGGCATACCGTATCTCTACCCGATCCACAGCCTAAATCAAGAACATCTGCACTCTCAGGAAGCAATTCAACAAAGCGTTTGATTTGCTCCTCCATGCCAAACTCTACTGTTTCTTCATAATAAGGTATTGCGTACCGGTCATAATAATCTATCGAGTCCACTTATTTTCCTCCTTCTGGACATTTAAAATCATAATTTTTCAAGTTATTATACCACGTGCACAGAAAAAAGAAGCTCCCACAGAGCATTTATTTTCAAGCCGTGGCTTGCCGGTATAATCCGGCACATATATGACGGCAAACTGATTTTATCAGCTTGGTTTACACATTGTGCAAATATTATACCATAATCTTTTCCACCGGAAAAGGCTTACCGTATAGAAATTTTACCATTTTTTATTTCTATTTTATTCTCTTTTAAAAGGTGTCCCACAGCACGTTTAAAAGCATTTTTGCTAAGTCCGAATTCCCGCTGGATAATCTTTGGATCTGCCTTGTCATCAAAAGGCAGTTCTCCTTCAAATTCCTGAATAATTTCGTAAACGCTTTCTGCATCTTCGTAAATCTGCATATACGCCTTTTTCTTAGCACTCAGTGTCAGCTTTCCGTCCTCACGCACAGCAGTCACACGACAAGTCAATTCATCCCCCGGCTTATAATTTCCCTGAGCTTCCTGTCTTGGTATCATAGCAGAGTATTTGTCATCTACTGCTACAAAAACTCCGAAATTATCACTGATTTCATAGACAACACCTGTTACAGTGTCTCCTTCTGCATAAGGGGAATCGGTTCTCAAATAATGATATACCTTCATGGTAGCACAAAGGCGGCTACTCTTATCTATATATAACGCCACCAGAACTTCTTCGTTTTCATGAAGCTTCTTGGTCTGCTGTTTATATGGAAGGAAAAGGTCTTTTTCCAATCCCCAGTCCAAAAATGCCCCTATTCTTGTCACCTGCGCTACATGTAGAACGCCGATTTCTCCCAAAGTAATTTTCGGTTCTCTGACAGTGGCAATAAGACGGTCTGATGAGTCTTTATAAATAAATACAGAAAGCTTATCACCCTTCTTTGTTCCTTCCGGAACCTGCTTTTTCGGCAGAAGAACTGTTTCTTTCTCTCCTGCATTTTCTGTCTCACCTAAATAAACACCAAAATCCACCAGTTTTGCAACTGTCAGCTCCTGTTTTTTTCCTAATTCTATCATAAATTCTCCTCTGTTTTATCTCTAACTGATTACTGCGTCTCAAGCATATCATAGAACATTTCTTTTCACAATAAATTTATCTACTGAAACTCCACAATTGCATAAGTTTCTCCTGAAGGGCTGTCCAAACTTACAGTATAGACACCGTTTTCCTCCTGTACTTTCGGGATAATCACACTGTCTAAAACCGCCTGACTTTTGTATTCTGCCCGCATTTGTTTTACTGCAAAGTCCGTGGGAATATATTCCTGTGCCATAAGAACATACTGACCATTATTTACATGATGATTGCTATCTAAATGATGTGCCTTAACCTGAAACTCAGAAAATTCTTTATAATCCTTTGGCATTCTTATCTTTCTGGGGGCATATTCCATATCCAGCTTTTCTTCCAATACATAAGCCTTAATCTGGGCTTCATCTACATTTACCGGATGACCTGTATTTAAATCCAGAAGCGTCCATAAAGCATTGGCATACGCTATTTTATTGCCGTTTTCATCTTCCATAGCAAAATTTCTCTTTCCCAGAAAATGCTTAAACTCATAGGGCCATGTAGATATAGTAACTTTTTCGCAAAGCTTAGGATAGCGTTCCACTACAATCTGCCATGCAGAAAGCACCCACACTCGCTGCTTTTCTTCCAGAAACTTCATACCTACACCAATATCTTCTGACTGAAAGGTACTGCAATCCTGAAAATAATTAATAATTCCATTTAAAGTAAGGCATTTATTCTCCCCAATTTCACTGAAACGAATTCTGCTGTCAAAAGAATATTTCATGATAATTATCCCCCTATTCTTTCTGAATTTCTTATTGTAGAACAAATTCTCCGCCTGCAATGGGTGCTTCAGCAACATAATCCTGACCACCGCAGTGCGATCCTCGCGGAGCATTTTTTATTTCATAGAACGCAATTTCCTATAAAATAAAAAAATATCCCAGACAAGTTGTCTGGGATTTTAAAAGCTGGGCTACAAGGATTCGAACCTTGAAATGACGGAGTCAGAGTCCGTTGCCTTACCGTTTGGCGATAGCCCATTGTTTTGTGTTGTGCCTCACAACAAAATGTATTATATATCATTGTTTTCAAAAATGCAAGTACTTTTTTAAATTTTTTTTTATTTTTTTTAAATTAATAAATTTTCAAAGTAAATGTAACCCAGAAAAAGATAAATTATACGTTTACACTATTTTTTACTCATTATAAAAGCTGACCGTATAGGCCAGCCTTTCATATAAACTATTCAATTATTCCCTCTGCAATTAACATATAATACTTAAGGAAATATTTTCCCCACTAAAATGTATCTGCCATTTGTAGAATCAGAAGTACAGGTACTAAGTAATAACAACGATTCTCCTTCCTGAATCTCAATCTGCCTTACACAAGAAGCTGTTCTATAAATTCTCTGCAAATATTCCTCCTTCTCCTCTTTTTTCAACTCGGGATTGTAAATTTTTCCATCATACGCATCTGCTTTCAAGAAAGCAAAAAACTCCACCTCATGATTTTTTCCTCCATAATACAAATTTCCCTTTGTGTGTGTATCCAGATATTCTTGTTTCTGAAATTGTTCCACATCTCCAAACATGGTTCTCTTAGCCATATGATGCCCGTAAAGAATAGAAACTTCATCAGAAAAATCATTTTTGTTGCGATAATCTAAAAAGATACTTCCAGCCAGAGAATATTTTCCTTCAATATCTGTATTCACATATTTATCATTATTATCTGTTTGAGCAAAAGGATAATCAATATGCGTATCATACACCGTAATCCAACCAAGCACCTCACTGTCTGTACTTACCAGTTCTTGAAAGGATTTCCCATCATCCTTTTCCGGATTATACACTTCATATCTTCGAAAATCTGCTTTCTCACAGACCTGAGCAGAATCCCATAACACATAGGCTCCATAACCAAAAAGTAACAGAAAAGTGGTAAGTATAATAATATTTACCATACTATCTAACAATCTTATAAGTATTTTCCATATGCACTCTTTCTTTTTCATTTTTGTTAATCAGCCATGTTACGTCTTTTCATAACAATATATCCGGCAAAACCTGTTGCTACTCCAACCATCAGAAGAATGTATGGAATATTATTCATCATCACACCTGTAACTGGCACATCTACATTATCAATGGTATTTGTAAATGTAACATAATTTTTATTCTCACCTGCTAAATTCAGCTTTCCATCGTTATGAATTGCTTTTGAGGATAAAGAATCTGCTTCATGAAATTTATCAAGTTTAACTTCTTTTACTTCTCCTCCATTTTCCTGTACTTTTACAGATGGTACATAATTATCTTTTGCACCTTTTTCAATAACTTCGTATGTTGTTCCAGCCAGAAGATTGTCGAAAACTTTTACTTCATCATCCTTAAGTGAAAAAGTATACTCTTGTCCATACTGATATACTTTGTTATCCGCTGAGTTTTTAAAAGAAGTAATACTTTCATCTACTGTAGGTGCTTTTGTAAAGCAAATAGTAAAATCAAACTTCTTTGTGCGATCTGCAAAGTCTCCATTTGTCTGCTTTTCTACTGTTAAGGAAGTTGTTTTTTCAAACTTATTATCAAACGCAATCTTTTCCTGCTTATTTCCATCACCAGCCTTTGTTGCTGTAATATTACTTACCTCCAATTTACCATCTTTAGTATTTTTTACATATATGCGAAGTGTCCATTCAGATGTATCGTAAGTCATAATTCCACCTTCAATGTTTACATCGCCTTTTTCCTCATTCAACGTATAAGTAAATTCCCCTGCATGAGGGAAAACTACGCCATTTAAAATGCTCTCCTTAATCTTTGTTGCTTTATTTTCAGATACGATATCATCCTTGCTATACTCAACTTTTTGTTCTGGAATTTCCGGAGCATCTTTTGTTACCTTCTTAAAATTGAAAATAAAACTTGTAGTTGGAACAGTAATACCTTCAGCTATATACAGATTTTTTTCAATATTTGTATCGGTTGTCCCCACCTGAGGCGGAAGCTGTTCTGTTGCTTTTACATTTATCCCCGTTCCTACACACAATACTGCCACAAGTACCAATGCTTTAATTTGTTTCATTTTCATAACCTAATATCCTCCTTCATTTTAATAAATTAAATAATCATTTTCTATATAAAGTACATCTGTCTGCACCCTATATTCCTCTATGACGAATAATCGTCATCACTTTCCCATAAGTGTCGGAAATCTTTACCGTTCCATAAATCCTGCTATCTGTACTATTTTCTCTTCCATCACCTAAAACAAAAATTTCATCTTCTTTCAATGTAATGGGAAATTCGATTCCCTGCGTATACCTTTGGGTTTTTTCATAAATTCCATTTTCCTGCTGCAAAGCTCCATTAATCAGTAAACCATTCTCATTTATATCAACTGTATCTCCTGCAACCGCAACCACTCGACGAACCTGTTTTTCACCTTTTTGTTTTAGCACCACTGCGTCTGTAGCAATATAGTTTTTATCATATCGGTAAAAAACTACTAAATCTCCATCCTTCATTGACGGAAACATTGCTCTGTCATTAACCCTTAAAATGCCAAAAACAAAAGCAAACATTCCACAAAATATACCTGCTGTCATTAGAATTTTCCACAGTAGACACATAATATCCACAGCCAATGGTGGTTTTAATGATTTTTTGTTTTTCTGCTTCATACTCTTTTCCTTCTTCTAATCAGAGAAAACACACCTCCACTGATACCAGATAAAAGCATTACTGACATAAGTGGCAAAATACCTTTTCTATTATCCACAACACCTGTAACCGGTACCTGATTGCAGGTGTTTATAACAGTTATCTTAACATCCTGATTTTCTAGCTTCCCTTGAGAATTTTCCTTATACGCCACCTCATACCCCTGCGAGTCCTTTTCCTCTTCTTCAAGTACATATTCTGTCCCAGAGGGAAGATTTTTAATGGTAATACTTTCTCTGTGGCTCAACGTAATTTCCACACTCCCTTCCTTTATCGAAAGACTTCCCGTTTCTACTTTTCCATTTTCCTTACTTTTTTCATACTCATAAGTACCTGTAAGAGGCTGTCCATTTTCTAATTTAAGAGAAAAATGAAAATTTTTTGTTTTGTCCCCCATATCACCTGTTACAATCTTTTCAATTAATAGCTTTTGCCTGATTTTTTGTTGCCTGTGCCGCCCGTTCATCATATCTACTAACTTCTCCTTCTGTGTCCCCCTTATTGTTGCAATAATAAGTAGGGGTACCATCAGATAAAAAGATTACATACTTCTGAGCCTTTTCTCTTGCGCTTTGCAATATCTGTGCTCCATGATAAAGACCTGCATGACAGTTAGTTCCTCCTTTAGCCTGTACAGACTCTACCGCGGAATTTAGACTCTCTTTACTGCTTGTCCAATTACATATTATCTCCACATCATTCCAACTTTTTTTGTCATGACTACCGCTGTAAGATACTACTGCCATTTGAGCATCCACCTTATTATTTTCCAAAATAGAATCTGACAATCCACCTTCTCCTGTAACAATTCTCTTCAATACATCCATTCTTGTTTTCTGCTGATGCATATCCTTATTCATTCTGGCGGTGTAGCCTCTGGCTTCTCTACTATTGCACCAAATGTAAATACGGAGCGGGCCAGCACAATTATACAGATAAGCAGCGCAATCCATCTTTTCTTTTTTTCATATGTTTTTCTTCCCCTATTTCCTGTTCTCGCACTTCAGGCTTCTATGCTATTTTCACTACATAATAATAGTTATGCTATAAATGTCCAAATCTTTACAAAAAGTTTTCGACTATTTTCGCATAAAAAAACTGAGCGAACATAAATCGAGAAATTTATATTCACTCAGTCACATAACAAAGCCTTAATTTTCACAGTGGAAATCATTGACAATTCTATCCCAAAAGGGTTAAACTCTATATCAGAAAAATTCTGGCTTTTTCGTATTATAGCTTTTCATTCTAAATATTCTTTTTTTCCCTCATAATCCAAAAATAATACGGTATCAATGGTATTAAAGCTGCAATCCATGCTGCCGGATCTGCCATACATACCCCCGCAAAACTGGTATTTCCTGCCACAAGAAAAACAATTCCTGCTCTGGCCACCAATTCAAAAACACCTCCCAGCATAGGAACCAATCCATATCCCATACCCTGTAATGCATTTCGATAAAGAAAAATACTTCCAAGAAATGGATACGCCCATACAACGGTATTGAAATATATTTCTGATGCTTTTAGCACATCTGTTTCTGATGCTTTTACAAAAATCAATATCAAATATTTTCCAAAAAAGTGAACCAGCAACATTATAACCAGACTGCTTATTAAAATCATAACCTGGGTAAGATATACTCCTTTTTTTACCCTGTCTATCTTTCCTGCTCCACGATTTTGTCCTACATAAGTAGCAATTGTTGCCCCAAAAGACACAAAAACCGTACATATAATATTTTGGATTTTCCCTGCCGCTGAAAATCCAGCCATGCTTACTGCGCCATAAACATTAATCGCTCCCTGTACGATGATTGTTCCAATTGCAGTAATAGAAAATTGTAACGCCATAGGAATTCCCAATCCCAACAGCTTATTTATGGTAGCTATGGAAAAACGAAAATCTTCCTTTTTCAATTTCAAAACATCAAACTTCTTAACAATATAAACGAGACACAGTAATGCTGATATTCCTTGAGCAATTACAGTTGCATAACCGCAGCCCTCTACTCCCATATGGAACACAACAATAAATACAATGTCCAACACGATATTGATAAGTGCCGATATAATCAAGAAATATAATGGTGATTTACTATCTCCTAATGCTCTTAAAACACCGGCAAGGGCATTATAAGTACAGGTAACTGCCAAACCTGCATAAATAATCGTCATGTAACTACTAATATCTCCTATTAAATGCTCCGGAGAATTCATCAAACGTAAAATAGGCTCATTAGCAAATAAAAGCCCACCGGTCATTACTACAGTAAATCCCAGACATATATATATGGACATGGCGATAAAATGCCGCATTCTATCCAGCTTTCCTGCTCCAAACCACTGAGCAACCCATATAGAAAATCCACTGGTCAATCCATTCAACCAGCCAGTCACTAAAAATATCAAAGAACCTGTACTTCCAATTGCTGCAAGAGCATCTACACCTAAAAACTGTCCTGCAATAATAGAATCTGCAATATTATAAAACTGCTGAAAAATATTTCCCAGACACATTGGAATCATAAATTTTATAATCAGCTTTATGGGACTTCCCGATGTCATATCATTGGTCATTTTATCTCTTCACTCCCTCTCGTTTATTCACGATTTTTTATTTTATCACGCTTTTTTTAATAATTCTAGAGATGTTTTGCACATATTTTTCACAAACAGGGTTGTATGGTTCATCTCCTAAGCAGGTGATTTTCTGATTTCCGCTTTGCAAATAAAAGCCATA
>RCNH01000282.1_pt1 | contig 23481 bp, 21 predicted proteins | sample 2041161 | NCBI WGS metagenome assembly RCNH01 (sample SAMN09708215, study PRJNA481090) | Feces metagenome, whole genome shotgun sequencing project. | biome: feces | host: Leptonychotes weddellii | place: Antarctica: Sion Island | collected 2010-03-01 | reverse complement strand
TTGAAATAATTTGGTAATTTGCCGAATTAGGGTTATCTTTGTGCGCTCTTAAAGATAAGAGACCAATAGTTCGGGGTGTAGCGCAGTCCGGTTAGCGCGCCAGCTTCGGGAGTTGGAGGTCGCTGGTTCGAATCCAGTCTCCCCGACCATGAGTGCCGTAAGTCGTTGAAAATTAGCGAGTTACGGCACTTTTTGAAAAAATGGCGGGACAGAAACGGGACAAAGTTTTTCCCGCTCACCACTCATTAATTCGTGCAACATACATTTTTCGTGAGGAAAATGTAAAAAAATGTTGTCAAATCGTAAGATTAAGGCATCTGCCTTAGATGAGATTCTCTCTTTTACTTATCCAAAATTATACACCGGTGTCTGCTGGTACATCGGATTCTATGTTTTTGACCCATCGCTTCGGATTATGAGTCTGATTTGAATGATATTCTATAATTCCATGAAATACCTTATTTGTGTTGATAACCAATGTATTACGATGGCCATCATTTAAATTGAAATTCAATAAATATCCAAGACTGAAATAGTTTGTTTACGCATTGTTTACGCAGGAGTATAAAAAAAGCAGTTGCTTAATAAGTAACTACTTGATATTCAATGTGGACCAGTTTGGGCTTGAACCAAAGACCTCCAGATTATGAGGCGGAAGCGGGAATCGTTGTTTTTCGTATATTTGTACAGGTGTATTTTAATCAGGAAACGGATCTATGAAAAATTTCACATTTTATAATCCGACCCGTTTGGTCTTTGGCAAAGGGTCGATCGCACGGCTCGGAAGGGAAATCCCCGCTTCCGTCAGCCGTATTATGGTGACGTTCGGTGGGGGCAGTGTCCGCCGAAACGGCGTTTATGAGCAGGTCATCGAGGCGCTGAAGGGGCGCGATGTCGTCGAATTTTGGGGCATCGAACCCAACCCCGCAGTGGAAACCCTGCGTAAAGCCGTCGCATTGGGTAAAGAGAAAGGTGTTGATTTCCTTTTGGCCGTGGGTGGCGGTTCGGTCATCGACGGCACGAAGTTGATCGCCGCAGGCCTCAAGTCGGAGCGCGATCTCTGGGATTTGGTGTTGAGCCGTCGCGTGACCGATACCGTGCCGATGGGTACGGTGCTGACCCTCCCCGCAACGGGTTCGGAGATGAACAACGGAGCGGTCATTTCCCGCACGGAGACCCACGAGAAACTCGATTTCCACTGCAGCTATCCCGTCTTTTCGATCCTCGATCCCGAGGTGACCTTCTCGCTGCCCGCACGACAGGTGGCATGCGGTTTGGCCGATACTTTTGTGCACATCATGGAGCAGTATATGACTACGCCCCGTCAGTCGCGCATCATGGATGAGTGGGCGGAAGGGTTGTTGCGTACCGTGATCGAAATTGCGCCCAAGATTCAGGCCGATCCGAAGAATTACGATTTGATGGCCGATTTTATGCTGTCGGCGACGATGGGTCTGAACGGATTTATCACGATGGGCGTGACGGAGGATTGGGTGACCCACATGATCGGTCATGAGATTACGGCTTTGAACGGCATTACGCACGGCGCAACCCTTGCGATGGTACTTCCGGGTACGTTGCGTGTATTGCGCGAACAGAAGGGCGATAAATTGCTCCAATACGGCGAGCGCGTGTGGGGCATCCGTGACGGCAGTCGGGAGGAGCGTATCGACCGTGCCATCGAGAAGACCGAAGGTTTTTTCCGCGCTCTTGGACTTTCGACCCGTTTGGGGGAGGAACATGTCGGTGAGGAAACCATCGCCGAGATTGAGCGTCGTTTCAACGAGCGCGGTTATGCGTTGGGTGAGGCGGGCAATGTCACGGGTGCGGTTGCCCGAAAGATTTTGGAGTGTTGCAAATAGGGTGCGCTCTGAACGCAAAAATTCCGTCATCCGAGGAAAGGGTGGCGGAATTTTTTTGTGAAAGGATATAAAACAAAAAAGTCTTGAAGGAAACTTCAAGACTTTTGAGCGGTGTGTAGGGGACTCGAACCCCTGACCCCGTGCGTGACAGGCACGTATTCTAACCAGCTGAACTAACACACCTTTTAGCCGGGCTCTCATTCGGGATTGTGTTTCCTTCTTGATTGCGAGTGCAAAGATAAGGCAAAAAAATTAAACTCCAAACTTTTTTATCACTTTTTGAAGAAAGAAAATTGCACACTTCCGTAACTCCTTAATTGCCAGAACCATTCGTGATGCGAAAAATCCATCTTTTTTGAGTGCTCGAAGATGAAAATGCCGCCTTCGCACAGCAGATCACCTCCCAAAACCTCCTCGACGACCTCTTCCGAGCCTTCCATATCGTAGGGAGCATCCGAAAAAATCACATCGAATTGCTTGGGGCAACTCTTCAGGTAGCGCAGCACATTGGCCTTGACGGGGTAGAAGTTCTCGAATCCGAGTTCCTGTGCCGTGCGGCGGATGAAGTTGTAGTGGACGGGGTTGATCTCGACCGAGGTGACGCTCCGCGCTCCGCGCGAGGCAAATTCATAACTGATCGATCCCGTACCGGAGAACAGATCCAGCACGTCCGCCTCCTCGAAGTCGATCAGGTTGCCCAGTACGTTGAACAGGTTTTCCTTGGCAAAGTCCGTCGTGGGACGGGCTCTGAGGTTGCGGGGCGGCACGATGGTGCGCCCCTTGTATTTTCCGCTGATTATTCGCATATGATTTTCTTGAATCGTTTCGAGAGCATGCTTTTGAGATGGCGAGCATTGCCGCCGTGGATATAGAGCGTATAACGCCGTGTGGGGAACTCGCCGTTGAGCCGCTCGAAGAAGTAGTCGATGTCGGCTTCGCTCGGTGCCGACACCACTTCGCAAAGTTGCATTTTGGCGTCATATACCTTTATATATAACAGAGAGGCGGTATGTTCGATCCACATCGAGGGTTCGGTGGTGCACAGAGGGGCGAGCAGCGGGGTGGTGAAACGGATCTCGTTGCCGAGTTTGTCGCTCAAAAGATCCAACGCTTCCCACGGAATGGCCATCAGGGCGACGAGTTGCCGGTTGTCGGTCGTATTCGTCACGACGGTCTCGTCCGCCAAAGGAGCCATGCCGTTTGCCGCAAGCATCGAGACGGCTGCATCCTTCTGGTAGAGGGCGGCGGGAACAAGCATCGAACGTGGCGAGATCACCTCGACCGTTTCGAAGGTTGCCGGGGAGGGTTTGGCCTTGTCAAGCCCCGTAACCGAAAAAGAGTGTCCATCCAACATAAGCCGGATGGACACTTTATTTGAGGATTGAGGGTGATTAGTCCTCCCAGTTTCCTGCTTCATTGTTACCAGTTTCCATTGAACCGAACTTAATGCCGGGGTATTTGTTGTAGGCAATCAGTGCTTCGTCCTTGATCAGGTTGATCACCTCCTGACGGTAGTTTACCGTGTCGAGGAACTGCTGGTAGGCAACCTTCACTTCGATAACGGGGATCACGATTTTCGATTCGGTGGTTACAATACCTGCATTCATCGTGTATTGTACTTTATTGTTGGTGCCGGGGACGAAACGGAAGTTGTAAACGTCCTCTGCGGTGAGTCGTCTGACTTTGCCCTTCTCGTTGAAAATGGTGTCGATCACGGCAACCTTGAACTCCTCAATGTTGCGTTTCTTGAGTTTCTTCAGGCGAGCCATACCCACCGAGTCATCCTCATCGACCAACTTACGCTCCAGAACGAGCGAGTCGTGGAGAATGAAGTCGGCCAGCGAGTCGAAGGTGCTGGTGAAACGCTGGTACTTCGATTTGAAGGCACGCTGAGCGATACGGATGTCTTTGATGCGATCAATAACTTGGGTTTTCTTGGCTTTCAGATCCTGTTCGAACTTGATCGGATTCGAAACCTGCTGGAAGATCACATAGGCGAAGGCTATGATTACTACCAAGAGAATGCATTGAGCGATTTTCTTTACCATTTTGATATTTGTTATTAAGTTTGTACAAAATTTTGAATATGGACGGTATGGACAGTACACATATTGCGACCCAAATTTACGGCAAAATTTGTTTCCAAACAACTCTGTGTCAAAAAAAAATCGTGGAAATGTTTTCGGAGTGGCTCACCGACGGGGATTTTTCGCGGATTTTTCTGTTGAACGGATATGCCGGAACGGGTAAAACCACGCTGATTGCGGCGTTTGTCGCCGAATTGAAGGATTTGAACTTAAAGCCCGTGTTGCTCGCTCCGACGGGGCGTGCCGCGAAGGTTTTGTCGCGTTATACGGCGCAGCAGGCACTCACGATCCACAAGCGGATTTACCGCGAACGCACCAATGCCGAGTACGAATCGAAATTCTCGCTCGACATAAATCGTGAGCGGGGGGCGGTGTTCATTGTCGATGAGGCGTCGATGATTGCGGATCGGAGTGCGGGCGAGGATCAACTCTTCGGCAGCGGATCGCTTCTGGAGGATCTGGTGCAGTACGTGCGCAGCGGACGCGAGTGTCGGCTGATGCTGGTAGGCGACAGCGCGCAGTTGCCGCCCGTGGGCAGTGCCGAGAGTCCCGCGCTGAGTCCCTCGGTGATGGAGCGTTTCGGCGATGTCATTTACGGCACGATGGACGAGGTGGTGCGTCAGCAGAACGAGTCGGGCATCCTGTTCAATGCCACGCTGGTGCGCTGTATGCTCGAAAATGACATCCTCAAGGTGCCGCGATTCAAGATGGATTATCCCGATTTCATCCGCTTGGAAGGCTACGATTTTCTGGAAACCCTCCAGATGTGCTACGACCGTTACGGGCGGGACGAGACGATCGTCATCACGCGCTCGAACAAGCGTGCCAACCGCTACAACGAGGGCATACGGCGCAATGTGCTGGGCGCGGAGGAGGAGATCGAGAGCGGCGATATGCTGATGGTCGTCAAGAACAACTACTATTTCACCGAACGGCAGGAGAACTGCCCGATGTCGTTTATGGCCAACGGCGACATCGTGCGTCTGAAACGTCTGCGCCGATTCGAGAATTTCTACGGCTTCCGCTTTGCCAATGCGCAGTTGGAGTTCCCCGATTACGGCGATTTGGAGATGGATTGCAAGATTCTGCTCGATACGATCGCCTCGGAATCGCCCTCCCTGACCCGCGAGCAGAGCACGCGCCTGTTTTATGAGGTCGAAAAGGACTACCTCGACATCAAGAGCAAACTCAAACGCTTCAAGGAGATCCGTGAAAATCCCCATTTCAACGCCGTGCAGGTCAAATTCTCGTATGCCGTCACGTGCCACAAGGCGCAGGGCGGTCAGTGGCGTGCGGTGTTTGTCGATCGTTGTCTGTTCGGTGACGAGCCCATGTCGCGCGACATGTTGCGCTGGCTCTACACGGCTCTGGCTCGTGCCACCGAAGTGGTCTATCTGGTAAATTTCGACGAACGATTTTTCGAGGAGTAAAAATCGGTCTTCATAATATTAGGGCAACAGACCGATTTGGCGGAACATTTTCCCATATGCTTCGGCTTTCTTGTCCGGCGACAGCGGATAGGCACGGGAGGTGGAGGGCATCCGGAAAAATTCGTAGGTGTTGGGGCGGGGGATTCCCGTGGAATCCTCCACAGGAATCGAAATCCGCACCGAAGAGCCTGTGGCGGGCTTTTCGCATCCGTAACGCTCCGCGAGGGTGTCGGTCGCCTTTTGTCCCGTGGTGACAATCGCCTTGCATTCGGGAATCTGTTTTAAAAGAATGGCGATGTCGGTCGGGGTGACCACTTCGAGGAATTTGTCCGAGGCGTTATCCTTCAGACGGCGCACGGCCGAGGCCGTGTCGTACAGCGCAAAACCCGTCGTGCGGCAAAACGCGGTAATTTTTTCCAAATCGAAACTTTTCCGGGACGGGATGATGAAATGGTTTTTGTCGTCGAACCACAATTTTCCGATCAGCCGCCAGAAGTCGTTGGTGTAATTCGGGTAGTAGAATTTCATCGACCAGCGTTTCTCCTGCGGCGGGAAACTGCCTAAAAACAGGACGCGGGCATTGGTCGGCAAAAAAGGTTCGAAAGGATGTTGTTCTGTTGCTTTGGTCTCCATGTGAAATTGAAATTTCGATAAATCTTTTCAAAAATACGCATTCTCTTCCGAATACGGACGGATTTCCCGGAAAAGATTTGTTCCGGGAATGAGTTCTTCCCTCTGTTTATACCCCTTACTCCCCATATCTTGCCATTGCCTTGGGTGGTGTGCCGACTCTTGAAAACATCCTTGTAACATCTTCTGCTCCGCAAATCGGTTCGAAATATCTCTTCCGGCAACTTCTGCGGAAGAGGAGATTCCGAAACCGGCAATCGCAAAAAATAGGTATGTCTGGCGCGGTAATTAACCGAAAAATAGGTATTGTCCGGTCTGAGATATAGTCGTTACTTTGCATTACTGGAAAAAGAACCAAAAACAATTTAAACAAATCAATATTATGACTGGTATTTTTTATGGAAGCACCATGGGCACGACCGAGTCGGTTGCTCAGGATATTGCGAATCAATTGGGCGTTTCGGCCAACGACATTCATAACGTGGCAGATGCCGATGTGAACGAAGCGGATCAGTATGACATGCTTCTGATCGGTTGCTCGACTTGGGGCTGCGGCGAATTGCAGGACGACATGGCTCCTTTCGTCGAGTCGTTGAAAGCAAAAGATCTTTCGGGCAAGAAGGTGGCTCTGTTCGGTTGCGGTGATGCCGGTTCGTATCCCGATACGTTCTGCGATGCCATCGGTGTAATGTACGAGGCCTTGCAGGGTACCGGTTGCACGTTCGTCGGAGATTTTGTTCCGGAGGGTTACAGCGCAACCAACTCGCTGGTATGCAACGAGGGTAAATTCATCGGTCTGGCCATCGACGAGAGCGATCCCGACGCCACCGACGCCCGCATTGCAAAATGGTGCGAATCCTTGAAATAATCAGAGGACTATGAGTGTAGAGGATTTCAACCGTTACAGTTCCATGAAACTCTATATGCACAACATATACGAGTTCCAGAAGGGTGTGCGTAACTTGGTGCTGTGTACGATGTGCCCCACCTGTGCTACGTTGGTCTGCGAGAGACTCGACCGGTTGGGAATCGGGTACGTCATTCAGGAGATCACTCCCGAAAAGGTTAATCTGTTCTTCGGCAACGAGTATTGTCTGGATGTGGTACGTTCGTTTGTCCACAAACCGCTGAACAAACTCACTGCCGAAGAGGATTTCATCCTTGGAGCGATGCTCGGATACGATATAGCACGACAGTGCCAACGCTACTGCCGCTATAAACAAAAAATCAGCTAATAAAATGAAAAAGACATTTTTTCTTTTGATCACCTGCTCCGCAATGACGCTTTTCACGGCCTGCGGTGGCGGTAACAGTCGTCAGAACAATACGGCAGAAACAGTAGAACGGGAAGAAGTCGCTCAGGAGAATGTTCTTAGTGTCGATCAACTTTTGGCAGAGGCTCAGACGCTGACCGGTAAGCAGATCGAGGTGGAGGGTATCTGCACCCACATCTGCAAGCACGGCGGTCGCAAACTCTTCATGATGGGTTCGTCCGACAAGAAGGTCATGCAGATCATGGCAACCGAAGAACTGGGTGCTTTCACCGAGGAGTGCGTAAACAGCATGGTGCGCGTGAAGGGAACCTTGAAGGAGGATCGCATCGACGAGGCTTATCTCGTGGAGTGGGAACAGCAACTCAGCCAGCAGACCGCTCCGAAACACGGCGATGGCAAGGCTGGATGCGATTCGGAGATGAAAGCCCGTGGAGAGACAGAGGCCGCCACGATGCAGCAGCGCATCGACGGCTTCCGTAAGCGTATTGCCGAACGCAAGCAGAAAGAGGGTAAGGAATACCTCTCGTTCTACCATGTGGACGGCGTTTCGTACGAGATTCTCAAATAGCGGAGTTTTGATGGAAGAACATTTGAAATTCGGTAACAAACTCAGAAAATGGAGCAGGGCTGTTCACCGTGACCTCTCCTTTTTCTTTGCAGGCGTTTTGTTGATTTATGCCGTTTCGGGATTCATGTTGAATCACAAACGCGATTTCAACTCTTCGTATTCGGTGGAACGTCAGGATTTCGGACTGGAGGGGCAATACCCTGAAGCATCCGATGCTTGGAGCGATGCCGATATCAAGCGCAGTTTGGAGGAATTGAATTTAGGTTCGGAGTTTTTGAAATCGTACCAGCCCGAAGAGGGGCAGATCAAGGTGTTCATCCGCCGCGGATGTACCCTTGCCATTGATACCCAAGCCAAAACGGCAGTGTACGAATCGCTCCGCAAACGTCCGATTCTCAGTTCGCTGAACCGTCTGCATTATAATCCGAGCCGTTGGTGGACGATTTTTTCGGACATTTTTTTGGCATCGCTGATCCTCATTGTCATTTCGGGTCTGATCATCATCAAGGGTGCGAAAGGCATGTGGGGACGTGGCGGTATCGAATTTTTGTGCGGGATTCTCATCCCCATCCTCTTTATGTTTTTGTTGTGAAAACAAACGGCAGGGGCGATACCTGTCCAAGTATAAATAAATTTTTAATTGGTTAGAATTTTTTGAGGTCGCAATCGGAAAATCACGGGGATTTTCCGATTGCGGTTTTTTTGTAAATTAAAAAAGAGCGCACCTCGATCAAGGTGCGCTCTTTTTGTGTTCGGGGAGGATTATCGGATGACAATCTCCGCAAGTTTCATCTTTTCACCGTCGGTTACCATTCGGGTGGCTTTCAGTTGGAGGTAACGCGCCGTGACGGGAGTGAAGAACACCGATTGGAGGATCGGGTTGTTGCGGATGTTGGAAAATTCCCCCGTTTTAACCACTTCCAACTCCTTGGGCGAGTTCCCGACCGAGATCTCGTAATTCTTGATCAGACCCTCGTTGTATTCGCTCTGATCGGGCAGATAGTGCAGTGAACTGATGCTCTTCTTGTCGCCCAGATCCAACAGAATCCGATCATCCTTTACGCTTGCGGCAGTCGCGGGATTCCGATCCGACATTTTTTCGGCTTCCGCCTTTTGTAATTTGACCACCGAATAGGCGTAACCTTTCAACTCGTCGGTCTCGGAGTGTAGTTTGAAATCGGTCGTTTCACCCGCATAGAAGGCTTCCGCGTTGTTGATCGTCAGCGAACCCCGCGCATCGAGGAAACGCACGCGCAGACGGTCGGTTTCGACGGTTCTGAAACGCAACAGACGCTTGTAGCCGATGGTCGTGGTCTCTTCGTTGAGCGATACGGGCAGCCATTTGTCCCCTGTGGCGTATTCCACCACAAACGACTTGACGCGTTGTCCCAACGGGATGTACTCCTGCAACATCATGCGATTGACTTTCTCGGTCTTTTTCAGCGGGAAGATCACTTCGGCACTGACCACGCTGTCGGGCGTTGCCCAGAACGTGTCGTAATCATCGTCGGTCATCGCATCGGGCGTGAATTTACCGCCGCGCTTGGCGGTCACTTCGGGTTTTACTCCCCGGAGCAGGTTCCTGCCCAATTGCTCCCGGATCGTTTTGTGGAACTGAACGGCACGTGCCGAATCGACGGCGGGAATCAGTCCGTCATAATTGACGGGAAAATTGAGCAGCAACGTGGCGTTATGCCCCACGCTGCGGTAGTAGAGATCGACCAGATGATCCACCGACTTGACTTTGTCGTCCTGATCCTTGTGGTAGAACCATCCTGGACGGATCGATACATCACACTCGGCAGCCGTCCACTGATTGCCGTCGGCGTGTCCGTACTGCAATTCGCGGTATTTCGGATAACCCGGATAAACCTCGCCCGCACGCAGGAACGACCAGTTGGTGGCTCCCGCATAGCCGTTTTCGTTGCCGACCCAGCGGCAACCGGGACCTCCGTCCGAGAAGACGACGGCCTGAGGCTGGAGTTCGTCCAGAATCTCGTAAATCTTCGGATAGTTGTAGTAATTCTTGCGGTCGATCGTGCGCGATTCCTTGGCTCCGCCATACCAGCCGTCACCGCCGTTTGCACCATCGAACCATACCTCGAACACCTCACCGTAGTTGGTCATCAGTTCGCGCAGTTGGGCGTGGAAATAATCCACGTAGGCGGGTGTGGCATATTCGGCGTGGTGACGATCCCACGGCGAAAGATAGAGGGCGAGTTTGAGACCGTGTTTCCTGCATGCGGCGGCCAATTCGCCGACCACGTCGCCCTTACCCTCCTTGTAGGGGGTGTTGCGGATGCAGTATTCCGTGAGTTGCGTCGGCCAAAGACAGAATCCGTCATGATGTTTGGCCGTGAAAATCACTCCCTTCATGCCTGCCTGTTTGAAGGTCTTGACCCACTGCTCGCAATCGAGTCGTTTGGGGTCGAAGGTCTTGGGATCGCTGTCGCCATAGCCCCATTCGCGGTCGTTGAACGTGTTCAGACCGAAATGGACAAAGGCATAGGTTTCCATTTTCTGCCACTCGACCTGTTTGGGCTGGGGAATGGGAAGAACGGCTTCGGGTGCATGGACCGATGGCGTGCAGGCCGAGAAGATCGTCGCGCACAAGCCCGCAAGGATTGATTTTCTGACTTTTTTCATGCGAAATTACTGTTTGTTGGATGGGGCAAATATAAAAAAATAAATCGGATCGCTTGATTTTGACAGCCGATTTTATACGATCACCTCCGCAGGGGCGGATCGAATCCGTGCTTGTCGGGACAATCGGACCGGATGAAGAAAAAACCGCGACTACGGCATTGCGAACCGAGTGAAAAATTGTATCTTTGTATATTAAACCCAAAAGCAATCACAAAGGTGGCAGCAACGCAACATTCAGACGATAAGAAAGAGGCGAAACAGGACAAGAAGTATGTCGAGACACCCCTCATGAAGCAATATTATTCGATCAAGGCCGTGCATCCCGATGCCGTGCTGTTGTTCCGTGTGGGCGATTTCTACGAGACGTTTGGCGAGGATGCCATTAAGGCAAGCGGAATTTTGGGAATCACCCTCACGCGCCGCGCCAACGGAGCCGCCTCGTATGTCGAGTTGGCGGGATTTCCCTACCACGCCATTGATACCTATCTGCCGAAACTGGTTCGTGCAGGCGAGCGTGTGGCGATCTGCGAGCAGTTGGAAGATCCGAAACTCGTCAAGGGATTGGTCAAACGCGGGGTGATCGAACTGGTGACGCCGGGTGTCGTTATGGGCGAAAATATCCTGACCAACAAGGAGAACACCTACCTCGGATCGGTCTTTTTCGGTCAGAAAACAACGGGCGTGGCGTTTCTGGACATCTCGACCGGCGAGTTTTATGTGGCGGAGGGTGACGATGCGTATGTCGATAAACTGATTTCGAGTTTCGCGCCCAAGGAGATCGTCTATCAGCGGGGTTACGACGACCGATTCTCGGACGCTTTCGGGTCGAAACACTATACCTATCGTCTGGACGATTGGGTCTTTTCGGAGGACATCAACCGCGAGAAACTCTGCAAACAGTTCGGCACCAAGTCGTTGAAAGGATTCGGCGTGGATCGCTTCACGAGCGGTATTTCTGCGGCGGGAGCCATTCTCTATTATTTGGAATTTACCGAGCACCGCGACACGGCACACATCGCCTCCATTGCGCGGATTGACCGCGACGATTATGTGTGGATCGACAAATTCACGATCCGAAACCTCGAACTCTTCTCCTCGAACGAGGAAAACGCCAAATATAGTTTTGCATCGGTCATCGACCGCACGCTCACGCCGATGGGCGGACGTTTGCTGAAACGATGGATCGCCATGCCGATCAAGGATCCCGCCAAGATTAATGCCCGGTTGGACGTGGTCGAGTGCTTCATCAAGGAGGAGAATCTGGCGGATTCGGTCAGCGAACAGGTCGCCATGGTGGGCGATCTGGAGCGTATTTCGTCGCGTGTGGCGGCACAACGTGTCACGCCGCGCGAGTTGGTGCAACTGAAAAATTCGTTGCAGGCCATCGCCAAATTGCGGGAAATCCTCTCCAAGTCGGATTCCGGGGCTTTGCGCGGAATTGCCGAGAAACTCGATCCGTTGCAGGCCGTGCATGACCGCATCGCATCGGACATCTATCCCGATCCGCAGTGCAATCAGATACAGCGCGGCGGCATCATCGCCGACGGCGTGAATGCCGAACTCGACGACCTGCGTCGCATCGCGCTCCACGGCAAGGATTACCTGAACCGCATCCAGCAGCGCGAAAGCGAACAGACGGGCATCCCGTCGCTGAAGATCGGCTACAACAACGTGTTCGGTTACTACATCGAGGTGCGCAATGCCCATAAGGATAAAGTGCCCGAAACGTGGATCCGCAAGCAGACGCTGACCAACGCCGAGCGGTACATCACCGAGGAGTTGAAGGAGTACGAACAGAAGATCTTGGGTGCGGAGGAGCGTATGCTGATCCTTGAGCAGGAGATCTACGCGGAGGTCATCGCCTTCGTGGCTCAGTCGATTGTCGAGATGCAGCACGATGCCGCCCATGTGGCACGCATCGACTGTCTGATGTCGTTTGCTCGTCTGGCCGTCGAACGTCACTATGTGCGTCCCGTGCTGGATGAGGGTTCGACCATCGAGATTCACCGGGGACGTCACCCCGTGATCGAGACGCTGATGCCCGTGGGCGAGGAGTATATCCCCAACGATGTGATGCTCGACGACAAGCAGCAGCAGATTATGATCATCACGGGTCCCAACATGTCGGGTAAATCGGCTCTGTTGCGTCAGACGGCACTCATCATTCTGATGGCGCAGATGGGGTCGTTCGTTCCGGCCGAATCGGCTCGTATCGGCGTGGTGGATAAGATCTTTACCCGTGTCGGAGCATCGGACAACATCTCGCAGGGCGAATCGACCTTCATGGTCGAGATGTTGGAGTCGGCTTCGATTCTGAACAACATCTCCGATCGGAGCATCGTCCTTTTGGATGAGATCGGTCGGGGAACGAGTACCTACGACGGTATTTCGATTGCGTGGGCGATGGTCGAATACCTGCACAATCATCCCACGGCGCATCCCAAGACGTTGTTTGCGACCCACTACCACGAGTTGAACGAGATGGAGAAGATGTGTCCGCGTGTGAAGAATTTCCACGTGGCGGTCAAGGAGGTCGGCAACAAGGTGGTCTTTCTGCGTAAGTTGGAACCCGGCGGTACGGAGCATTCGTTCGGTATTCATGTGGCGCGTCTGGCGGGTATGCCCCTGTCGGTCGTGTCGCGTGCCGACGAAATCCTGCGCAATCTGGAACAGGTCTATGGCAACAACGAGATCGTGCCGAGCAAACACATCGCGCAACGCGGTCGCCGTGCCTCGTCGAAGGCCGTGCGGGAGGCTGCCGATACGCCCCAACCGCAGAACATGCAGTTGTCGATGTTTCAGTTGGACGATCCCGTGCTGATTCAGGTGCGTGATCAGATCAAGGGCTTGGACATCAATGCACTAACCCCGTTGGAGGCGTTGAACAAATTAAACGAGATCAAGAAGATCACGGGTTTGTAATCCTCCGGAAGATAAAAAATTGAAAGGCGGACTTCTTTTTGAAGTCCGCCTTTCTCGTGTGTGTGATGTATGCTTGGAATCAGTAAAGGAATTTCTCGATCAGGGGGAGCAGTAGGGCGGTGGTGAGTCCCATCAGTGCCATTGCAAGACCCGACAGCGCACCCTCAATCGCGCCGATTTCGATGGCGCGTGCCGTGCCGACACCGTGTGATGCCGATCCGAGAGCATAGCCCAAGGCTTGGGGATCGGTTACGCCTGCAAAGCGCAGGATCGTCTCACCGAACAGCGAGCCGAAGATGCCGACGCAGAATACAACGACCGATGTAATCGAGATAATGCCGCCCAAGGGTTCGACCACAGCCACGGCAATGGGGACGGTGACCGATTTGGGGGCGAGCGAAGTGACGATCTCGCGCTCCGTACCGAACGATGAAGCGATATAAACGACGCTCAGGATACCGACCAGACAACCTACGACCGTCGAGATGCCGATCGTGAGGAGGTTACCGCGGATGTGTTCCAACTGTTCGTACATCAGATAACCGAGTGCAACGACCGACAATCCCAAGGCAAATTCCAGCACGGAGGTTGCGGCGCGGTACTCTTCGTAGTCAATGCCGCACCAACTCAGAATGCCGATCATGGCGATGAACGTGAGCAGTACGGGGTGTACGAGGATGATGCGGGTGCGGCGGTAGAGTGCGCCTCCCACGACATAAAGGGCGATCGTGGCGGTCAGCATGAACAGATCGCTGTGGATGATGGTTTGAAACAAGTCGCTCATAATTTTTTCGCTTCTTTTTTCCGATTCAGATATTGGAACGAACGTCCCACAACGACCAGTACGATGATGGTGCTGGCCACGGCTGCCACCAGAATGGCTGCAAGATTATCGACGATGTTTTCGTAGGAAACCATCAGCCCGACTCCGAACGGGACAAAAAACAGTGCCATCGTACCCAACAGGAAACGTGCTGCGGGGCGTACACGCTCGGCCTTCACCCATTTGTATTTGAGCGAAAGGAACAAAAGCACCATACCGATGATGTTTCCCGAAATATAACCTCCGATGAGGTGGCTCAGGGCATTGCCCGCAAGCCAAAAAATAAGAATGTAACACAATCCGACCATAACGGGCGCAAAGGTAGGAAAGAAATCGGCTGGGTGTTCAAAAAAAAGTAAAATATTTTAAAAACAAGATTCTGCCGGGGACGATTTCCGAATTTTTACGGACGGAGAAGGCGAAAACAGGTCTGAGGGGGCGTAGGGGCGGATCTCGGCATTGAGGGGTTTCGAGATCTCGGACTGACGGGGTGTGTCGTGAGGCATTTGGAAAAATTTCGGGAAGCGGGTGGTTCTTGGGTAATTCCTAATCCTTTTGGCATGTTTTCGGGCAGGCGGGAAGAAGAGGGCATCCGTCGGACAACTTCATTCCGCCTTTCCATTCATCACACACAAAAACCCCCGCCGTCCGAGACCGCGGGGGTGTTCCGATATGTTTGTCGGGACGATATTACTCGTCCTGCGAACTTTCGATAAACGAACGGATGTTCTGAATCAACATCTTGACGGCCACCGAGTTGAAACCGCCTTCGGGGATGATCACGTCGGCGTATTTCTTCGACGGCTCGACAAACTCCTCGTGCATGGGTTTTACGGTGGTGGTGTATTGTGTGATGACCGACTGCATTGTTCGGCCTCGCTCACACACGTCACGCAGGATACGGCGTGCCAGACGGATGTCGGCATCGGTATCGACATAAACCTTGATGTCCATCATGTCGCGCAACTCCTTGTTCTCGAAAATCAGAATGCCGTCCACGATGATCACCTTCGAGGGTTTCACCGATACGGTTTCCGCCATACGGTTGTGATCGACAAACGAATAGACGGGGTGTTCGATGGGTACGCTGTTCTTCAGAGCCTTGATGTGTTCGACCAGCATCTGGGTGTCGAATGCCTGCGGGTGGTCGTAGTTGAGTTTCGTGCGCTCTTCGTAGCTCAGTTCGGGATGAGCCTTGTAATAGAAATCGTGACAGAGGGTTACGACATCCTCCTCTGCAAATGCCTCTTGCAAGCGTTTCACAAGGGTCGATTTGCCTGATCCGGTACCTCCGGCAACTCCGATTACGGTGACTTTCATTGCTTTATGGATTTTATTCGTTTGTTTCTATGAAAAAGAGGTTTGTCCCGCATGTGGCGGGGCAAACCTCTTCTGGCTTAAATATTTAGGCGTCGATATTGGCGTAGTGGGCGTTCTGCTCGATGAACTCGCGGCGGGGCGGTACCTCGTCACCCATCAGCATCGAGAAAATATGGTCGGCTTCGGCCGCATTGTCGATGGTGACCTGACGCAGGATACGCGTGTCGGGGTTCATGGTCGTCTCCCACAACTGGTGGGCGTTCATCTCACCAAGACCTTTGTAACGCTGGATGTGGGTACCCTTACCGAACTCTTCGCTGATGGCATCGCGTTCTTTTTCTGTCCAGCAGTAGCGTTCCTGCTTGCCTTTCTTGACGAGATACAGCGGCGGAGTGGCGATATAAACGTGTCCGTTCTCGATCAGCGGTTTCATCTTGCGGAAGAAGAACGTCAGCATAAGCGTTGCAATGTGGCTGCCGTCCACATCGGCATCGGTCATGATGATGATTTTGTTGTAGCGCAGTTTTTCGAGGTTCAAGGCCTTGCTGTCCTCCTCGGTGCCGATGGTGACGCCCAAAGCGGTGAACATGTTCTTGATCTCCTCGTTCTCCCACATACGGTGTTCCTGAGCCTTTTCGATGTTCAGGATCTTACCACGCAAGGGCATGATGGCTTGGAAATTACGGTCACGACCCGATTTGGCCGTACCACCTGCCGAGTCACCCTCGACGAAGAAGATCTCGGCGATCGAACGGTCGCGGCTCGAACAGTCGGCCAGTTTACCCGGAAGACCCGCACCCGAAAGGACGGTTTTGCGCTGAACCAACTCGCGGGCGTGGCGTGCGGCGTGGCGTGCCGTGGCAGCCAGAATGACCTTCTGCACGATGGCGCGGGCATCCTTGGGGTTTTCTTCGAGGTAGTGACCTAAGGCGGCCGACATGGCCTGATCGACGGCGGCCGAAACCTCGTCGTTACCCAACTTGGTTTTGGTCTGACCTTCGAACTGAGGCTCGGCAACCTTCACGGAAATGACGGCTGTGAGACCCTCACGGAAGTCATCGCCGTTGATGTCGAACTTCAACTTGGAGAGCATGCCCGAATCGTCGGCGTATTTTTTTAAGGTGCGGGTCAGCGCACGACGGAAACCCGTCAGGTGCGTACCGCCCTCGATGGTGTTGATGTTATTCACATAGGAGTGGACATTCTCCGAGAACGAATCGTTGTAGCGCATGGCCACTTCGACGGGAACTCCGTTTTTCTCGGTGTCCAGATAGATCGTATTCTCGATGATCGGTGTGCCGCGCGAGGCATCCAAATAGGTGACAAATTCCTTGAGACCCTCTTCCGAGTGGAAGTGGTCCTCGTGGAGTCTGCCCTCGTCGTCGGGGCGCAAATCGTAGAGGTTCAGCGTGATGCCCTTGTTCAGGAACGCCAATTCACGCAGGCGGTTGGCCAAAGTCGAGTATTTGTATTCGGTCGTCAGATGGAAGATTTCGGGATCGGGCTTGAATCTGATGATCGTACCGCGATCCGTACACTCGCCGATGACTTCCACTCCGGAGGTCGGTTTGCCCTGTGAGTAGGTCTGGTGGTAGATTTTGCCGTTGCGGGCGTGAATTTCTGCCTCCAACTTGATGGAGAGGGCATTCACACACGAAACACCGACACCGTGCAGACCACCCGAAACCTTGTAACTGCCCTTGTCGAACTTACCGCCGGCGTGAAGCACGGTCAGTACGACTTCAAGAGCCGATTTTCCTTCTTTTTCGTGGTAGTCGGTCGGGATGCCGCGGCCGTTATCTTTTACCGAGATCGAGTTGTCTTCGTGGATGGTTACGTCAATGGTGTCGCAGTAGCCTGCCAACGCCTCGTCGATCGAGTTATCGACCACCTCGTAAACAAGGTGGTGAAGACCTTTTTCACCGATGTCACCGATGTACATCGCGGGACGTTTGCGGACGGCTTCCAATCCTTCGAGAACCTGAATATTCGATGCGGAATATTCGTCTCCTTGCTTCTTTGCGTTTTCTAATTCGGTACTCATTGCGTCTGATTAAAATATCGTACAAATGTAGTGATTTTTTCGATGAAAAACAACGGTTGAATCACTATAATTATATGGGAAAATGATTCCCGAAGCACTTTTCGGGGTTTTATGGCCGAAACGGTCAAATAATGCTCCAAAATCGGTACTGCCCGCGTCTTTCCCAAAACGCGGGAGTGTTTTTCCGGGGAATATGTTTTATGCCAGTTCGGCTTTGAGATCCACCTCGCTGATCTTTCCCTTCGAGAAGAGAATGGCGCGTGCCGGATAATTTTCTATGAGGGCGGTGTTGTGTGTGGACATCACGACGGTACAACCTTTGCGGGCGATCTCCTGAAAGAGTTGCATGATGCCGTCGGCCGTCACGGGGTCGAGGTTGCCTGTCGGCTCGTCGGCCAGAAGGACATCGGGACGGTTCAGCAGGGCGCGGGCAATGACCAGTCGCTGCTGTTCGCCTCCCGACAACTCGAAGGGCATTTTGTAGGCCTTGTTCCGTAGATCGACCACGCCGAGCACCTTGTCGATGCGTTCGCGTATTTCCACTTCGTTACGCCATCCCGTGGCCTTCAACACGTAGCAGAGGTTCTGGAATACGTTGCGGTCGGTGAGCAGTTGGTAGTCCTGAAAGACGATGCCGATGCGGCGGCGCAGCATGGGGATGTCCTTACGACGCATGCGTTTGAGGTCGAATCCCGCGATGTAGCCTTCGCCTGCGATGAGTTGCGATTCGGCGTAAAGCGTTTTCAAAAGGCTGCTTTTGCCCGAACCGACACGGCCGATCAGATATACAAATTCGCCCGGCTCGACACTCAGGTTCACATCCGAAAGCACCAGTTCGCCGTGACGCATCAGATCCTCCGGCTTGCGGCTGCCGAACGGATCGTCGGCGTTGTATATGGATACGTCGCGCAGGCGTACCACGTATTTTCTATCCATCTGTGTCATATCGTTTTGTTGCTTGCTTCTACTTTTACCTGTTGTACTTCGTCCACGCCGTCGATTTCGCCGATGTGGGCGATGATGTCCTGTAATTCGTTGAACGAGTGAACTTCAAACCATATTGTGCAGTTCACGATGGCATCGTTGGTGTAGGTCTCCAGACGGTCGATCGACAGGTGGAGGCGGTTGGTGATGCAGTCGATGAAGTCGTTGAGTAGGTGATAGCGATCAACGGCTTTGATGTGGATTGCCACGGGGTAGAGGATCGTCGGGCAACCGATGAAATTGACCGATACGATCGAGTCGCCGTATTGCGACGCAAGGCGGATGACCGCGGGGCAGTCGCGTTTGTGGACGGTGGTCGTCTTGTCCGCTTCGCGGAAACCGATCACCTCGTCGCCCGGCATCGGGTTGCACAACGGGCAGCGGTGGTAGTGCGGGCGGGGACACTTGGCGAAGTAGTTTCTCAGGAAACGTTTGGCCTTGTAGGTCAGCACGCAGTCCTGCCAGTCGGGTTGGGGTGTGGAGTCGTCCGAACAACCGATCTCGATGCAGTCGCCGCGGTGCAGGACGGTCTTCACGGAGCAGAGACTGCCGTTGATGCGGGCATATTTGGCGTGTTCGCCCACGCGGCTGTGGATCTCGAATGCAAAGTCGAGTGCCGTGGCGCGTTGGGGCAGCACGACGGGTTTGCCCTTGGGCGTAAAGACCATGATGTCATCGTTGTAGAACGACGACACGACGTTGTCGATGAAGATGTCGCCCTGTGTGTTGTTGGCAATATCCTGCAAGACCGAACGGAACTTCTCGATCCAGCGTTTGATGCTGTCCTCCGTGCGGCTCGATGTGCAGCCGAGTTTCGAGTTGCGGATCATGCGTTCGCTGCTGATGTGTACTTCCTCCCATTTGCCGTGGTCGGACAGCAGGTGTACGTGGAAACTTTGGTAGCCGTTCTCCTTGGGGTTGTCCAAGTAGTTGGAAATGCCTCCGGGTTTTTCCTCGAAAACATCGGTCAGAAGCGAATAGATCTGCAAACAGGTGTTCTTCTCCGTGGAGGGAAGTCCGTCGGGGAAGATGATGTTCGTGAAGTGGCGGTGTTCGAGGTGATGGAAGTCTGTGTGCGTCTTTTTCATCTTGCGCCACAGGCTGTAAGGCATGCGGTAGGTACTTTCCACACGTACGGGGTAGTCCAGATGGATCAGGATCGTGCGGATGCGGTCGGTGAAGGAGTCGAGCGTCGTCTTGTCCTGCCGGCGATCCTGTTCCAGAAGGCGCATCATGTGGTTGTATTCGTGCGGGCAACGGAACTTCATGCTGAGGTTTTCCAACTCGGTCTTGATCGAATAAAGACCCAGACGGTTGGCCAGAGGCGCATAGAAATAGTCCGTTTCGCCGGCGATTTTCATCTGCTTGTGGGGTTGCATGCTGTCCAGAGTACGCATGTTGTGCAGGCGGTCGGCCAGTTTGAGCAGGATGGCGCGGATGTCGTAGTGCAGCGAGTCGAGCATCTGCTTGAAATTGTCCAACTGACGCGACATCTCGTAGTGTTCCTTCTTCTGTTTGGTCACCACGCCCACCAGAAAAGCCACATCCTTGCCGAAACGTTCCTCGATGTCCTTCATCGTGAAGGTCGTATCTTCGACCACATCGTGCAGAAAAGCGGCGATGACGGGATTGGCTCCCAACATCAGTTCCTCGGCTACGATGCGTGCCACGGCGATCGGATGAATGATGTAGGGTTCGCCCGTTTTGCGTTTTTGATTGCGGTGTGCCTCGGAAGCCAGCGCATAGGCGGCTTTGATCTGGGCGAGTTCTTCGGGAGAGACCCTCTGCTCCATGGTACGGAACAGAGCCTCCACACTCTCGTTGATCCGGATGGTATATTCCTCTTCCATCGTTTGCAGGTGTTAAATCGTGTAACAGGTGTCGGACGCCCGTTTTGTCCGTGTTTTTTGAAAACAACTGACGAACAAATATTTGCGCAGAAGTGTTCTTTGGCGGGTTTTGCGGGCGACAAATACCATTGCAAGATAGCATTTTTATTTGGAAAATCAAAATCTTCTTTTGCTTGGAAACAGAGGAAAACAAAAAGGAGAAGCCCTTTTGAGGAACTTCTCCTTTTCGTGTTGAGCTGCCGGGACTCGAACCCAGAACGACAGAACCAAAATCTGCTGTGTTACCATTACACCACAGCTCAAACAATTGCTCGTAAGCGAGTGCAAAGATAGGTGAAATTTTGCACATTCCAAAAAAAACGACATTTTTTTATCCTGTCACGGTGTGGAGCGGGGCTGTGATTTCGGGGAAGCGTATGTTCCCGGATTTTGCAAATTTTGGGTATCTTTGCGCACCAATTTAAAAAATAACGATCCCATGTACAAGAAGTTTTCCCTTTTGATGTTCCTGTTGTCGGTCGTCGGATTGGTGGCGGTTGCCGCACCTGCGGACGCAGACACCGTGCGCCATTCGGTGGTGGAGCATCTGCTCAAAAAACCGATGCCGCGTGCCATCAACATTGATCTGCACCTGCGTACCGCTCTGCATGCCAATTTCCCGAAGCCCCAAATCGGGAAAGACGAAACCTCGTTTCGTTTTGATTATATTGTGCTGGACATTCACGGCGAAGTCACTCCGAAACTCAGTTACAAATACCTGCAACGCCTGAACAAGGGCGCGCGCGTGGGCGAAATGGATAATCTCTCGTCGGGTATTGATTATGCGTGGGTGAAATATCAGTTCGATTCGCGCTTTGCGGTGCAGGCCGGACGCCATGCGCTGTTTGTCGGCGGATTCGAATATGAGGAGTATCCCGTCGATGTGTATGACTATGCGGGCATCATCAACAACATATCGTGTTATCTGAACGGTGTGTCGTTCTTCTATTCGCCTTCGGCAACCCAGCAACTCGGTCTTCAGGTGTTGAACAACCGACAGGGGTCGATGACGGAGGCGTTCGGCGTGATGCCTGAGGATTGGGAAGCCCCCTCCGTGCCGCTCTACTATTCGCTGGCGTGGAACAGTTCCTACATCGACAACCGCCTGAAGATGCGTTATGCGCTGACAACGGGCGAGTTGGCACGCGACAAGTGGGCGTTCTACGTCAGTGGCGGTATTCAGTGGCAGACGTGTAAGGTCGCGGCCTATTTCGATGCGGCTTATCACCGTTCGGAAGTGGATCACTTAGGTGTGGTGCGCCATATGGTTCTCGATTCAGAGGGTGCGATTTGGAACGGCGCAGGACGCAATGTGGAGTATCTGACGCTGACCGCCAACCTCAATTATCGTTTCCTCAAAAAATGGAATCTGCACCTCAAGGGCTACTACGACCGCGGATCGGTCTGTAAGGCTTCGGAGCAGTTCGCCGAAGGGAACTACCTCTCGGCGTGGGGTTACGATGCAGGGGTGGAGTTTTACCCGATGGGCGACCGCAACATGCACCTCTATTTCAATGTGAGCGGAAAGAATCACCGCCGTTGCCGTCTGCCCGAAACGGTGACTCCGCGCGATATGTTGCGTTTCTCGCTGGGATTCATCTGTCGTCTGCCCGTGCTTTAAGGCGGATTTCCCCTTAAAAAAATAAAAAAGCGTGTCTTCTGATTTGAGGACACGCTTTTTGTTTGGCGGGTTATTGCAACTTGGCCATAAATTTCATGCGATCGACCACGTAGCGGATATGTTCGCCTTCACCGATCACGCCGACTTCGTCCGAGGCCGACACGCGGAACGTCAGTTTGCGACCCTCCACCGAGGTGAGTTCAGCCGTGGCAGTGATCTGTGCGCCCATCTTCGAGGGCTTGACGTGTGTGGTGTTCATCAGTGCGCCGACCGTCGTAGAGCCTTCGGGGAGGTGGGGTGCAACGGCCGTCATGGCGGCATGCTCCATCAGAGCCACCATCGAAGGGGTGGCAAAAACCTCCAAATCGCCCGATCCCATACGGATCGCCGTGTTGTGTTCGCTGACTATGACGCGGCTTTCGCCCTTGATTCCTGTTTCTAACATGGTACTTTGTGTTTTGTGGGTTTGTACTCGTTTCCGGGGTGGTTTGCCCCTCCGAAAAACAAAGATACGATATTCCCCGTGAAAAGGAACGGTTTTTGCATATTTGTTGTTTGTAAACCTAAAACTTTTTTGCCTATGTTTATTTTGTGGTATCTTCTGATCGGTCTTGCCGCCGGATTTGTCGCCAATTGGATCGTGGGCGGTTCGCGTCAGCGATTATGGGTCAATTTGTTGCTGGGTATTGTGGGCGGTGTTTGGGGCGGCTGGATTCTCTCGCTGCTCGGTCTGATCCCCGAAGGCTCGTGGGGCGGATTTGTCTGCGCCGTGTTCGGTGCCGTGTTGCTGCTTTGGATGGCGCGTCAGATTATGGGACGCTCGCGTTCACACTCCGATTCCGAGGAGGCGTGACGGAAAAAATTTTGTCGAAACAGTGCAAAGTGACGAAAACTCTGAAAAATTTCGTATCTTTGCACTGTTTTCAACGGACTTGGAAACCGACTTTAGTCGGGGGTGCCCGGTTTTGACAGCAGGCAGAGTTTGATTGTAAGCACGTCGAGCACTGTGTGGCGGCTCGTAAATATCGACACTCAAAATTCAAATGGCAATAATAGCTACGCACTCGCTGCCTAATTTTCAAGGAAGATTAGCTTAATCGACCGGCCCAAGGAGGTCGGACGACGAGTATCCCGATAGGCTGTTCCGCTCTTTAACGGCTTATCAACGGGGTATCAAACATTTAGAGATAGTGTGCGGAATCGCCCCGATCCGTATGCGAACTTCAGGGGCTGGGCTTCGTGTTAGGTTGCCGGCTACCGGGCACGGAGAGAAGGATCAAACGACGGCTAAACGTGTAGAAAGCTTTCGGGTTCCCTGTTTGGACGCGGGTTCGACTCCCGCCACCTCCACAAAAAGTAAAAGGAATTTCACTCGGGTGAA
>RCNH01000281.1_pt1 | contig 23486 bp, 36 predicted proteins | sample 2041161 | NCBI WGS metagenome assembly RCNH01 (sample SAMN09708215, study PRJNA481090) | Feces metagenome, whole genome shotgun sequencing project. | biome: feces | host: Leptonychotes weddellii | place: Antarctica: Sion Island | collected 2010-03-01 | reverse complement strand
TCAAGTTCCTGCGAGAAAAAGGTATTCTCATGCAGAACAATTCCCCTTATCAGACGTACATTGACCGAGGATATTTCCGTGTGGTAGAACGAAGCCGCGATAACGATGGACGTACAATTGTGTATAATCAAACATTGGTAACTCAAAAGGGCCTTACTTTCCTGTTTAAGACGCTTCTCAAGGAAAAGAACAAGTAAATAATTTACATTTAGCACTCACCGTTTGGTGGGTGCTTTTTTTATTCCCCAAATTTGCTCAGAAGCGTAACTTTTAGTTCCCACGGCTATGCGTACTCTGGATTACAATAGAGCCAGTAAAGGGGCTGATTGAACATGGAAAACGCAGCACTTGTTGGCTTGGTATGCGACTACTACCAGTGCGATATGTGCATTGCTGACGCACTGATTGAGTGTGCAAAGAAAACAGGAACTCTTGAAAGCCTTGTAAGAAAGGTTGAACCAAAAGAAGATAGGAGCGATACCTAATGAATAACTTCGGACAGCAGTACATGGGCGGCGCTACAAATTATATGCCACAAGATCCTACTGCGATGTATCAGCAGCGGCTGAACAGTATGGCTCAGCAGGTAATGGGTCAGGGGCAGCCAAATGGCATGGGATACGGATACCCACAGCAAATGCAGATGCAAAACCAAATGGGGATGATGGGAGCTATGCAAAGCCAGAATTTTAATGTTCGAGTAGTCACTGGATATGAAGAAGCAATGGCTAGTAATACTCCGTTGGATGGCTCCATTTCTATCCTTATTGACCGACTTCACGAAACAATCTATACAAAGCAGCTCAACATGAATGACGGCACTCCACTTGTTAAACGGTACAAACTGGCAGAGGTTCCAAACGGTGCTGACGCAAATGTTGAAAACCATGTGGAATATGTTGAAAAGGCTGAGTTTAATGAACTGAAAAACAGATTTAATGAGCTTTGGGGAGCTATCGCAGATGATCCGCTCCCTTCAAAAAATGAGCCTGAAACAAACAAGAAAGAGGTGTCTAAATAATGTTTAATCCTATGGGAATGATAAATATGGCAATTCAGAAGAACCCTCAGCTTGGGAATTGTTGGGCTATGACTCAGCAGATGACAAATGGCAAGTCCCCCGAACAGGTTCAGCAGATTATCAATAACATTGCAAGACAGAAGGGCATCGACTTGCAGCAAGCCCAGCAAATGTTCCAGTCGTTTATGAACGGCAACGGAATGAGCTTTTAACTTGATATAGCGTCACGTCCGGGGTGACGTTATAAAATACAAAAAAATAAAGGAGAAACTATTATGACTGAAATGGGAATGAGTCCTGCCGACATTCAGGCTGTAACTGGCGGTGGCAATAACGGCGGTTTTGGCGGTGGCAACATTGGTATGCTTGCTTTCTTCCTGTTCTTCTTGCTCGCTTGGGGCAATGGCGGATTTGGAATGGGCGGCAATGCTGGCGGAGCACTGACTCGTGCAGAGCTGAACGACGGCTTCAACTTCAACAACATGAACCGTCAGCTGATGGGCGTTAGCAACGGAATCGCTGAGAGCACCTTTGCAACCTCTAACCAGCTGAATCAGATGCAGGCCGCACAGGCAGCTTGCTGCTGCGATCTGCGTGTTTCCAGCCTTGAGAACCGTTATGCAGGTGAACGTAACACCTGTGACGTTATCCAGGCTATCCACAACGACGGCGAGGCAACTCGTGCTCTGATTAACTCCAACACCATGCAGGAACTGCGTGACCGTTTGGAGCAGGCAGAACGTGAGAAGCTGGCTGCTTCTTATCAGCTGTCCCAGAACGCACAGTCTGAGCGAATCATCAATGCGATTCGTCCGTGCCCCGTTCCCGCATACCCCAGCTGTTCCCCTTACACGGCTAACGTGTGCGGTTGCGGCGGATTTGGCGGCAACTTCTAAACCATTTTCGTGACCTCACGAAGATGATGTCTATTCCGCTCATAGCGTGATTAACCAGAGGGCGGGAAACCGCCCTCTTTTCTTTTGAAAAAGGAGAATATTATATGTACAATTGTAATTGCTTCAAAACGGTTCTTACGGAAGATATTAAGGCCGCTACTGAACTGAATCTGCTGATCCCTAACATGACGCTTCATCATGGCCAGAGAGTTCGTATTGTTTTCGCACAGACCCCTCCGGCGATTGTGGATGGGCCTTTGAAGGTCGTTGTTAATGTGAATGGTATAGAAGCCTTTGTTTTGCAGGATAGAATGTGTGGTGCACATGGTGCAATTTCCTTCCTGTATACAGACAATCTTGCACGAACCTGCGATGGTGCGATCAAGTCTCGTCAGTTTATTGACCTGATTTTTAGCGCAGATACCAGCACCTTTAAGTATGTAGGACCTTGCAGCTGCCTGCGCCGTTCTAATATCGCATTTCCTCCGTTCGCACCTGCCACTCCCATCGTCAAAAAAGAAGCAAAGTCTAGCGTAAAGAAAGAAACCGTTTAACTGATATAGTAGGCTGGGATAAGAGAGCAGTAGAAAAGGTTGATGTAGAATAATGGATAACGAACAATTTGATTTCCTTGACCTTATCACTATAATGTCATTTTGCATGGGAATCCAAAATTTGCAGCAAACAGATAAAACGCTCGAAACGCTTAAACAACACAATGAAAAGATAGACTTGATTCTTAAAAAACAGGGGGAGATTTTAGATGGACTGGAAAGAGAAAAAGGTTCTGAAAGAATATCGGGACATGATTGAAGACGTTCTTATGAAAGACTTGGAACGTGATGGCAAGGTTTGTGCGCACGATTACAGCCGTCACCGCATGATTGCAAGTATCATCGAGACAATTTGCAATATTGATAAGATGCTCGATAAAGACGACGATGACGGCGCTTACGGCCGTAGTGATGAGCATGAGCACAAACACGAGCTTACGCCTGAAATGGAAAAAGCTTGGGCTTCCAGTATGGAAAACACTGACGGAAGCAAAGGCGCTCATTGGACTGTCGAGCAAACCACGGCTGTTGCAGAGCAAAACGGTGTCAGGTTTGACCACATTACTCCAACCGACTGGATGATTGCCTTAAACATGATTTATTCTGATTACGGCAAAACTCTTACAGAGGCTGGTATTGCCGATGTGGACGTTTTTGCAAAGCTCGCAAAGGACTTCTTGTTTGATGAAGATGCTGTGGAGCCAAAAGAGAAGCTGTACTACTACTATAAGTACATCGTGAAGAAGTAAATCGTTTTATTTGACCACTCTGGGTTCAGGGTGGTCTTTTTGTTCTTCTTAATAATATATATATTGTTCGTTGGTGAACTAGGTTTGAGGATAACTCACCCCCCTTATCCAGCTGTAAAAAATAAAAGCTGAATAAAGAGGGCGATACGCTTGTTCGTCGGAGCCACTAAGGTCGTCGTCAAACTCTTGGCATATACCAAATTGGAACTTACTTCGCTCGGTCGTGCTGTAACGAATGGCTGCCACGCCTATGTTCCAATACCCCTGCCTTTCGGCACACGGCGGGGTGTCTGTTTCAGGGTTCCCACCCTTCTGTAGACAAATCGAATCCACACGGCTCTAACCCGCTAGTTACGGTGGCAAACCGCTTGTTATCTTTATAGTCTGTTCTCGTAGTGTCTGAGTTATCTACTCCGGTCAAGACTTCGCACCATAAAACAAAAGTGCCCTACAATCTTTCGATCATAAGGCACTAATGGCACTGATATTCAGTTTTAGGCAATAAAAAAGACCGCCAACGCAAGCGGTGCAGCGCGAGCGTCAACAGTCTAGGACCACGGTATGATAGATTGTAGCATCTGCACATACCGCAATCCTTTAATGCTATTATACAGCAGATAAATGCCAATGTCAAGAGCTTTTTTTGCAAATTCATCATTGACAGCAGACGTAAACTGTGATACAATCTGTTACAGAAAGGAGCAGATAAAATGAAAAAATACAATGTTGAAGACCTGACCGGACAACGGTTTGGAAAACTGGTTGTTATTAGCCAAGCACAAGATTATGTGACAAAAGGTGGTGTAAATCACTCTGCATGGCTGTGTAAATGCGATTGTGGAAACTTTTGCGTGAAACAAGGTTACTTGCTTAAATGCGGGCGAACCCGGTCATGCGGATGTAAGGTTACGGAACATGGCAAGGACTTCTATAAACACGGACGGTCACAAAGCCCATATTATTCTAGCTGGTATTCTCTAAGAAAAGAGGGGGCAGAAATGTGTGAAGATTGGGGTTCGGTTGGCGCATTTTGCGATTGGTATGAGGCGAACAATCCGGGAAAATTTTGGCGAATGGAAAGAATTGATCCTAGCAAGCCATACAGCCCCGCTAACTGCCATTTTGTGAAAGCGCACACACTTACCTATAAAGGCGAGGAACACACATATAAAGAGTGGGAGGATATTACAGGTATTGACTTTAGAACCATCAAGGCAAGAATCTTGTATCAGGGATGGAGCGTAGAAAATGCGCTGACTATCAAGCCGAGCCACAGAAATCGGGTGAAAAATAATGAGTAAGGTTGATGAACTGTTCAAATCCGTTGGGTTTGTCCAAGTTGAGAACAATTCTCCTGTTGTACAATGTGAGTATAGGAGAGAGCAAGAAGGCGGAGGCTATTATCAGTTAAAAATCGGGCTTTATGACTATATCAGTTATTGCAAAGTAAACGAGGATGGGTCAACGGTTCCGGGGCAAATGCACCCATTGCTGCTAGAAGCTTGTTTACAAAAAATCGAAGAGTTGAGAGGAGAAGACGATGAAGAAAGCAGATGAAATGTTCCGTGCCTGCGCTGAACTCATAAAAGAATTTGAGGAATGAAAAAAATGAAACTGAAAATGAAATGCCCACTGTGTGGGAAGAACGATCTGTCGATTTCGGTTTGCGATGACGAGGGGAATATTCACGGAGATGTTGGTTGCGAATATGAAAACAATCCGTGGAGCGGACTTGGTTATGCAATTACTCACGATAACTGGGGCAGCTGCTTGCTTTGTACTGATGGGGAAATCTGCGGAGGAATCATTTTTGATTCTGCTGAGGACGCCAAAGAATCGATAAAAATCGGCGGGGGTAAAGGCAATGAGCGAAGCTGACGCAATGTTCTGGGAATGCGGGTATCACATAACTGCCAAGACTAAAACTGTAAGAGTCTACAGAAGCAAGTTGCACCGAATCATACTGAGAGATTCCCGTGCGGAAAGATTTGTAGAAAAACTGGCATTGTCGCCAGATATGACGCGATGCAATTTAACCTTGGATGAGGTGACCTGTTGTGCCCAGGCAATAAAAGAAATGGAGGATGGCGATGAAAACAGTTCTGTTTAAGGATGTTGGACAAGGATATGGCTTTGCTGTTCGGCTTGGCAATGAAGTTCATTACCTCATGCGGACGGCTGAATTGCAAAACGCAAACGCAGTTGACCTGCAAACAGGAGCTTTGTGGGGGCTGAACCCTGATGATGAAGTAGTTCGTATCAATGTGGAAATGTCATTTGAAATTGGAGGAGACGACGATGAAGCCTAAATTCAGACTGGAAGATTATACTGAGAGCTGTGTAATGCATTGCGACACAGAAGAAAAGGCAAAGGTGTTTTGCAAGTTCCTAGCTGATAATGGTAGAGAGTGGTTCTCTGGCAAAAGCTATAAAGATACAACTTACTGGGATGTTTATAAAAGCAATACGGTCTATTATTTCAATAACGATCAGTATGGAGTCCTTAAAAATGTAAATACAAGTTGGATTGTATTGGACTTTGATAGTTTCGATTGGCCTGATAATGAAGGGAAAGAATTTTCTGAAAGTGGATTGTCTGAAAACCAACCAGTAGAAGAAAAAGCAAATGGCGGCAAGCAGCATCATCGCCCATACAAGTCGGAATGGCTACCGCCCAAGGCAGTCCTTGCTGTGTCCAAAGTTCGATATGAAGCAGACACCAAGTATCATTATCCCAAGGACAACTACAAGCTTATCCCTGCGGAAGAACACGTTGGTCGTGCTCTAACGCACCTTCTTGCATGGCTTGATGGTAATGAAGACAACGATCATCTGGCTCATGCAGCTACAAGAATCTTGTTTGCTCTTGAGATGGAGGAGGAAAAGAAGAATGAAAACCGAAATTCTTAAAATCAAAGGCGATTGGCAAGAAGTTGTGAACGATTGTAGAGCTACCGTTGGCAAGGGAGAGCTTGGCAAAGAACCGAGCAACAAGTTTAAGCGGTCTATCCTTATTGCAGAACATTCTCCTATCCGTGACCTTTCCGTAAGATGGCGATGGGCTAATATGCCTCATTGGGTTACAGTTCACTGGGTAAGACACAAGTGGGAGTGTTTTGTACGAACTCAACGCTCAGATCGTACTGGTATTCCTCGTGAAAAGCTTCCACAAGACGAACCACAGACTTTTACAGGAGAGGCTAACGCTCAGCATTTGATTGATACTTGGCGCAAGCGTCTTTGCTACCAGGCAAGCCCAGAAACTCGTAAATACGCTGAGGACTTCAAGATTGCATTGCATGAGACGCAGCCTGAGCTATCTGATGTTCTGGTGCCTAATTGCGTCTATCGAGGCGGATGCCCTGAGATGCAGGAATGCGGAATTTATAAGAAGTGGATTGAAAGCGGGCGATACCCATTGATTGCAAGCATTGACATTCAAGAACGGTACGACACTTACAACAAGATTTTTTGGGAGAGTCATAAAGATGAAATGCAAAGCGCAGAACGGAAAGATTGAAACAACTCTGGAACAGCATGAGCTGAACTTTTTGAATCTCGCAAAGACAAAGGATGAATACGAGGTCCGTTTGAACCTGATTCTGAACAAGATTCTGGATGCAATCGAAACGAATATGGAGGTAGCGTAATGAATAAGTACGGGCAGTTGATTGAGAATCTGATTTGGATTAAGGACCATTACCCTTTGTCCTTGTCCGAAATGGACACGATCAATGACGCTTGCAACGCATTGGAAAAGGAGGGCGAAAAATGAGTGAGAGCAAAAAGAAAGCTCTTTGGATTGCAATTCTGGTGGCTGTAATCATTTTGGCCTTTGCAATTTCAATCTTTTTTAATACCGTGTTGCCGTCTGCTGATGAAAAGACTTGTGCAAATATCGTTGCTCAGTTCGCAAAAGAGCTAAAAGACCAAGAATCCATGACGCTAACAAGTGACATTTTACGGGCAAAGGTTGAGTCTGGGGCTGAGGTTTGGTGCTTTAGCTATAATGCGAAAAACGCATTTGGCGCATACGCTGGAACCGAAAAGGTTGAGATTTATGCTATGAATGGTGAGCCTTTTTTCTATGCAAGAGAAGGCGGAACAGAGTTTGTCAACTTTCAGTATATGCTTGAAGAGGTTGGCGGAGCATGTGACAGCGAACTGGATTGCAAGAAGTTCAATGGAAAGCGTATCGCTAAGCTTGCAAATGTAGGCTACGGAGGGTAATGATGGTAAATGATTTATACAGGGGCAAGGTTATCAATCATGGAATTGAGCCTAATGAACTCGACTGGGTGTACGGAAATCTCGTAGTAGAGAAATCAACTGGACGAACTTTTATCGTTGACTTGGCGCGCTTCGATGAAAATACAAAGCTTTGCGACGTTATGATTGAGGTCGACCCCGAAACAGTTGGACAATACACCGGGTCGAAAGATAAGAACGGTGTCAAGATTTTTGAGGGAGATATGCTGGCGCATGAAACAATTTGCGGAGAACTCACTATCGGCTTTGTTAAATACGGACAAGAAGCTTTGTACGGACGGCAACGCAACGCGCGAATTGAACCCACATTTTTTATACAGTGGGATGAAGACAGTAAAGGACTTAGAACGGAAATTTCATTCTGGGCCGAACGGTCCGAGGTAATCGGAAACCCATGACAACCATAAACTTGTGGAGGTGGAATGAGAATGGAAAAGAGAAGATTGATTGATGCGAACGCTCTGTGGAAAGCGCTGAAAGCAAGCCATGACCAGATTATGGCAAATGGTGACATTATGGGGTCAATGGGAGGGACGATAAAGGGCGTACTTGATTTGGTGGAAGAAATCCCGACCGAGGATGTGGAGCCGGTACGACATGGACACTGGGTAGATAAGAACCCGTTCTATAAGGATTTCGCACCAGCCAGATACGTCTGTAGCGAGTGCGGAAGGGCAGTCGAACACTTTCAGTGCAAAACCGTTACAGAACAGTACCCTTATTGCCACTGCGGTGCAAAGATGGACGGAGGAAAAGAAAATGCGGTTGATTGATGCTGACGAAGTAATTAGAGCTGTCGGAATACCAGAAATCGAAGAAACATTGAATATGTTCCCCACCAGAGGAAAAATTGAGCACTCGAAATGGGTACGGGACGAGGATGGAGATCTTATTTGTGAAAGATGCGGATCATTACACGGAGGAGGATTTTCATACTGCTCGTATTGCGGCGCAAAGATGGACGAGGAATAAATACAAAGGGCGGAGCTTTGGCTTCGCTCTTTTTTGTATCTCTTGACAAAATTGATTAAACGCTGTATATTACTAATTAAGATGTATTTGCTAGGAGGATTACAATGGCAGTTCAGATTGGATGGAGCTATAAAGATATTCCAGACTTCTACAACCGCGTTAGAACGGTTTTGGATGGCCTGTCGGTTGTTTCTCTCCCTGACAAGTACATTGATATGCAAGAAAAGGCACCGTATTCTGAGCTTTACGCAAAGAGACGTGTACCCGGATGGGCGGCACTAGGAGAAGAAGACTTTGCACTGTTTGAAAGTGCGATTGTTTACAAAACGGCTTCCATGTTTGAAAGCCTTGCTTCTTCAAATGTCGTAAAAGAGAAGGCTCTGCCAACGATCACACTGAAATACTTTGCAAGAAATGCAGTACAAGTAAACGGCTTATCGTTGAGTGAGTTGGCAGACCTCCTTCTTGGAGAACTTAGCGGCGATGACGGATTGGACTTCATCGGATTTATGGTAACTCAGTGAGGGACTTGATGGGAGAAAAGGAAAAGTTCTATTGCAAGATTTGCGGTAAATGGCTTGGGGTGAAGGATAAAGGATCTGAAACGAATGGGTTCTTCCCATACTGCCCAAGATGCCATAAAAACGTAGAGATAACATCTCAGTATAATAACAAGTGCCAGAGTGCCTACAAGTAATTCTTGTGGGCGCTTTTTTTATTAGGTGGTGATTTAGTGGAAGATATTCGTGGCGAGGACTTTTACAATGTAATAAAGGAATTGGGTGAACAAGTAACTTTCACTGAAACTGGCAATGTTCAGTACGCTTCCTTGAAGCCGAATATGCTTAACAAGGCTATCGGAACAACAGATGGCGCTTACTGGTTTACTGGGGTTATGACGTTTGATGATATGGCGCAGCAGGAAATGTCTGCTGGCTCTTATTTCAAGCGTAGTACGCAGCCGAATGTAACTTGTATGTTATTTTCCATTTTCCCTGAGAGCTCTACACCTCATGTTGCAATCACTCACGTTGTTGAATGCAACGAAAAAGTAGACATTATTTCTCACTATGAGCCAACTGGCGAATACAATGAGTACGGTGAAGCCATAGGACAGCCTGTATACGCAGCTAGAGATGTAGACGTATACATTACCGCTTTCAATAAAGATGCAAGAGACACTGCGCCTGGGGCTATGGAAGAAACTATAACCTATATGACAATCCCAGCGAAATATACGCTTTCCAATCAGAATATTATCCTAAAAGACGGATTCGTGTTTGATGAGGAAACAAAAACAAACAAGCTGGCTAAGATCCCTTATCGAATTGAAAGCATTGACACTAGCATGATGGACAAAGCTCCGGGCGGAAAGTATGTCGGCCTTCTAAAGTGTATGTTGAAAGAGACGCAAGCGTATGATTCAACTAAAATTTGATTCGGAAGCTATGTTTAATGACATGGTTAGGGGAATTCTTATTCCATCTGCTAACGAGGCAATGGAAAATGTGTATGCGGACATTCAATATGACCTTGACCTACATCCCAACATGAGCAAACGTAAAAGTTCAAAAGACGACGTTGAGTTGCAGAAGGCTGTAATAGATGACGCCAGAACAAAAATCAGTGTAGCTTGTGCTTCGTATGGGTGGGCATTGCTTGAGAGCTACGGTAGCGGTCCCAAGTCTGATTTGCAAAACGAAGAACTTATAAGTTACATACAGAGTAACTTGTGGAACCCGTTGAGACACGGATTCCCAATTGTAGGAAGACCAGAAGGAGAGTACACAAACTTCTTTGGTGAAAGCACAGAGAGCAACGGAAATCGAGCTGGAAAAAGTCTTGGAGGATGGGGAGTTGGCATAAGCCCAAACTACGCTATTCAAAATGCAGAGAAACGGCTTGAACGAGGGATTAACGGTGGATTTGTAGACCGAATCCTAGAAGCGAATACAGAGAAGTTCTTCGATGAAACAGACTTAAATGATTACTTTAAGGAGGTGAACACATGATTACAATTCAAGAAGATAAGGAAGTCATGCGAGCACTTCTGGTTGCTGACAAGTTTATTGCACGGTACGGGTTTAAGCCTGAAAACATCAAAACATCCAGAGTCGATACAGGCGTTGTAAGCCCTAATCGGATTACAAGCTCTATCAATATTTCTCTAGGGAACCCAGAACGAAGCAGCTCAAACATTGCTAAGAACATTGTTTACAAAGTTACTGTCTCTGGCAACAGAAACATTCAGCCCAAGATTGATGAGGTTGTAGAACAGATTGGAGCTATTTTTGATAGAACAAATCTGGGAAGAAGCCACATCTTGTACTTACTTGACCCACCTATGGAGCTGGTTACTGACCCAGCTGTTTATAGCGTGGAAACAACTTTTTTGTGCCAATGCACGAACTTCAATCGTGTACGCAAATAAACAATCCAAAATAATATCAGGAGGAATTTAACTTATGGCTACTTTAGGAAAAGTACGAAACGACTGGATTCCTATGCGAGCTGGCGTTGCTCGTGTAACCCCGTTGGATGACCAGGGCCGCCCTGTTTGGGCACAAGCTATTACTACAAAACGAGAATTTATCCAGTCTATCCAAATCAACAACCCACGAGCTACTGAATCGCTTCCCAATGGAAACGGACAGGACAAGGAGTATCTGACCGATTCTTCTTACACTGTTGCTATTGCGACCGACACTTACGATCAGAGATTCCATGCTGTTCTGTCTGGTAGCTCTAAGGCTGAGTCCGCAGAACCTGTTCTACGTGACACCACCATTGTCCCGACTAAGGGTTCTGGCAACTCTACCTATGTTTTTAGTGCAGATGTTCCTGTTGCATCTCCCGATGACAAGAAAGTTCATCTGGAAATCCGTGACAGCTTTGGCAATCTGTACTCCGAGGTAAGCTCCGCAACCCCAGAAGAAGGACAGTACAAGTTTGAAAGTAGCAGCAATACTCTGACATTTGCAGAGAGCGTTGCAGACACTCCGCTGAGCTGTGTATACTACGTAGAGGGAACCGGTGGCGAGCAGTACAATGCTCCCTCTACTCTGCGCAACAACCGCTTCATGCTGGAAATCATGGGCGAAGTTCAGTCTGCTGAAACTGGTGATCCTGGCAAATTCTATGCAAAGGTTGCTCGTGCTGTTGTTTCTGGCGACCTGCCTCACGTTACTACTCAGAAGCCTATCGCAAATACGATTACTTACAACTTCAAGTCTTCTCCTGTGCCGGAAGGTATGATTCCTTACACCGAATCTTTTACTCCGATGACCACGAAGGCGAGCGAAGCACAGCCCCTGCGACTGAACAAGAAGATTTAATGGTATAAGAAAGGGAAAGACAAATGGGTAAAGTTAGCGAAGAAGTGAATAACATTTCTCCATACGAAACAGTTCAAGAACGTGGGAAGTACACTGCGAATGGGTACACGTTTGAGATTGAACCTGTTTATTTTGGAGAGGAAGAAGAATACTTTTCTGACAACCATTTGTCTGCCTTTCTCCAAAACTCAAAAGAAGATATTCAGGACAAAGACCTTGCTCAATATATAATTGCATTGTTCCAGATTAAGGGCGAGGAAGAAGCTAAGAAAGACCTTCGAGTGCTCGGCAGAGTAAAACTTTGGCTGGTTAAGCTGTTTAAGAAAGATTATAGATACTACTCCGAAAACCCGAAGGCTCTTGGCTTTATCAAATGGATGGAACGGAAGGTAAAATACAAAGGTAGACACATTCGGTTCTACGATTTGGAACGCAAGTATAAATTGACAAAGATTGAAATAGCGAAGATGTATCGCTATATGGAGGATTTGTCGGGTTTTTAGTAGCGTCAGCGAATTGCTCTGATAGAAGCGGCGCTGACGCTTCTTTAAGTTATGAAGAACTGTTTTCTGTGCTAATGTATTATGGGCATATGAGCAAGTCTGAGATTCTGCACAGTAGCAGACGTTTCCTTTTCGCAATCTATCAAAACTATGTCAAGAGAGCCTGTGAGAATCTTGGAGTTTCTGCGGACGAGGAAAAACAAGTTGAAATGAGCGAAGACGAATACCCGTCTGAGTTTAAGAAGTTCAGTAAAGAGGAACGCACTGAGTATATAGAAGAAAGCGGAATGAGCGATGAAGAATTTCTTGCACAGTTCCCAGAATACATACCGCATTGAGTGAGGTGATATATCGTGGCAGATAAAAAGGAGAAAGGTGCAAAACACCTTACAAGTCTGACTCTTGATATTGAGGGAATAAGACAGGCTTTGGAAGAAGCTCAAACCTTAATCGAGCAGAAATCTATTGAGCTTGGCAAGGAATGGAGAGAGAACTTTGCAAAGCAGGTAAATGCGAGCAGTAAAAGCCCTAGCGTTGGAATTACGCCAGAAGAAGCGAAGAAAACCAGTGCAGCGCTATCTGATTTGCGAGGGGAGTACGGTCGCTTAATTCAGGTTATCAAGGACGTAGATGCGGCAGGCAAAGAAGCCAAGAGAACAAGTGTATTTGAGGACCCTGACGGTAAGCAGAAGAAGATTGTACAGGCTACCGTAAAAGGGGAAGAACAAATAACGATCTCGTTAAGAGACAACATAAAAAAGCGAGAGGAAGCAAGAAAGAAAGAGTATGCTTCCTCTTTGCAGAACCTTGAAAACTTAATCCGTAAGCAGAAAGAGTTTACTGCAACGCTTGAAAAGCAGAAGAAATCCAAAGGCAATTTGGAGCTGACTAAGCAGAGCAAAGAGCTTACTGAACGCCTTATTGCTGAACGAGATGCGCTTGTTAATACTGGAAAGGCCGCAGACGGAACAAAAGAGAACATCGCTAACCTTGCAAACGAAAGCAAGAATCTTGGAACTGCCTTCAAGACAACTGGCGATCAGGGAACTTCTATTCTCAAACAGATTACTGAAAAGGCAAAAGAGCTGACACTTTACTATGCGGCTATTAAAGCGAAAGAAGCTTTTCAGGATGTTGTAAAGACGCTGAAAGAGACTGAGGATGCAGTAGTTGAATTGCAACGTGTTTTGAAGCAGGACGTTAGCAAAGAGGGTATAAGCAAACAGCTCTATGACATTGCGTTTGAGTATGGACGTGGATTTGATGACGTTCAGGAAGTCGCAGTAAAGTTTGCGCAGACTGGTGCAAATTGGGAAGATACTGTAAAGCTTACTAAGAGCGCAATGCTTGCCTTGAACACAGCAGAGCTTGACGTTCAGCAGTCTACTGAGGGCCTTATCGCTATCATGTCTCAGTGGAATGTTGAAGCCAAGGACATGGAAGTTGTCATTGATAAAATCAACACAACTGCTGACTCTTTCCCTGTAACTTCTGAAAAGATTATTGCCGCATTGCAACGAGCTTCTAGTAGCGCAAGACAGGCAAAGCTTTCTTTTGAGGAAACCGTTGGCGCAATTACAGCAATGAGCGAAGCTACTGGACGAAGCGGTGAAGTCATCGGTACTGCGCTGAACTCTTTGCTTATTTACACGTCTAAGCCAAAAGCTCTTGAAACATTCTACGAAGTCGGTAATGAAACTGTAAGAAATACCGTTGACGCATACAGAACTGGTGCAGTTTCTATTCTTGAGGTATGGAAAGCACTGTCTAAACAGTTGGAAGCATTGGGCGGAGCACAGAAAGAAGCTATTGCGAAACAGTTGTATGAAGGTGTAGGAGGAGAAGATTTCGCTCAGCATCTTGAAGAACACGCAGCTGTTATTACAGATGACATTAAGAAAATTTACGGTACGGCAGGCACATTCCGTCAGAACTATCTGGTCGCTTTGCTAAGTGACATTGACACCATTGATAAAGTCACTGAAAACATGACGGATGCCGTGGGATACTCTACGGAAGAAAATAAGAAGTATATTGCCACTTTGAGTGCAAAGATAGAGCAGCTTACCGCCTTGTGGAAGGGCTTGTTCGTTGAAATGAACGAAGGAAACTTCGGCTTTATGGGTGCCCTTAAACTTTTTACTGACCTTGGCATTGCAACTGGAAAACTGGTTAAAGCAACTGGTGGACTCAATGCTTGGCTTACGCTTCTTGTTGGAACGTTGCTAAAGTTGAACGCAACTAAAGTTACGAACAAAGTTGTAATTCCGTTAAGCAATGGGTTCAAAAATCTTACTACAAGAGTTCATAGCGCTACAACTAGCTTTAAGTCCGCAATGAAGGCTGGCGAAGGACTTTCGCATTCAATGAAACGAGCAAAGCTTGCACTTATGGGAACAGATGCCGCAGCAAAAGGTTTGGTGTCCACTTTTGCTACTTTTCAGGTTGCTGTTGGAGCTTTAATGGCTGTTGAAGGAATCATTTCCAGCGCGGTAGAAAGTAGACGAGAAGCAAGCAGAGAGCAGAGAGATGCTTCTATTGAAGAAAAAAAGGCAATTCTTGAACAAGCTGACAGCACAAGAGATCTTTATAGCGAGTGGGAAAGACTTTCCAATGCTTCCACAAGAACTTCTGATGAACAAAAGAAGTTTGAAAAAACTACTTGGGATCTAGCTAAGGCAATGCGGATTGCAACTACGGACGGCAATGGAACTGTTAAAACCGTAGACGATTTGGCAGAAGCCATTAGAAACGCAAAAGATGCTGCTAGTGGTCTTACAGAGGGGGAATGGGTAGAATACCTTGACGATCTGCAAGATAAGCTTGAACACGCAGGCATGAAGTCTGGTCTATTTGGAATCGAGTATAGCGACGTTAAATTGCAAGGCAAAAAGATTCTTGACGTTGCTGGCGATACAAGGGACGAGTTAATTAACATCTTGGGGGATTTCCGACAAAGAACCGAAAGCGGCGACTTCTTCTTTGGACCATTTAGCGGTAAACAAAACGAGGAGTTTTATGAAGCAGCTCAATCTGCAAGAGATTACCTTGAAACCATAAAGGAAACCCGTGGTTGGACAGACGCTGAAAAAGAAGCGTTTAAGGCTCTTGGCAAAGAGATGAGCAAGGTAGAGGAAGAATATAAAGCAAATCTGGAAGGCAAAATCAAGTACCAGATTGCTCAGGAGAAAATCACAGAATCTACCCTCGGATCTACTCAAGCTTTGGAGGATTACAAACAGCACTTGCTAGACCTTGGGATTGGCTCTGAATCTACTAAGGCCATTCTTGACGAAATTGTAGATAGAACTTTCCCTGAACTTTCTCAACAACTTGTAGATGCAACTCACGCATTTGAAATCACCGAAGATGAAGTTAAGTATCTTTCTGAAACAATGAAAGACCTTAACAGCGCTATTGACACTTCTCAGTCTGCGTTTGACGGGGTTCATGATGCTATTGACGAGTTCAACCAGAACGGATACATCTCGGTAGATACAATTCAAAAGCTGACCACAGGCGGATACGAGTTCATAAAGTCTCTTGACCTCACTTCTGAATCTATCAAGATGGCAGATGGAGCTACCGAGAGCCTTGTAAACACCCAGAAAGAGAATGTCTTGCAAAGCATTAAGCTGGCTGCTGCAATGGATTTGTTGCAGTATTCGGAAGACTTCTTCAAGGGAACGACAGAAGAAACAACAACAGAAACGGAAAACCTCACTAACAGACTTTATGGAACAAAGAAAGCCTTTGCAGATTTAACGATTGAAGCGTTTAATGCAGCCGAGGGCGCAAACGCATACGCAAGAGAAGCAGCTAAAGCGTTTGGAAGCGAAATCCCAGAAAGCGTAGATAGAGCCAAGTTTGAACGTGGACTGGCAGATAGATACAGCACATGGCAAAAGTACCTTGATTTTGCAAAGAACGATATACAAAGCGTAAATCAGTTCAGCAACAAGGCAGCTAAAAGCCAGGCGAGTGCTGCAAAATCCGCTACTCAAGCAAAGAAGAAAGAGCTGGATGCTCAGAAAAAGGCTATCAATGATTATTACAAGTCAGAAAAGGATAGGCTTGATGAGCAGAAGAAAGCTGTAAAGGAACGTTACCAGGCAGAGATTGACGCACTGAAAGAAGTCCAAGAGGAAAACAAGCGAAAGGATAAACAAGAAGAATACCTCAAGAGAAAGCGAGAAGCTGAAACAGACATTGCAAAGGCAAAGAGCCGAAGCGGTGTTGATTACAGAGAGCAAGAGGCGGAAGCACAACAAAAGCTCCTTGAGATTGAAGAAAAAAGACAGAAAGAACTTCGGGATCAATCTGTTGAAGATAGAATCAAAGAGCTAGAGAAACTGAGAGATGCCGAAATAGCTGGAATTGATGCGCAAGTAAAAGCTCTTGAAAAAATGAAAGAGAAGCAGCTCAATGGAATAGAATCTCAGGTTAAAGCTATTGAAGCAATTCCACCTGCTGCTGAAAAAGCCTATACAAAAGTTGGTAATTCTGCTACGGATACAAGCAAAAAAACATCTAGCACAATAGCAGACCATGCATCAAAGCTGAACGAAGGCATTAAGACTGATGCAAACAAAATGATAGACCAACTGGCGGAAGCTATTGTTACTTCGCAGACAAATGCTAACAACAAGCTTGTCAGCAACGCAAAGATTACCGCAGCGAAGATGGCAATGGCGTATAAGAACAACTTTATAACCCCGTTGTCTAATGATATGGATAGACTTACGCTTGGATTTGCTGTTTCTCAGAGTGCTCCGTTCCAAAGAGCTACAATCCCTCAAGTGTCTATCCCCAGAATCGAGCCTGTTGCTCCTGGAACTCAAAATAGCAGCTACTATAACTACAACACGAATAGCACGAACTTAATCAATGTCACTGGCGAAAACTCTGCAAGAGGGCTGAGAAACAGTCCCCTATGGACAAAGCCCTGAAGTAGTGATATAATGATAGAAAAAGAGTAGTGCCTGAGTGCCGAGTGAGTCTTAATTGACTTGTTCGGCACTTTTTATTTTAACGAAAAAGGAGACATACGAATGAACAAAGATTTTGCAAACAGCATTTACGATGGTGTCCGCGAGAGATTGGCATATCTTGCAGCGCATCCAGAAGAAGTAACAGACGATGTTAAGGATAATCTCATGTCGATCTATAACAAGCTGTGTAAGGCTCTGGGCGTTTCTGAGCACAGCGCATGGGGCGTTAAGTGGACGATTGAGAAGCGAGATAAAGCAAACGCTCCTATTTTGGAAACCGTTACAGGAAACATTATCCTGAATGGCGGTGCAAACGAGATGTTGAAGCTGGTTTTCGGCGTGGGTTCTCCCACCGCATACGATGCTTCTCACGCACGAATTGTTGTTGGCTCTGATAGCACGGCTGAGCGAGCAGACCAGACTGGCGTTATTGCACTGGGTTCCAACAAAGCGGACTCCGCTCTGGATGGTGGCTACCCTAAAGTTGATGGCCGAACCGCAACTGTTCGAGCAACTTTTGGAGAAGGCGTAGCAAACTTCCCCTGGAATGAGGTTTCTCTGGTAAACGGTCAGGGAAGTGCCGTGGCTCTGAATCGAAAGCAGACAAATATGGGCACTAAGAGTGGCGGCGTTTGGACTGTCCAGCTTGAAGTAAGCATTGTTGAAGTTGCATAATTTGAACTTGGGAGGGCTTTGATTTGGCTGAAATAGTAACGCAGGACCCCGGAAGCACCGAGGTGCAAAGTCCTTTGATTGCTGGGTTGTCAGAAGGGCTAAATAAGATTTCAAAGGCACTTAACCTAACAGAAGGCGAGCTTAAAGACGAACCTCTTGTTGCAGTAAATATTGATTCGCAGGAGCAGAATAAAAATAGGATTTATGCGGCGGTGTTTTCTAAGAAACTTTGGCTGCGATACCCTTTACCTGTTATTAAGAAAAATGGCACACCGATTCAGCAGGCTTCTACTCCATATACCATTGATTATATTGGTGGTAGCGTTTCGTTTAACAATAAGTTGGCAGACAGCGACCAAATTACTGTAACGGGAAAATATATAGTTGGTGATAGCACTACTATTACTACTATCCAGAATCTACTTCAAGCAGTGTCGATAAAGGCAGATAGATACAAAGGCTATTTTGACACAGAATCATCTTTGACTAGCTTGCATGAAACTGCAAAGTCTGGTGATATTGCTTTCGTTGAGAAGCCGCAGTTCGCAATATATGCATGGGATAAGACTCAGAACAAATGGCGGAATACACAGGCTATCGAAGGGCTAAAAGAATACTACACAAAGTCTCAAGTTGATGGCTTGCTTGGAGCTAAGGAGCCAACAATATCGCCTAGCGGAAAGCAGCGTGAATATTTTTCGGGAAACAAGACGTGGCAAGATCTTGACAGTGCTGTTAGAGGCACGACGTTAAACGGCCTTTCTGTTACAGATTCAAAAGTTTCTCCGTCTGACAGTCTTCTGATTGCGATTGGTAAACTGCAAGGTCAGGCAAACAATAAGAAGTCTTGGCTTGAAGGAACAGGCGAACCTACGCAGAACACAAAAGGTGCTGTTGGACAAAGATATATAAACACAAGCAACGGCGAATGGTACACCTGCAAGTCCATTAGCGGATCTGTTTATACCTGGGCTAAAGGACAAGACAATATTGAAGAAAAAATCAAGGCAACGTATGAGACAAAAGAAAACGTAAAAGTTTTCTCTGCTACATTTCTTCTTGATGGTTGGCAGCAGTCTGGTGGTAAATGGGTGCAGACGGCTAATTGCGCAGGTATGAAAGCTGAGTATGATACGGAAGCTCCTTGGACTTATAAAAGCGGCAATGAAAGCACGGATGCTGAGTTGGTGACTGGATTGAACAAAATCTGCGCAGGCACTATGGAAACAATGGAAGGCGCAATTAAAGCGACTATTACAGACAAGCCATCTTGCGATGTTCCGATTTACGTTCGTCGTTCAGTAAAACCTTGAAAGAGGGTGTAACAAATGAAAGTTTATAATGAATCAGGCGAACTTATGGTGGGTACACCTGACCTGACGAAAGGCTATCTGGAATATTCCAAACGCTTGGTGCAGCACCATCCTGCGCAAGAAGAACAGAGCCATGTGGAAGTCATGCCAGGCACAAACGGTTTGCGCCGCTTGATTATCGACCAGCACAAGCACGAAGCGTGGGACGAATACGAGGACGTGCAGATTTATCATTTGTACACCCCAGAGGAATTGGCGGAGCGAAACAAGCCTACCGAAAGTGAAAGACTGGACGCTTTGGAAAGCGCAATGCTGGAAATGATGCTGAAAGGTGGTGCGGCTCATGTTTGAGTTTTTGCGTGTGCAGTATCAGCTTGGGCGCCTGAATGATGTGCAGCTGGCTCGTTATGTGAAAGCTGGCTGTATCACGGCGGAAGAGTATAAGCAGATTTGCGGTAAGGAGGTGCTGTGATGGGTAAGGTTGGAACAAGCGCATCTGATATGCTTCTTGTGCAAAGCACGGGTAAAATATCCACTAGCAAAGTGGACGTATTCTTTACCGCAAGCCGTTATATGCCGATTTGGATTACACTTACAGCAACTGGCGGTACGGGAGTTACTTCTGGTGCAATTATTTCACTTAACGACGAAACTGTAGCAAGACAAGTATCCCCCGCGCAATCTGGTTTGTTTTCAAGCTGTACCGCTTCTGTGGCTCTTATGCTTAAACCCGGAGATGTGATTAAGCTCCACATTAACCAAGATGCACTTGTCGGCGGAACATGGTATACGTTATCCACAGAAAAAGTGGAGTTCAAGTAAAGTAAAAGGAGTGATTTTTACATGATTAGTCCGTACAAAGGAACGTTCCGCGTGTCTCAGGGATACCGAAAGATGCGCTCTAACGGTACTTACCATCAGGGCTTTGACCTTGTTGGCATTAGCGACAAGAACATTTACAGCCCTGTATATGGCTATGTAGAGTGCGCTGGATGGGAGAACCCATACAACCACAAGCAGGGCTTCGGCCAGTATGTACGTATCCGCATCGGTAACACCAACTACCGTATGTACTTTGGCCATCTGTCCAGTATCGCAGTAAGTGTAGGCCAGACTGTTAAGCCCGGTCAACTGCTTGGTGTAGAGGGAAGCACTGGACACAGCAGTGGCTCTCACTGCCATTGGGAAATCCGCAACGGCACTAACAAGCGCAACTATGTGAGCATTGCAAACTATTCTGGTATCCCTAATTCTGCAAGTCACACTTCTCGACAGTCTGGTTGGGGCGCTGAACTTCTTGGCCCTGAAACTCTGCGCCGTCGTGGTAGCTGTAATTCTCCTGAAAAGCTGTTCAACGCGGTCATGCAGTCTGTTGTTGGCGTAAATACAGACGGCATCTTTGGCGGAGGTACTGAGCGAGCTGTCAAAAAGTACCAGTCCGCTCACGGTCTGACTGCTGACGGTCTGGTTGGTCGAAACACTAAAAATAAAATGATGGGGTGATTTTTTATGAAGGATCTTTTTTGGAAGCGTTTAGCAAATCTTTTGTCCGTTAAGAGCATTATGACTCTTATGCTCACTGCTGCGTTTGTGTTTCTCGTCTGTACGAACACGCTGAATCAGGACTTTATGACCATTTACACAGTGGTTGTAGCGTTCTATTTTGGCACGCAGGCTACTAAGAACCCACCCGATAAGACGGAATAAAGTGCAAGCGAAGCGCAGTCTCATTTTGGGGCTGCGCTCTTTTAAGAAGGTGACTAAATGGCTAACTACAACACTGGAAAGCTTTATAATTTTACTATTGCAACAGGTGGAACAAAATACGACTCTGCGCAGTTCTTTATTCTTGTGAACCTGTTTGAAACAATGAGAGCAAGCGACGATGTAAAAGAGAGAACGGTGCGAAATATTCTCAATGAAACTGCAAACGTTTTTTTGGATTCTACACAGTATGCTCTCATGGAATTTTCTGATGAACTTTCTTTCTCGGATGAATCTTCTTTTTCTGCGTTGCAGGCTTTGTCTGAAAAGTTTCATATAAAAGAAACGCTTGAAGATGTTATTGTTGCGCTGTATCTCAAAGAGAAGTATAAGGCGTTGGATGAGATTAAGGCTCTTAACACATTGATTTCTCAACAAGAGGAGTCAAAGTGGAAAGACATTGGAACGCTTGACGTTCTTATTAAAAAAGCAGAAGAAGCATCGCTTTCAACTGCTAGTAAATTGCTTGCAGATATTAAGCAGTATGAGCAGGCTATCGTTACAGATCGTGCTCCTAGAAAAGCAATAAGCGAATTTGTTATTGGAAGCGTAGAAGGTCTTGATCGTGCCAATGAATACTTCTCTCCATTGAATATGATTTTTGACCCAGATAGAAGCTCTATTCAGGTCATGCCGCAGACAGAAACTACTTACATCGAAATGCCGTATACAGATGGCAGCATCCCAGAGAATACGGTATATAAGAACAGGTTCTTTAATATCGTTGCGTGGAGTCAGGATGGATTGACCACGGCTCAAAAAGAACAGCTAAAGCTTGATATAACCAGGGTTCTTGATAGCACTAAAAACAAACCGAAAAAGATGACGTTCCAGAAAGCTAACGTTTCTTTTGACGTAATGTATTCTGGTTCCGCAGAGGTGAAAGAAGGGCCGTCCTTTGTTAAGGCTACATTGCCGTTTGAAGCATCCCCTTATGGTTATCCTCTTTTTGACCAAATCATCTATGGTTCTGGACTTATTATGAACAGAGGAGTAGTAGAAGTTGGTGCTGTAAATGAAGTAAGCGGCGGATGCGTAAATCCTTCTTTTCAGATTGGATCTATCAAGTATGAATGGGCTGGAACTGTCCCAGTTAATTCTAAGTTGGTTATAGACCATGAAGCACTTATGTGTTATCTTGAGGATACAAGCGGAAAGCGTCAGAACGCATTGACTAACCTTACTGGTGAGTTTCAAACGATTCCAGCAGGAAAAAGTGTTCAGATTACGGCATCTGAAAACACAAAAAATTACTTGAGAACATCGGTGAAAGAAAAAATCCTTTGGAGCAATTAAGGCGGTGTAAACGTGAACATTGAAACAAGATATATCAATGTCTTTGACAAAAGCGGAAACTTTATAGCTCAGTTCTCCAACAATACATCTGCGAATACAGATGACGCGAAGAAAAACCTTATGGCTTCTCCAACTCTGCACATTGTCTCAAATGGAGAGAGCACATTGTCTTTTGAAATGGTTGCTTCGAGTGAAAAATGGCAACAAATAAAGAATCCTGAGAACATATATGAATGCGGAGGAAGATACTTTACTGCGCTTAATGCGAACAGCATCGTTTATAACAACAAAACAGTAAGCGTGACCCTTGTTGAAACTTGGTATCTTCTGAAAAAGGTTTTCGTCCAGGCTCATAATGTTGATACCAAAATAGAGGCATTGGATGAACACACCGTAAAGATTCTTCCTAAAACGGACAAGAAGTTCAAACTTACCGTCAACGGAGTCTCTTATGACGATAGTGAGGTTCGTGATTCTCGTGGTGTTATCATGCCACGTGGCAGCGCAGGATATGCTCTTTGGGCAATCTTAAAGGGAACGGATTGGAGCCTTGGCGTTTGCGATGTTCTTCCTGATGGATTTGATGCAGCTACGGACTATGGAACTTTCAACGTAGAAACAGATATGAAGTCTGCGCTTGAGAATATCCAGTTCATCCAGTCTTTGTACGGTGGAATCCTTGATTGGGATAGTAAGAATAAGGTGTTAAACCTTAGAGATGAGAGAAAGAAAGAAGACAAGATTACCGAAGAAGAATTTTGGGCAGATGATAGTCATGTGCAAAACTATGGTAAAAAGGTATATTTTGCAAAATCTCCTATTATAAAAGCTGAGAATCTAATAAAAGGTTCAAAGATGGCAGTCAAATCCTACATTGAACCTGTCCAGGAGGGTAGTGGTGACCCTAGCCCGGAGAACGTCCGTCCCATTCACGGGGTAACGGAAGTAAGGACGGTGCACTGTGGAAAGAATCTTTTCGGAAATGCCAGGGTGTCCACTGGACAGGGATACATTACAATTGCACCTAGTGGCGATATCGAGTTTAACAACGCTACTGATAGAGTCGTCTACCCGAACATAGAGTGCGACTTGTATTTGCCTGCGGGGACCTACTCCGCTAAAGCAACTGTTACAGGAAACCCCGGAAG
>RCNH01000280.1_pt1 | contig 23506 bp, 19 predicted proteins | sample 2041161 | NCBI WGS metagenome assembly RCNH01 (sample SAMN09708215, study PRJNA481090) | Feces metagenome, whole genome shotgun sequencing project. | biome: feces | host: Leptonychotes weddellii | place: Antarctica: Sion Island | collected 2010-03-01 | reverse complement strand
GACCACCACGAGCATGAGCACCATCATGACCATGAGGATGGCGAGTGCTGCTGCGGTCATGATCACCACGAGCATGAGCACCATCACGACCATGAGAATGGCGAGTGCTGCTGTGGTCACGATCATCACGATCACCATCACCACCATGCAGATGAGGTGTTCACCTCCTGGGGTGTGGAGACCCACAAGAAGTTTACCGCTGAGGCAGTGAAGGAAGCACTCCATGCTCTCGATTCCGGAAAATACGGCATGATCCTCCGGGCCAAGGGCATTCTGCCCTGCGAGGACGGCACCTGGATCCACTTTGACTTCGTGCCGGAAGAGATCGACATCCGCACCGGTTCTGCGGATATCACCGGTAAGCTCTGTGTCATCGGCTCCAAGCTGGACGAGGCCGGCGTAGCCGCACTGTTTGGCGTGTAAGAGGTAATCTATGGTACAAATCCCTGTTTATGTGTTTACGGGTTTCCTGGACTCCGGCAAGACCAAATTTATCCAGGAGACCTTGGAGGATCCCCGGTTCAATGCCGGAGAGCGCACCCTTCTGCTTGTGTTTGAGGAGGGTGAGGAGGAGTATGATTTCTCCACCTATCCCCATAAAAATGTATATCTGGAGGTGCTGGATCAGCAGACCTGCACCCCTAAGGAGCTGGAGGCCCTGGCCAAGAAGCACAAGGCCGAGCGTGTTGTGGCGGAGCTGAACGGCATGCAGCTGGTGGGGGATCTCTACAGCCGCTTCCCCGATAGCTGGGCGGTAGCCCAGGAGGTCATGTTTGCGGATTCCACCACCTTTATGACCTACAATGCCAATATGCGCAATCTGGTAATGGACAAGCTGGTGGGCGGTCAGATGGTGGTATTCAATCGCCTAAAGCCCGGTGAGGACACCATGCCCTTCCACAAGCTGGCGCGGGCCGCCAACCGGAATATCGATATCCTCTATGAGTATACCGACGGCAAGAGCGCCTATGACGATATTGTAGATCCGCTGCCCTTCGATATCAATGCACCGGTGATTGAGGTGAAGGATGAGGACTTTGCCCTCTGGTATCGGGACATCACCGAGGAGCCTGCCAAGTATGACGGCAAGAAAGTGCATTTCAAAGCCCAGGTAGCCATGCTCCGCCGGGATAAAAACCATATGTTTGCCCCGGGACGGTTTGTGATGACCTGCTGCGTGGAGGATATTCAGTTCTGCGGCATTCCCTGCCGGTATGAAGCAGCCAAGAGCTTGAAGCCCAGATCCTGGGTCATGGTGACGGCCTCCATCCGTGCGGAAAAGCACAACCTCTACCAGGGAGAGCTCGGCCCTGTTCTCACGGCGATTTCTGTGGAGGACGCAGACCCGGCAGATCCCGATGTAGCAACCTTTTAAAGGCTTCCCCCTCCGCCAGGAGGGGGATTTTTGCGGCAGACAGTGTAAGGGAAAACTTAAAATTATGGGTGCAAAATACCTATGTATATGGTATACTAGCCATACAAAAATAAGGAAAGGAGCGGTTTTGTGTACCAACCCTTAGCAGATCTTTTGCGTCCTACCACTTTGGACGAGGTTTACGGACAGGAGCATATTTTGGGAAAGGGAGCCGTTTTGCGCCGCCTCATAGAATCCGGGAATATTCCCAATATGATATTTTACGGCCCCAGCGGCACGGGAAAAACAACGGTTGCCAACATTATTGCAAAGCAGACTAACCGTGCTCTCTATACGCTCAATGCCACCACGGCCTCTACAGCGGATATTAAAAACATCGTGGCCCAGCTGGATACCTTCATGGCCCCCAATGGAGTGCTTCTTTATCTGGATGAGATCCAGTCCTTTAATAAAAAGCAGCAGCAGTCACTGCTGGAATATATTGAAAACGGCAAAATCACCCTAATTGCATCCACTACGGAAAATCCCTACTTTTATGTATTCAATGCAATCCTCAGCCGGTCTACGGTATTTGAATTTAAGCAGATTTCCGCCCAGGCGGCACTGCAAGCGGTCAATCGGGCAGTGTCCTATCTGGAGGAGCGCACATCTCTCAAGGCTGACCCGGAGGAGGGAGCACTGGCGTACATCGCCTCCTGCTGCGGGGGAGACCTCAGAAAAGCCATGAATGCGGTGGAAGTGCTGTTTTCCGCAGGGATCCCGGAGGGGGATACCCTGAAGCTGACCATGGAGGATGCCAAAGCAGTGACTCAGAAAAGTGCCATGCGTGCCGACCGAGACGGGGATAACTATTATGACCTGCTCTCTGCGCTGCAAAAGTCCATCCGTGGTTCGGACCCGGATGCGGCTGTTCACTATCTGGCAAGACTTCTGGAGGTAGGGCAGATGCAGTCTGCCTGCCGCAGACTTATGGTAATCGCTGCGGAGGATGTGGGGCTTGCCTATCCACAGATTCTGTCCACTGTAAAATCCTGTGTGGATATGGCACTTATGATCGGTATGCCCGAGGCCAGAATTCCCCTTGCGGATGCTGCGGTACTGATGGCAACCGCACCCAAATCCAACTCCGCCTATGTGGCGATCAACCGTGCCATGGCGGATATACGGAAGGGAAAGAGCGGCGATTTTCCCCGGCATTTGCAGAATGTACACGTGGACACCTACACCATGGAACGGGAGCAGGGCTATCAGTACCCCCACGACTACCCCAACCATTGGGTGCAGCAGCAGTATCTTCCGGATGCGCTTGTGGGTGTTCATTACTATGAGTACGGCACCAATAAGCTGGAGCAGGCGGCAAAGCAGTACTGGGATGCCGTCAAGGGAAAGTAGGAGGGAGTATGGATATTCGATTGGGAGATATCCTGGTGATGAAAAAAGCCCACCCATGCGGAGAAAAGCAGTGGCTCGTTCTGCGTACCGGAGCGGATTTTCGGCTGCGGTGCATGGGATGCGGCCATGAGGTCATGGTGGACCGGTTTAAGGCGGAAAAAAATATTCGTGAGGTCATTCGCAAAAATTCCTCGACAGATTCAAGCGGCAGCTGAGTGTTTCAGCTGCCGCTTTTTATGGATTACTTCCGGGTGATGGGGGAAAGCATGAGGACAGGCCGATTCGTGGGGTGTATCCTGTACACCTTGCGACGGCTTTTTTTATGCCCCAGGGGTATACTCGTGGTACATAACACGGGAGGTGGGAGGATGCATGTGTATCTGGATTTGGTGATGGGGCTCAATTTTCTGGTGGATTTTCTGCTGATTGTTGCAACCAATCGTCTCTGCGGGTATCCGCCTCAAATGGGCAGAGGGTGTTTGGCAGCCGTTTTTGGGGGTGTGTATGGAGGCGTGTGCTTAATACCGAGCTTTCGCTTTTTGGGGAATTTTCTATGGCGGGTGGTGAGCCTTGGACTTATGGCCTGGATCGCCTTCGGATGGGATCGGAGCGCAGTGCGCAGAGGGGCAGTATTTATTCTTCTCAGCATGGCCTTGGGGGGCGTAGCCCTGGGGATCGGGAGCGGAGATTTTTGGTCACTTATGGCAGCCTTGGGCGGAATCGCCCTGCTCAGTATCTTTGTGGGGAATGTGGGGAAAAATGCGTTTGTGCCGGTGGAGCTGTCCTATGGAGACAGGCAGGTAAAAATCACAGCCCTCAGAGATACAGGCAATACCCTCAGAGACCCCATTACCGGCGGTCAGGTGCTGGTGGTGGGTGCGGATGTGGCACAAAAATTGACGGGACTAACCAAACAGCAGCTGAAAAAGCCGGTGGAATCCATGGGGGCCATTCCAGGGCTGCGGCTGATTCCCTACCGGGCGGTGGGGCAATCCGGCGGTATGCTGCTGGCGCTGAAATTCACAGGGGTAAAAATCGGGCATTGGAGGGGGAACTCTCTGGTGGCCTTTGCGCCCGAGGGGCTCAGTTCGGACGGTACGTATCAGGCGTTGACAGGAGGGGCAGTATGACTAAAAAGCTATTGGCATTTCTGAAGAAGATCGGACTTATTCGCACCGATGAGATCTACTACATAGGCGGCACGGATATCCTGCCGCCGCCCCTAAAGGGAAAAGAGGAACAGGATACCCTGCAGGCCCTGGAAGCCGGGGATGAAAATGCAAAACAGATGCTCATCGAGCACAATCTGCGACTGGTTGTGTTTATTGCCAGACGGTTTGAAAACACGGGGATCAACCTGGAAGACCTGATTTCCATCGGGACAATAGGGCTGATTAAAGCCATTGGTACCTACAGACGGGACAAGAATATTAAGCTTGCAACCTATGCATCCCGGTGCATTGAAAACGAAATTCTCATGCACATCCGTAAAATTTCGGGGCAGAAAGCGGAGGTGTCCCTGGATGAGCCAATCAACATGGATTATGATGGAAATGAATTGCTGCTGTCGGATATTCTGGGTACCGATGAGGATATGGTCATGCGGCCGCTGGAAGATGATGTGGAGCTGAGCATCCTGCGGCAGGCGGTGAAGGAACTACCGAAGCGGGAGCGGGAAATCGTGGTGATGCGCTTCGGATTAGGGGGGGCGCAGGAGCTGACCCAGAAAGAGGTAGCCCAGGTGATGGGGATCTCCCAGTCGTACATTTCCAGACTGGAGAAGCGGATCATGCTGCGGCTGCGTAAGGAATTACTCCGCCAGACAAGCTGCGCCTAAAATGGCAGAAGGGGGAGCGTACACGGCTCCGGTGCTCTGTGACGCATAGAGAATGTTGGAAATCTGTACCAGCTTGGGGGTTGAAATAAAAGAAATCGTATGTTACAATATTAAAAAATGCGAATATTTATAACTTTGTTGAAAGAGAGGTGTGACATGGAGCGTAAAGAAATTTCTAAAGCAGTACTCAAGCGTCTGCCGGGATATTTATCCTATCTGAAGAGTTTGCCCGATGGAAGCTCCACCTATATTTCTGCCACAGCTCTTGCAAATGCACTGGATATGGGCGAGGTACAGGTACGTAAGGATCTTGCCATGGTTTCGGACGGCGGTAGACCCAAAATTGGTTATTTGCGAGAGAACCTAATTGAAGATATCAGTCAGTTTTTGGGATATGACAATACAACCGATGCAATTCTGGTGGGAGCCGGAAAGCTGGGTCAGGCGCTGCTCGGCTACAGTGGATTTGAGGCCTATGGCCTCAATATCCTGGCGGCCTTTGATGCAAAGCCCTTGTCCGACAAGACAGAGGACGGAAAACCCATCTATCACATCGATAAGCTGGAGGAGTTCCTGGCAGATCATAATGTGCTGATGGGCATTATCACCGTCCCTGTTGAGTATGCACAGCAGGTCTGTGACAGCTTAATCCAAAACGGAATTAAGGCAATCTGGAATTTTGCCCCTATCCACTTGGATGTGCCGGAGGGAATTCTGGTGCAGCACGAGAATATGGCGACGTCTCTGGCGGTGCTCTCCATGCATCTGCAAGCCCAGATCAAGGAAAAGAAATAGTAAAAACCGGACACAGTACTGTGTCCGGTTTTAAAACGCCCGAATCCGTTTGGATTCGGGCGTTATATCTTATTTGCCGGGTTTGAAGCTGTCCTTCAGACTGACGGAACGGTTGAACACCAGATGCTCCGGTGTAGAATCCTTGCAGTCAGGGCAGAAGTAACCCAGACGCATGAACTGGAAGGAGGCAGGAGCCTTGGCATCCTTCAGACTGGCTTCTACCTTGCAGCCCTTCAGCACCTCCAGAGAGTGGGGGTTAAGGCACGAGATGAAATCCTTTCCGGATGCGTCGGGATCGGAATCGTCGAACAGATTGCTGTACTGACGAACCTCCGCCTCGCAGCAGTTATTGGCATCTACCCAGTGAATGGTGGATTTTACCTTCCGGCCGTCGGCGGGATTGCCGCCCTTGGAGTCGGGATCATACTCGCAGAGCACCTCGGTCACATTGCCGTTTTCGTCCTTCACGCAGCCGGTGCACTTTACAACATAGGCACCCTTCAGCCGCACTTCGTTGCCGGGGAACAGGCGGAAGAACTTGCCCACCTTTTCCTCCATGAAGTCGTCGGCTTCAATCCACAGGTTCCGGGAGAAGGTGACCTCTCTGGTGCCGGAATTCTCGTCCACAGGGTTATTTTCCACCTGGAAGGTCTCGCTCTGGCCCTCGGGATAATTGGTGACAGTGAGCTTTACGGGCTTGATGACCGCCATTACACGGGTAGCGGTTTCGTTCAGATCCTCCCGGAGGCAGTGCTCCAGGAATGCAAACTCAATGGTGTTGGGGGACTTGGCTACGCCCACACGGTCGCAGAAATTGCGGATGGACTTGGGGGTATAGCCACGGCGGCGCAGACCGCACAGGGTGGGCATACGGGGATCGTCCCAGCCGGATACCCGGTTTTCCTCCACCAGCTGGCGGAGCTTGCGCTTGGAAAGTACCGTGTGATCGATACCCAGACGGGCAAATTCGATCTGACGGGGATGGTGGGGGACAGAGACATTCTCCACCACCCAGTTATAAAGAGGACGATGGTTCTCAAACTCCAAAGAGCAGAGGCTGTGGGTAATGCCTTCCAGTGCATCCTGGATGGGGTGTGCAAAGTCGTACATGGGATAGATGCACCACTTGTCACCCTGGCGGTGATGGTGCATATGACGGATTCGATAGATGACCGGGTCACGCATGTTGAAGTTGCCGGAGGCCAGGTCGATCTTGGCACGCAGGGTCATAGCGTTGTCCGGGAATTCGCCGTTGCGCATTCTCTGGAACAGATCCAGGCTCTCCTGGATGGGACGGTCACGATAGGGGGACTTTGCGGGGGTGTTGAGGTCGCCCCGGAACTCCTTAAACTGCTCGGGGGTCAGCTCGCACACATAGGCGAGGCCCTTTTTGATCAGCTCCACAGCGAACTCGTAGTCCTTCTCGAAGTAGTCGGAGCCGTAGAAAAAGCGGTCGCCCCAGTCGAAGCCCAGCCAGTGGATATCCTCCTGAATGGCCTCTACAAACTCCACATCCTCCTTGGTGGGGTTGGTGTCGTCCATCCGCAGGTTGCACATGCCGCCGAACTTCTCAGCGGTGCCGAAGTCGATGATCAGAGCCTTGCAGTGACCGATATGCAGATAGCCGTTGGGTTCCGGCGGGAAACGGGTGTGTACGGTCTGCCCGGCGTAGCGGCCGCCTTCTGCAATATCTTCTTCAATAAATGCGTGGATGAAATTCTTGCTCTCGGTGATTTCAGCCATAACTTGCATCCTCTCTTTTGCTAAAATTCCGTATTATTATAACCTACTGACTTGATTTTTGCAACTGGCAAGGCGGTTTTCTTCAGAATATCCTGCTATTAACCCGGCAAAAACGGGAAAACTGTGAAATTTGCGAAAACAATCTGCAAAATTAAAAATTTGTGGTTGTCAATTTGCCTGTCTTATTATAAAATAAGTAAGAATAAGGAAGGAGTGGTTTGGCTTGGCCGAAATTAAATATAAGAGAATTCTGCTGAAAATCAGCGGCGAAGCACTGGCTGGAGACCAGCGTAGAGGACTGGATTTTGAAGTGGTGAATTCTGTTTGCCGTACAATAAAAAAATGCGCCGATATGGGAGTCCAGATTGGACTTGTCATCGGCGGTGGTAACTTCTGGCGTGGTGTCAAGGACGGTGCAGATAAGATGCAGCGCTCCCACGGCGATGCAATGGGAATGCTGGCTACGGTTATGAATGCCATTGCCGTGGCAGATGCTCTGGAAAAGCACGGCCTGGATGCCCGTGTGCTGTCTGCCGTGGAGATGAATAAGTTTGCAGAGTATTTCACACGGGATACTGCTGACCGTTACCTGAATGAAGGTAAGGTCGTGATCTTCGCCGCAGGCACCGGCAACCCCTATTTCTCCACCGATACCGGCGCAGTGCTCCGGGGCGTGGAAATCGAAGCCGACGCAATTCTCATGGCGAAGAATGTAGACGGCATCTATTCTGCAGATCCCAATCTGGATCCCAATGCCGTGAAGTTTGATGAGCTTACCTATGATGAGGTGCTGGCTCGCCATCTGAAAGCTACGGATACAACAGCCATGACACTGGCAATGGACAACCATATGGTGCTGGCATGCTTTGCTTTAAAGGATCCCGAAAATATTATCCGTGTTGTTTGCGGAGAGAAAATTGGAACGATTGTTAAGGAGGGCTAAATAATGGCTGTAGATTTTAAGGAATATAACAGAAAAATGGAGAAGACCCTGGATGTGCTGTCGGACAATTTTGATGCTGTTCGTGCAGGCCGTGCAAACGCAAAGGTTCTGGATCGTATCAGTGTAGAATATTATGGACAGGAGACTCCCCTCAACGGCGTGGCTACGATTTCCACTCCCGATGCCCGCACACTGGTCATTCAGCCCTGGGACGGCCAGCTGCTCAAGGAGATCCAGAAGGCCATTCAGATGAGCGATCTGGGCATTAACCCCCAGAATGACGGCCGTGTGATCCGTCTGGTATTTCCCCAGCTGACAGAGGAGCGCCGTAAGGAGCTGACCAAGCATGTCAAAAAGTACGCAGAGGATGCAAAGGTTGCCATGCGTAATATCCGCCGTGAGGGCATGGATTATGTCAAGAACCTGAAGAAGAAGTCTGAAATCACGGAAGACGAGCAGAAGAAGGCAGAAAAGGATCTGCAGGATCTTCTGGATAAGTTCATTAAGCGCGTAGATGAGGCACTTGCCGCTAAGGAGAAGGAACTGATGGCAATCTGATTGCCCTATAATTGAGGATTGGGGGCGCTTGCGCCCCCAATCTCTAGTATGTGCATTTTTGAAGAAAGAGGTCATCTGATGGCACGTTTGAAACAGGATCAAAACACGCTTCCGCCTCCCCGTCACATTGCAATCATCATGGACGGAAACGGCCGATGGGCGAAGAAACGGGGACTGCCCCGTACAGCCGGTCACGCAGCCGGAGCGGAGGCTTTCCGCAGAACGGCGAATTACTGCCGCACCTTGGGTGTGGAGTATCTGACGGTTTATGCTTTCTCTACCGAAAATTGGAAGCGTTCTCAGGAAGAAGTCGGCGCAATCATGCGCCTGCTGGGCAAGTACCTAAAAGAGGCTTTGCAGGATATGGAAAAAAACCACGTCCGGTTTAAATTCTTTGGAGACTTGAGCCGGCTGAGCCCTGAGCTGAGACAGCTTTGCCAGGATGCAGAGGCACGAAGCGAAGAATACCATGAAGTACAGGTGAACTTCTGCCTCAATTACGGAGGCAGAGACGAGATCGTGAGAGCGACCCGTGCCTTTGCCCAAGATGTGGCCGATGGGAAACGGAAGCCGGAGGAGCTTACAGAAGAGGTGCTGTCCTCCTATCTGTACTCAGCAGGGATTCCGGACCCGGAACTCATTATCCGCTCTTCCGGCGAAATGCGCACCAGTAATTTCCTGCTGTGGCAGTCCGCATACTCGGAGTATGTGCTGCTGAATGTGCTGTGGCCTGATTTCGGCCCCAAGGATTTAGACGAGGCGATTATGCAGTACCATCAGCGCAATCGCCGCTTTGGAGGCGTATAAACATGAAAACACGCATCATTGCGGCAGTTGTGTTATTGCCTCTATTACTGGTAGTTGTCCTTGTTTTGCCCAGTATTTTTACGGGCATACTATTTGGTGTGCTCTCAGCCATCGGCAGTTATGAGCTTCTGTGGCGTACAGGGCTTGCAAAGCACAAAAGACTTGTGCTGTACTCCGGCCTTATGGCGCTGTTTCTGGGTATTTACAGCAGCTTGCAGCTGGGGTTTGCCTGGATCCTTGTGGCGATCCTTGCCTTCACCGCAGCGCTGTTTGCAGAGCTGCTGATCTCCCACACACAGCTGTCCTTTGAGAAGGTAGCCTATGCCTTTGTGGCAGGCTTTATGATTCCGCTGCTGCTCACGGCACTGGCCCGGATTCGCAGCGGGGAAAATGGACAGTTTTTGATACTTATCCCCTTTGTGCTGGCATTTTTGTCGGATACAGGTGCCTATTTTGCAGGCCGTGCATTTGGCAAGCACAAGCTGGCACCCATCATCAGCCCCAATAAGACCGTAGAAGGTGTTGTGGGCGGCGTATTTGGTGCAATTATCGGGATGGTCATTTACTGCCTGGTTTTGCAGCATGCTTTCGACTTTCAGGTCAATTACCTCATTGCCGTTTTGTATGGTATCATGGGGGCTCTGGCGGCGGTATTTGGCGATTTGAGTTTTTCTGCCATTAAGCGGCAGACCGGAATTAAAGATTATGGGAACCTAATTCCCGGTCACGGCGGTGCACTGGATCGTTTTGACTCCATGACTGTTGTGGCACCTCTTGCAGAGGCCATGCTGCTTCTGCTACCTGTGGCGGTGAAATAATGGTAAATTGTGTTAGCCTTTTAGGCTCCACCGGTTCTATTGGCCGGCAGAGCCTGGATATTATAGAACATCTGGGGATTCCTGTGGCAGCGCTCACAGCCGGAACCGGGGTGGAGAGAATGGCCCAGCAGTGCCGCACCTATCACCCTCAGCTTGCGGTTATGGCAACAGAGCAGGCGGCGCAGCAGCTCCAGGAAAAAATCTCCGACTTGCCAATCCGGGTTTCTTGGGGTGAGGAGGGGCTTATTGAGGCGGCAACCATGCCCCAGGCCGACTGTGTCATCACGGCGGTTGTGGGCATGGTGGGACTGAGGCCCACTCTGGCGGCAATCCGTGCGGGAAAGCGCATCGGTCTTGCCAATAAGGAGACCTTGGTTTGTGCCGGTGAGCTGGTTATGGTAGAGGCAAAGCGCTGCGGTGCAGAGATCATTCCTGTGGACTCGGAGCACTCTGCTATCTTCCAGTGCCTTATGGGTTCCCACTCCAAAGCGGAAGTAAAGCGCATTATTTTGACCTGCTCCGGCGGTCCTTTCTATGAAAAGGGAAAAAATGAGCTTACAGCGGTCACAAAAGCCGATGCACTGCGCCACCCCAACTGGAAGATGGGTGCAAAAATCACCATCGACTGTGCTACCCTTATGAATAAGGGCCTGGAGGTCATCGAGGCCATGCGGCTGTATGACCTGCCTCTGGAGCAGGTGGATGTGGTGATCCATCGGCAGAGCATTGTGCACAGTCTTGTGGAATTTACAGACGGTGCGGTAATGGCCCAGATGGGAAGCCCCGATATGCGTCTGCCCATTCAGCTGGCCATGACCTACCCGGAGCGGGTAAACAGTCCTGTGGAGACACTGGATCTTCTGAGCTGCGGCCCTCTGACCTTTGCAGCGCCGGATATGGAGGCCTTTCCCTGTCTTGCCCTGGCAAGACGGTGCGCCAAGGCTGGCGGCACGGCCTGCCCTGCCATGAACGGAGCAAACGAGGTTGCTGTGGCGCTGTTTTTGGAGGATAAAATCGGATTTTACGATATTTACGAGCTGGTTTCCAAAGCAGTGGAATCCGTTCCTTTTATAGCCGATCCCACTTTGGAGCAGATTCTGGAAGCGGATCGGTTGGCACGCCTGGCGGTAACAGAGCATTCATTAGGATAAGCGAGGACTATAATGAGTATCATTTTTGCAATTTTGCTGTTCAGTTTCTTGATTTTTATTCACGAATTGGGCCATTTCACAGCGGCAAAACTGTGTGGTGTCCAGGTCAATGAGTTTTCCGTATTTATGGGGCCTGCGATTTTCAAAAAGCAGAAGGGTGAGACCTTGTATTCCATCCGGTGTATTCCCATCGGCGGCTACTGCGCCATGGAAGGTGAGGATCAGGATACAGACAGCCCCAGAGCCTTTCGGAAGGCGGCCTGGTGGAAGCGACTGATCATCCTGGTGGCAGGTTCCTTTGTGAACTTTGTGGCAGGTGTGCTCATTTTGTTCATTGTTCTGACTCCCTCTGAGCAGCTGGTCATGCCGGTCATTGACCGGGTAGAGGAGGGTTGTACGGTGGTCCGGGAGGGCGGCCTGCAGGTGGGAGACCGATTCCTGGAGATAGACGGGGAGAAAATCTATGTCCAGTCGGATTTTACCATGCTGATGCAGCTCAATCCGGGAACTGCCCACGATCTGGTGGTAGAGCGGAACGGGAAAAAGGTGGTTCTTGAGGACTATGTGATGGAAAAGAACCAGTTTCCCAACCCCGACGGCACGAAAACAGAGCGCTTTGGCTTTAATTTTGCCGTGGAGGATGCGACCTTTGGAAATAAGCTCAGCTATACCTGGAATTCAGCCCTCAATATTGTCCGCTCGGTGCGGCTGAGCCTCAAGATGCTCTTTACCGGGCAGGCAGGCCTCAAGGATATGTCCGGCCCTGTGGGAATTGTGCAGATCATGTCCAATACCGCGGCAGCTGCGCCCTCGGCCATGGATGCTTTCTTCAACATGCTTTACTTTGGCGGCTTTATCGCCATTAACCTGGCGGTCATGAACATGCTTCCGATCCCTGCGCTGGACGGCGGACGGACACTGTGTCTGCTGCTCACAACCGTGATCGAGGCCATTACCAAAAAGAAGATCAACCCCAAGTATGAGGGATATATCCACAGTGTGGGCATGATCCTCTTGTTGATTCTCATGGCAGTGCTTATGTTTAAAGATATTTTTGTGATATTTAAGGGGTAAGACCAATGAGTAGACAGATAAATGTAGGTGGAATCCAAATTGGCGGCGGTGCCCCGGTTGTCATTCAGTCCATGCTGAACACCAAGACAACGGACGTGGATGCATCGGTTGCTCAAATTCGCCGCTTGCAGGCGGCGGGCTGCCAGATTGCCCGTCTGGCGGTGCCTAATATGGAGGCTGCAAAGGGCTTTGCGGAGATCTGCGCCCAGTCGGAGCTTCCGCTGGTGGCAGACATCCACTTCGACTATAAACTGGCAATCGCCGCCGCCGAGGGCGGTGCCTCCAAAATCCGCATCAATCCCGGCAACATCGGCGGGGAAGACCGGGTGCGGGCTGTGGTAGATGTGTGCAAAGACCGGAAAATCCCCATTCGCATCGGCGTAAACGGGGGAAGCCTTGATAAAAAGCTGCTGGAAAAATATGGACATCCCACAGCGGAAGCACTGGTGGAAAGTGCATTCCAGCATCTGGAGCTTCTGGAGAAATTTGGATTTTATGATACCTGTGTTTCTATGAAATCCTCCCATGTGCCCACTATGGTGGCGGCAGCACGGCTGTTTCGCTCCAAGTGTGACTATCCCATTCATATCGGCGTGACGGAAACCGGCCCGGTGCGTATGGGACTTATGAAATCTGCCATGGGCATCGGCGCACTGCTTTTGGACGGCATCGGAGATACCATTCGTGTGAGCCTTACAGACGATCCTGTAGAAGAAGTGTATGCTGCTAAGGATATTCTGAAGGCTGCCGGACTGCGGAAAGAGGGCGTCAATATTATTTCCTGTCCCACTTGCGGCAGAACACAAATCGATCTGATCGGACTTGTCAATCAGGTGGATGAGGCCCTCAAGGACTGCCAAAAACCCATTACTGTAGCAGTTATGGGCTGTATTGTAAATGGTCCTGGAGAAGCCCGGGAGGCCGATATCGGCATTGCCGGCGGTGACGGCTGCGGTATGCTGTTTGAAAAGGGAAAGCAGGTTGAAAAACTGCCCTACGATCAGCTGCTGCCGGCCCTGCTAAAGAGAATTGAGAAATTATGAGTCAAACGGTTTATTTTACTAATATGTTTTCGGATTATGTGCCGCCTGAGCCCCTAAATGGGATGCTGTCTCAGGCGGCCATTGCCGCTGCGGATATTGATCCTGCAAAGAAAACGATCCATGTGGCCATTCATTCGGAGACCTACATACCCAGGAGACTGCTGAACCAGGCGACCAAAGACATTGAGACTCTTTATGGCCTCAAGCAGCTGGAAATCGTATCCACGCATCCGGCCCGGGAGCTTACGAAGATAGAGCCGGAGGAGCTGATGGCCCTTTTTGTGGCCCAGAACTCCATGACACGTGCCTCCCTTGCAGGCGCCAGCTGGACCTGGGAGGGGAATAAACTTCTGGTGGGTCTGAAAGCAAACGGCAAGGCAGAGCTGGAGCAGTGCGTACCCGGGGTCTGCCGTGTTCTTGCACAGCGGTTTGATACCTCTGTGCAGATAGAAATTGAGGCCGGAAAAGCACTGGAAGGACAGGCACTTTACGATGCAATTGAAAAAATGCGTGACAGCATGATTACCAAGCTGCCGAAGATGACCCAGCAGGTGAAAAAGGAAGCCGCACCCCAGCAGAGTGACACATTCTATGGAAAGCCCTTCCGGGGCAATGTGGTTCCCATGCAGGATCTGAATCTGGATATGGGCAGTGTCATTGTAGAGGGAAAAGTATTCAATATTGAGCACAAAGAGCTGACAAAGCGGAATGCCTGGGTCATTAACTTCGATATGACCGATAATTACGGTTCTGTCCGCATCAACCGGTTCATGGAGAATTCCGAGGCCAAGCCCATTTTGGAAAATGTGAAAATCGGCTCCGTGCTGAGAGTGCAGGGCAGACTGCTCATCAATCAGTTCGACAATGAGATGGTGCTCAAGCCCTTCTCCATGATGCCCGGTACCATGCCCAAGCGGCAGGATACCGCCGAGGGCGGCAAGCGTGTGGAGCTGCACCTGCATACCGTCATGAGTAATATGGATGCTCTTACCAATACGGCGGAGGCCATTAAGCAGGCAGCCGCCTGGGGACACCGTGCCATCGCCATTACGGATCATGGCTGCGTACAGTCTTTTACAGATGCGCTGCATACGGTAGAGGGAAGAGTTCCCCCCAAGGTGGCAGGTACCGATGAGGTAATTAAAATTCTCTATGGCTGCGAGGGCTATTATGTCAATGACGTGGATGACCGGATCGTGGTTCACGGCAGTGGAGATATGACCTTTGACCAGGAGTATGTGGCATTCGACCTGGAGACCACCGGCCTGTCCTCAAAGCATGACCGCATTATCGAAATCGGTGCGGTTATTATGAAAGATGGCAAGGAGATCGACCGGTTCCAGACCTTTGTGGATCCCCAGAGAATGCTGGAACAGAAGATCATTGATCTGACCGGTATTACGGATCAGATGCTGGTGGGCGCTCCGAAGATCGAAGAGGTGCTGCCGAAATTCCTGGAATTTGTGGGAGATCGGGTTCTCGTGGCCCACAATGCGGATTTTGACACAGGATTTATCCGTGCAGCCTGTAAGGCACAGGGGATCCCCTATACCTTTACCTCTGCTGACACTCTGATCCTGGCTCAGAATATGATGCCTCAGCTGGGTAAGTTCAAGCTGGATGTGGTGTCCAACGCCCTGAGCCTTCCGGACTTTAATCACCATCGTGCGGCGGATGATGCGGTGACCTGTGGCCTCATCATGGCCAAATTCCTTGAGATGCTGGAGCAGCAGGATATCCACAATCTCCAGTCCATAAACCACGCTATGGAGGCGCTGCGCTCCCAGAGCAGAATCGATAACCGACATGCACGGCATATCATTCTGTTTGCCAAAAATCAGGTGGGTCTGCGGAATCTCTATCACCTTATTTCCGATTCCAACCTCAAGTACTTTAAGCGTGTCCCCAGAATCCCCAAATCGGAGCTGATGCAGATGCGTGAGGGACTCATCATCGGCTCTGCCTGTGAGGCAGGCGAGCTGTTCCAGGCAATCATCGCAGGTAAGAGTGAAGATGAGCTGAAGCGAATTGCCTCCTTCTACGATTTCCTGGAGATTCAGCCCCTGTCCAACAACTCCTTTATGCTGGAAAAGGGCATTGTAAAAGAGGAAGAGGAGCTGCGGGAGTTTAACCGAACCGTGGTTCGCCTGGGCGAAGCCCTGGGAAAGCCTGTGGTTGCCACCGGTGACGTCCACTTCCTCAATCCGGAGGATGAGGTTTTCCGGCATATTCTGCTGGCTACCAAGGGATTTGACGACTGCGACCGGCCCAATCCTCTGTATTTCCGGACGACCGACGAGATGCTGAAGGAGTTTTCCTATCTGGGCCAGGAGAAGGCCTACGAGGTGGTAGTCACCAATCCCAATTACATTGCGGATATGTGTGAGACCATGCGCCCCGTTCCCCATAATCTGTTTGCGCCCAAAATCGAAAACTCTGTGGAAGACCTCAAAAATCTGGTGTACGGAAAATTCCACCGCCTGTACGGAGACAATCCTCCGGAGCTGATGGTAAAGCGTGTGGAGACAGAGCTGCACGATATTATCAGCTGTCACTATGACGTGATCTACATGTCTGCCCAGAAGCTGGTGCAGAACTCCCTGGAGCATGGCTATCTGGTTGGCTCCCGTGGCTCTGTCGGCTCCTCCATTGTGGCGTTCATGTCCGGCATTACGGAGGTTAATTCCTTCCCGCCCCATTATCGCTGCCCCAACCCGGAGTGTAAATACACCACCTTTGAGGTGCCTAAGGGCTGTGCCTGCGGAGCGGACCTTCCCGATGCGGTGTGTCCCAAGTGCGGCGCCCAATTTGAAAAGGACGGATTCAACATTCCCTTTGAAACCTTCTTGGGTTTCGGCGGTGACAAGGTGCCGGATATCGACCTAAACTTCTCCGGCGAATATCAGTCAAAAGCCCACGCATACTGTACGGAATTATTTGGAAAATCCCATGTTTTCCGGGCCGGTACCGTGGGTACCGTGGCAGAGAAGACCGCCTTCGGCTATGTGAAAAAATACCTGTCGGAGCGGGGAAAGTCAGCCTGCCGGGCGGAGGAAAACAGACTGGCCTCCGGCTGTGTCGGCGTTCGCCGTACCACAGGCCAGCACCCAGGCGGTCTGGTGGTTATTCCCCAGGAAAATGAGATTTGGGATTTCTGCCCGGTTCAGCACCCGGCAGATGACCCCAAATCCGACCAGATCACCACCCATTTTGAATATCACTCCATGGAGGAAAACCTTCTGAAGCTGGATATGCTGGGTCACGATGACCCCACCATGATCCGTATGATGGAGGATATGACCGGGGTGGATGCAAAGACGATCCCTCTGGATGACAAGGATACCATGTCCATCTTCACCAGCTCCAAGGTGCTGGGCTATGAGGACGACAAGCTGCTGGGTCCCACAGGTGCTGTTGCCATCCCGGAATTCAATACCCGGTTTACCCGTGGAATGCTGATGGACACCATGCCCACCCGATTCGATACCCTGGTGCGGCTCTCCGGCTTCTCCCACGGTACCGACGTGTGGCTGGGCAACGCCAAGGATCTTATCACCTCCAAGACCGCAACCGTTGACAGCACCATCGGCTGTCGTGACGATATTATGGTGTACCTTATCTCCTGCGGCATGCCCGAAAAGCGCTCTTTTAAAATCATGGAGGCGGTGCGAAAGGGCAGAGGTCTGCCGGAAGGTGCGGAAGAGGAGATGCGGGCAGCAGGTGTGCCGGAATGGTATATCGGCTCCTGTAAGAAGATCAAGTACCTGTTCCCCAAGGCCCATGCGGTTGCCTATGTTATGATGGCATTCCGAATCGCCTGGTTTAAGGTGCATCATCCTCTTGCGTTTTATGCTGCGTATTTCTATCGCCGCAGTCAGAAGGGCGGCTTTGATGCGGCCATGATGACCCGGGGAATGGAGACGGTGAAGGCCAATATCGATGCGGTTGAAAATAACGAAAACGCCTCCGATAAGGATGAGGATCTGCTCACCACCATGGAGGTTGCCTATGAATTCTATCTGAGAGGCTTTGCGTTTCTACCGATTGATCTGTATAAAAGCCACGCTACCAAATTCCTCATAGAGGACGGGAAAATCCGCCCGCCCTTTGTCTCGATTTCCGGCCTGGGCGAAAACGCAGCCTGGGATTTGATGAATGGACGGGAGGGAAAGCAGTTCCTGTCCATCGAAGAGGCGGCGGCAGCCTGCCCCAAGGTGTCCAAGACCCATATCCAGATGCTGAAGGACGCAGGTGCCTTCGGAGATCTTCCCGATACCAGTCAGGTAAATTTGTTTGACAATTTCTGATTTTTGTGTATTCTATAAAATATAATCATACAGAATAGGAGGAACTATTTATGCAAGATATAGGCATGCAATTTCATATTCGCTGCAAAGAAGGGGATGTGGGACGCTACTGTTTTCTGCCCGGTGATCCGGGACGCTGCGAAGCCATTGCCCAGTATTTTGATAACCCCGTGCATGTGGGTATGAACCGGGAATATAACATTTACACCGGTACACTGCTTGGCGAAAAGGTGTCTGTCTGCTCTACCGGCATCGGCGGCCCCTCTGCATCGATCGCCATGGAGGAACTGCATAACATCGGTGCGGATACCTTCATCCGTGTAGGCACCTGCGGCGGTATCGATCTTGACGTAATGCCCGGGGATGTGGTGGTTGCCACAGGCGCAATCCGCTTTGAGCATACATCCTTTGAGTATGCGCCTGCTGAATTCCCGGCTGTGCCTGATTTTGATATCACTGCGGCACTGAAAGCCTCCAGTGAGGCTCTGGGCTATCGCACCCACACAGGCGTAGTGCAGTGCAAGGACTCCTTCTATGGTCAGCACTCTCCCGAAAAATCTCCTGTCTCCTATGAGCTTCTGCAAAAGTGGGAGAGCTGGAAACGGCTGGGCGTAAAGGCAAGTGAAATGGAATCTGCCGCCCTGTTTGTGGTGGCGGCGGCATTGGGTGTCCGCTGCGGCAGCTGCTTCCATGTGATCTGGAACCAGGAGCGGGAAAAGCAGGGGCTGTATATGCCCATGACCGAGGACACCTCCGGTGCCATCAAGGTGGGCATTGAGGCGGTCAAGAGAATCATTGCAGCCGATAAAAAGGGATAAATCACTGAAAGAAAGATAGAATTTGCCTATGAAACAGAAGCACGGATTTGAACTCAACTCCATGACCCTGCACCTTTTGGCCATGGCAATTATGCTCTGCGATCACCTGGGATGGACGGTATTTCGGGGACATACCTGGATGAACAGTGTGGGCAGAATCGCTTTTCCTATTTTTGCATTCATGCTGGTGGAGGGATATTTCCACACCAGAAACCTGCGAAAATATGTGCTGAGACTGGCAGTTTTTGCGGTCATCTCCGAGATCCCCTTTAACCTGATGGTCTGCGGCAGAATGTGGTTTCCCCTCCATCAGAACGTGCTATGGACATTTCTGATTGGAATTCTGGTGATCTACCTGCTGGAGAAGGCTAAAAGGATTAAGATCACTTGGCTGAAGATTCTGGCATTTTTCGGAGCCATCGCAGCAGGGTATCTACTGGGTCTTGTGAGCTTTGTGGACTACGGCTACGGCGGTGTGTTCATGGTTCTGGCGTTCTATATTTTCAGACAGAGAAACTGGGTAAGTTTTGCAGGGCAGTTTTTGATGCTCACCTACATAAATTTTGTGCTTTTGGGTAAGTACGGCCCCTTTATCACACTGTTTGGAGATACGCTGAAGATACCGATGCAGGGACTTGCCATCCTGGCGCTGCTCCCCATCTGGCTCTATCGTGGCAGACAAGGCCCCCACAACAAGGGACTACAGTACCTGTACTATGGATTCTATCCTGCCCACCTGCTGATTCTGGGCCTTATTCAGATGTCTCGGTAATCACAAATGAAATAGGCAAAAGCCCGGTTCAGTTTTGCGCGGAACCGGGCTTTCGTTATGGCTACGGACTTTGGAGACTTCGGGAGAAAAGGTCTGAATGTGCCAGAATGCCGGAGCTGTTTTCATGTCGGCATAAAAATGTGACCGGCAGTGTGCGGAAGGTTTGATTTTTGCTCTGTGCGTGATATAATACTAAAAAATAATTTAGGAGGTTATACCATGTCCGAAACGACAAAGATTAGAACCCGTTCCGAGATCCCTGTAGAGGACACCTGGGCAACGGAAGACCTGTATGCCAGCGATGCAGCCTGGGAACAGGAACTGAGTACCATGAGCCAGGATCAGAAGGTGCTGGAAGGATTTGCAGGTCACCTGGCAGACAGCGGCGAAACCCTCTTTTCTTACATGGAAAAGACAGAGCAGGTCAATGCCAAGGCGGAGCTGCTGGGCAACTACTGCATGCGCAAAGCGGATGAGGATACCAGAAACGCCACCTATCAGGCAATGACGGGCAAGTTTATGAGTGTTGTGGTTGCACTGGGTGCAGCTACCAGCTTTGAAACGCCGGAAGTTATGGCAATTTCCGATGAGACCATGGAGGCCTTTTATAAATCCTGCCCCAAGCTGGAGCGCTATCGCCGGTATCTGACGGATCTGCGCCGGATGAAGGAGCACGTCCTCTCTCCCGGGGAGGAGAGAATTCTGGCCTCTGCCGGTGAGCTGGCTCAGAGCCCGGATACCATCTATGGCATGTTTGCCGATGCAGATCTTACCTTCCCGGATGCTCTGGACAGCAAGGGAGAAAAGCATACCATCAGCCAGGGCACCTTTGTGGCCTGCCAGGAGAGTACCGACCGGGTGCTTCGGAAAAACGCCTATGAGAGCCTGTACCATGGCTTTGCCTCCTTTAAGAACACCGCTGCCAGCATCCTCAATGCCCAGAATAAGCAGCTGAAATTCTTCGCAGAGGCCCGGAAGTACCCCAGTGCCTTTGAGGCCTCACTGGATGCCACCAATGTACCCACCTCCGTGTATCTGAACCTCATTGAGGCGGTTCATAAGAATATGGACAAGATGCACCGCTATGTGCGGCTGCGTAAGAAGCTGCTGGGAGTAGAGAAGCTGCATTTTTACGATGTGTACACCCCGCTTATGTCCGATGTGGATAAGAAGATTCCCTTCCAGGAGGCAAAGCAGACGGTTTATGATGCCATGGCACCTCTGGGCGAAGACTACAGAGCAATCCTCAAAGAGGGCTTCGAGAACCGCTGGATTGATGTTTACCAGAACGAGGGCAAGCGCAGCGGCGCCTATTCCGCCGGTGCAGCCGTCCATCCCTATGTGCTGCTGAACTACACCGGAACCCTGGACAGCCAGTTTACACTGGCCCATGAGATGGGTCACGCCCTTCACTCCTACCACTCCAACAAGCACCAGAATCCCATTGATGCGGATTATGTGATTTTTGTGGCGGAGGTGGCCTCCACCTGCAACGAGGCACTTCTTATGGAGTATCTCCTCAAAAAGACAACCGATAAGAAGGAGAGAGCCTACCTCATTAACCACTTCCTGGATCAGTTCAAGGGTACCATTTACCGCCAGACCATGTTCGCAGAATTTGAGCTGAATATCGGACGGATGGTGGCAGAGGGGAAGACCCTCACAGCGGATGTGCTGTGCCAGGAGTACCGCCGTCTGAATGAAGAGTACTACGGCCCGGATATGGTCGTGGATGACGAAATTGCCATGGAGTGGGCAAGAATTCCCCATTTCTACTACAATTACTATGTGTTCCAGTATGCTACCGGCTATTCTGCCGCCATCGCCCTGTCCAGAAGAATTCTGTCCGAGGGTGCGCCTGCGGTGAAGGACTATATCGAGTTCCTGTCCGGCGGCTGCTCCAAGAGCCCCATCGACCTGCTGAAGGGAGCCGGTGTGGACATGACCAGTCCCGAACCGGTGGAAAATGCCCTGAAGCTCTTTGGCGAGCTGCTGGATGAAATGGAAGAACTGGTGAAAGACTGATGGAGCCGGATATTTTTATTCCCACCCTCCACACCTTCGCCATGAATAACATGTTTACAGGCTCCTGGAAGCAGCTGCGTTTTCGCATCAAACCGGATGTGAAGATGCTGAACCCAAAGGAAGTGGACATGGAAAACAGCTCTATCTTTGTAGAATACTGGCATGGCCCGTTCTGCTATGAAAAGAGCCAGATGGAAGGGGAAAATACCTTTCCCATGAGCGAAGAGGGCCGCCTTGCCATGAAGGCATGGCTGGAAGCGCAGATTTAACGAAAGCCACCCACAAAAGTGGGTGGCTCAGCGTGTCAAAAAAGTACCGCCGAAGCGTTCCGTTGTCATTCTGAGGAGCACAGCGACGAAGAATCTTTCCCTTAAGATTCTCCGCGAATGCTCACAATGACAGGAAATACATCATTTTCTGTTCTTAAGGTGGGAAATTGTACCACGATACCCAGGTAGTATCAAAAGTAAATGCAGATTCATAAACAAGGTTTTATTAGAGTATGGTTTATTGACAGTCTCAGCCACCCACAAAAGTGGGTGGCTTTTTCCGCATTATTAGGGAAAAACCATTGACAATTTTAGCATATGTGGTAGAATATCTAAGAAATGCAAAGGCAATGCGGAAACCAAGAAGAATGAAATCACCAAAGCGAGAGGGGATAGGTGCGAGCCCCTTGTGTGCTGTTCTTCAAGCCACTTCCAAGCCGCCCGGGAGGACCGGGACGGGTGCTCCCGTTACAGAGCGGCTAAGATGTCGGCTTGCCGATGAATTAGGGTGGTACCGCGAGCAGCCTCGCCCCTAGGTTAGGGGAGAGGTTTATTTTTTTGTAAATAATATGGAGGTAGAATCCAATGAGTAAAAAAGCATATGGAGTAAACGAGCTTCGTGAGATGTTTTTGTCTTTCTTTGAGAGCAAGGAGCACCTGCGCCTGCCCAGTTTCTCTCTGATTCCCCAAAATGACCAGTCTCTGCTGCTGATCAATTCCGGCATGGCTCCCATGAAGCCCTACTTTAAAGGTGAGGTGGAGCCTCCCCGTCACCGTGTCTGCACCTGCCAGAAGTGCATCCGTACCGGTGACATCGAGAATATCGGTAAAACTGCCCGTCACGGCACCTATTTTGAAATGCTGGGCAACTTCTCCTTCGGTGACTACTTTAAGCATGAGGCCATTGCCTGGAGCTGGGAGTTTTTAACCAAGGTGGTTGGCCTGGATCCCAACCGTCTGTACCCCTCCATCTATGAAAAAGATGAAGAGGCCTTTGAAATCTGGAATAAGGAAATCGGCATCCCTGTAGACCGGATCTTCCGCTTTGGCAAGGAGGACAATTTCTGGGAGCACGGCTCCGGCCCCTGCGGCCCCTGCTCTGAAATCTACTACGACCGTGGCGAGAAGTACGGTTGCGGCAGCCCCGACTGCACCGTGGGCTGCGAGTGCGACCGGTACATGGAAGTGTGGAACAACGTGTTCTCCCAGTTCGACAACGACGGCAACGGCAACTACACAGACCTGGCCCAGAAGAACATCGACACCGGCATGGGCCTGGAGCGTCTGGCAGTTGTGTGCCAGGATGTGGACAGCCTGTTCGACGTGGATACTGTCATGAACATCACAAACCACGTGACGGCCATCACCGGCGCATCCTATGGCCAGAGCCACAAGACTGATGTGAGCCTGCGTGTTATCACAGACCATATCCGTGCCTCTACCTTTATGATTGCCGATGGCGTACAGCCCACCAACGAAGGCCGTGGCTATGTACTGCGCCGTCTGCTGCGCCGTGCGGCCCGTCACGGTAAGCTCCTGGGTGTGAACCATCCCTTCCTGTACCAGGTGGTGGAGACCGTCATCCGGGAGAATGAGAGCCACTACACTTATCTGAGAGAGCGTGCAGAGCACATCGTCCGTGTGGTTAAGACAGAGGAGGAGAACTTTGCCCGTACCATCGACGGAGGTATGCGCATCTTTGGCGAGATGCTGGCTGCTCACAAGGCACAGGGCCTGGAGAAGTTCTCCGGTGCAGATGCCTTTAAGCTCTATGATACC
>RCNH01000277.1_pt1 | contig 23569 bp, 24 predicted proteins | sample 2041161 | NCBI WGS metagenome assembly RCNH01 (sample SAMN09708215, study PRJNA481090) | Feces metagenome, whole genome shotgun sequencing project. | biome: feces | host: Leptonychotes weddellii | place: Antarctica: Sion Island | collected 2010-03-01 | reverse complement strand
TCTTGTTCTAAAACATCACGTAATCCAAAGATCATTTTCAGAACTACTTTGCCTGTTGCTTATAAGAATATTTTGGCAAAGCATGAGATTTATGCAACAGGGACTACAGGACGCAGAATAGAAGAAGTGACAAATCTGCGTGTCCACAAATTCCTTCCCGGAAGTATGGGAGGAGATAAACAGTTTACAGAAATGATTGAGCGTGGAGATATTGATATGGTAATCTTTTTTTACAATCCGGCAATGATTGACGGAACAGAACCGGATGTATATCAGATATCCGGATGCTGCGATCAGTACAATATTCCTATTGCAACGAATATTGCAACTGCGGAGTCACTGATATTAGGATTGGAGCAGGGCGACTTGGATTACCGCTTAAATCGATAAAAGATACTGAAGAAGGAAAAACAGCTTATGAGAGTTATTGCAGGAAGTGCAAAAAGTATGCCTTTAAAAACTATTCCGGGTTTGGAAACAAGACCTACCACAGACAGGGTAAAAGAAACATTATTTAATATGCTTCAGCCCTATTTGTGTGAATGCCGTTTTTTAGATATTTTTGCAGGAAGCGGTGGGATTGGAATAGAAGCTTTAAGCAGAGGTGCCCAGTTTTGTATTTTTATTGAAAAGAATAAAAAAGCAGCAGCCGTGATAGAAGATAATCTGAAATTTACCAGATTGACAGAAAAATCCGATGTATGGTGCAGGGACGTGTTTCAGGCAGTTGCTTCATTGGAAAATGAAGAACCATTTGATTGTATCTTCATGGATCCGCCATACAATCAGGAATTGGAAAAGCAAGTTTTAGAGCTTTTAAAAGATGCGAAGTTTGTAAATAAGGATACAAGAATTATTGTGGAGGCTTCTTTAGAAACGGATTTCAGTTATCTGGAGAAGTTGGGATTTTCCGTTGATAAAATTAAAAGATACAAGACAAATCAGCACATTTTTATTAGAAAGGCATAGAAAATGGTACGAGCAATTTATCCGGGAAGCTTTGACCCGGTAACTTACGGTCATCTGGACATTATAAGACGGGCGGCGAGCTTATTTGATGAGGTTGTTGTAGGAGTTTTGAATAATTCTGCAAAAAGTCCGTTGTTTTCTGTGGAAGAACGTGCTAATATATTAGAGAATGTAACAGAAGATATTCCCAACGTAAAAATTCAGGCGTTCGATGGGTTATCTGTTAATTTTGCACGAAGCTGCGAGGCAAAGGTGATTATTCGTGGTTTGAGAGCTTTTACTGATTTTGAATATGAATTACAGATGGCGCAGACAAACCGCGTGTTGGCAACTGATGTGGATACTATGTTTTTGACTACCAGCCTTCAGTATGCGTATTTAAGTTCCACTACATTGAAGGAGGCAGCGTCTTTTGGAGCAGATATTTCAAATTTTGCACCGGATTTTGTAGTACGACAGGTGGAAGAAAAATACAGGCAGAGGCATTTGGGAAAAGAATACAATAAGGAGAAATAGAAGATGAGCAGCAGAATTGAACAGATTATTGAAGAAATTGAAGAATATGTGGAAAGTTGTAAATATCAGGCGTTATCTACAACAAAGATTATTGTAAATAAAGAGGAAATTGAAGAGCTGTTAAGAGAGCTTCGTTTAAAAACACCGGATGAAATTAAAAGATATCAGAAAATCATCAGCAATAAAGATGCGATTTTAGCAGATGCACAGGCAAAAGCAGACAATATTATCGAAGACACTAAAAAGCAGGTGCAGGAGATGGTAAAAGAGTCTGAAGTTATGCAGCAGGCTTATGCACAGGCAAACGAAACAATTAACAGTGCAAATCAGCAGGCTCAGGCAATTATTGATGCAGCTACCAATGATGCAAATACACTGCGTTTAAGTGCAGTATCTTATACAGATGAAATGATGGCAAATATGGGACAGCTTGCCAGCAATATGTTAGAAGACGCGGCAGCAAAATACAATGATTTTGTTCAGGCACTGCGTAATTCTTTAGAAGTTATTAACCAGAACAGAGCTGAATTATCTCCTCAGCTTGTTCAGAGCAATGAAGCTCCGGTTCAGGAAGAAGCTCCTGCACCTTCCTATCAGCCGGATGATTTAGATGATGATGACGATTTAGATGATGACTTTGATGATTTTGACTAAGCAAAAAGCTATAGAAAAAGTACAGATAAAACTGCATACTTTTCCTTTTAAGTAGAAGAGAAACGGCAAATCTGTATTGGCAAGCATGGACTTTGTCTGTGCAGCTACGCTTAAACCACCAAAGGAAGTAAAGGCGAGAATGAGAGGATAGAGAAAGTCAAATTCCCAGGGAGCTTTTGATAAAGCAGCGTTTCCGGTAGTCATCTCCGTAATACCTTGCAGAAAATAGCTAAGAGTAGGAAAAGAGCGAAAGGCAATGTTTAGAATACCCTGAAGGATAGAAAAAATCAGGATGTATCCTCCCAGTTTTGTAATCGTTTCAAAACCGTTCATAATAGAGGTATCCAGAATTTTTCCGAGAAAATCGGAATTGGATATCTCTTTTTTCTTTTTTTCTGAAACGGGAAGTTCTACGTCTTTCTTAGGGCGAAACAGTAAAGAGCATAAAAAACCGGAGCTGTAAATGACAAAATATGTAGGAAAAATCAGGTGTGTATTTTTAAAGAGGCCCACACATAAATAGGAAGATAAGAAGGAGGGACCGGGAAAGCAGGCAAAGGTCAACAGATAGGAAGCTTCTTGTTTGGAAATACGATGTTCCATATATAGATCTGCGGTGATTTTTGCTCCCATGGGATAACCGCAAAAAATCCCCATAAATAGGGCATAAGCTCCTGAAGGTGATAAAGCAAAAGCTTTTTTCCAAAACTTTTTCGGCGCTTCAAAAAGTTTGTCCAGCAGTCCTGTTTTGATGCAGATATTAGATAAAATCATAAAAGGCAAAAGAGAGGGCAAAAGAGTATAGAACCACAACATCAGCCCTGTCTTGGCATAGGAGAATGCATGAGAGGGAAATAATAAAAGAAAAAATAAAAAGAACAGCAAAGTAAAATGAAGAATTATTTTTTTCTTTGTAAAATCCCGGAGTTTTTATATAAAATATATGTGGGAAGAAATAGAATATTCAAGTTTTCTGGAAAGCTTGCTATTTTTTTCAATCTGTGTAAGAATGAAGAAAGAAAAATCAACAGGAGGAAACAGAAATGGCAGTATTAGAACATTTACAGCCTGAAAGGGTATTTTATTATTTCGAGGAGATTAGTAAAATTCCTCATGGTTCAGGAAATACAAAGGAAATCAGCGATTATTTGGTAAGTTTTGCTCATTCTCATAATTTACGCTGTATTCAGGATGATGATAATAATGTAATTATTTTTAAAGAAGCTTCTAAAGGGTATGAAAACGCACCTACAGTTATGCTTCAGGGACACATGGATATGGTTTGTGAAAAAACAGCAGACAGTACACATGATTTTACAAAAGATCCTCTGCAGCTTCGGATAGAAGGTGATTTTATTTCTGCAACCAATACCACTTTGGGTGGAGATAACGGAATTGCAGTTGCTTATGGATTGGCAATTATGGAAGACACCACTCTTTCACATCCGGCATTGGAGTTGGTGATTACTGTAGATGAGGAAATCGGGCTTTTAGGAGCAGTATCTATTGACACTACTCCTTTAAAGGCAAAATATTTAATCAATCTGGACTCTGAGGAAGAAGGATATATCTGTGCAGGTTGTGCAGGCGGTATGACAGCAGTTTCAGAAATTCCTGTTCGTTATCAGGAGTATACAGACTATAAATGGAGAATAAAAGTATCTGGACTTTTAGGCGGTCATTCTGGTGCAGAGATTGACAAAAATCGAGCAAATGCTACGCTGCTTCTGGCACGTTTTCTTCATGAAGGAAAGGAAATCGCAGAGTATTCTGTTTCAGAGCTGTTCGGAGGACAGAAGGACAATGCAATTCCAAGAGAGGCAGAAGCACTGGTGCTGGCTTCAAAAGAGGATGGAGAGAAACTTAGTGCTTATGCAGCAGTTTATACAGAAGCACTGAGAAAAGAATATACAGGAATCGATGAAGGAATTACGATTACAGTAGAAGGTGAAGAACAGGGCACAGAGCCGGTGCTTCATCCGGTAAGTCAGGAAAAAATACTGTTTTTCCTCTTGAACTATCCAAACGGAATTCAGAAAATGTGCGGCTTTATTGACGGTCTGGTAGAGACTTCCTGTAATGTGGGAATTACAAAACTGACTCCGGCTGCACTTAGCTGTTCTGCCAGTGTGAGAAGCTCTGTGGGTACAGCAAAGAAAGCACTGGCTGATAAGATTGCATATCTGACAGAGTTTTTAGGCGGTACATTCACCATAGAAGGAGAGTATCCTGCCTGGGAATTTAAACAGAATTCCAAACTTCGTCAGGTTTTGGTGGATGTATATCAGGAAATGTATAAAAAAGAGCCAATCGTTAATGTTATTCATGCTGGTCTGGAATGTGGTTTATTCTATGAAAAAATTGCGGGATTGGATTGTGTGTCTATTGGTCCTGATATGCAAGATATTCATACTTCGGAAGAAAAACTTTCTATCTTCTCTGTAGAGCGTGTATGGAAATATCTTTTAGAAGTTTTAAAAAGAATAAAAGAATAATGTCATAATTGCCTTCGTCTGCGCATAGAATGATATGTAATGGTAAGAGTGTAGTTACCGGTATATCTTGTGTACAGACGGAGGTTTTTTGTGCTAAAAAGACTGCTGTTTTTATGTGTGATTTTATTTTTGAATGCAGGGATTACAGGAGAATTAAAAGAAAAATCCTCTTTGGAGGAGCTAAGGCAGAGAGGCTTTCCCGTGAAGAGCATGGAAAGTGCGGGAGTTTCCAAAGAGGACATGGAAAAATATTTGATTTTTTGGGAGGATTTAAAATGTTTTCCTGTTGCAGGACGGATTAATACAAGGACAGAAACTTTTTCTTATGAAAACAGCTGGCATGAAAAAAGGCATTATGGAGGAGAACGTTTTCATGAAGGATGTGATATTTTTCCGAAAGATGCAAAAACAGATTATTATCCGATTTTAAGTATGACAGACGGTACAGTGGAAAAAATCGGTTGGCTTCCTCTGGGCGGTTATCGTGTGGGTATCCGAAGTCCGGGAGGAGGATATTTTTATTATGCACATCTATCATCCTATGCAGAGGACTTTTGTGAAGGTGATAAGGTAAAAGCAGGAGAAGTTTTAGGGTTTTTAGGAGATACCGGGTATGGAGAAGAAGGGACAAGGGGAAAATTCCCTCCCCATCTCCATCTGGGGATTTACATATCTGAAAAAGAAAGGGAGGAATATCCTCTAAACCCTTATCCGGTGCTGCAGTTCTTACAGGAGAGGCAGAAAAACTTTTTCTATTAAAAAGAAAAGAAGTATGCTATACTTTAATGATAGTTAAGGAGTAATGTTTTATGGAAATACGTTTGTGGCGTGAATTGCTAATTCCTTATGAACTCGCAGTGAAAGATTTGGTTATGAAATTTAAGCTGTTGAGAAAAGAACACAGGGAGAAAAATCTCTATTCTCCCATTGAACAGGTAACCGGTCGCGTAAAGTCTATTAACAGCATTCTGGAAAAGATGCAGAATAAGCAGGTTTCCTGGGATGAATTGGAAGAGAAGATTGAGGATATTGCCGGTGTGCGGATTATCTGTCAGTTTTGCGAAGATATTGAAAAGGTGGCATCTCTGATTAGAAACCGCAGTGATATGAAGGTGCTGGAAGAAAAGGATTATGTGACACATGGAAAGAACAGCGGTTATCGAAGTTACCATATGATTGTGTCCTATTGTGCAGAAACTCTGGCAGGAAAAAAGGAAATCCATGCAGAAATTCAAATCCGGACTCTGGCAATGAATTTTTGGGCAACCATAGAACACTCTTTGCAGTATAAATATAAAGGAAATGTGCCGGCAGATCTTGCAAACAGATTGACAAGGGCAGCAGATTCTGTATTGGAACTGGATGAGGAAATGTCTCTTGTGCGTAGTGAGGTCATGGATGCACAAAAGTCTATGCTTCATCAGTCTAATCTGGTAGCAGATATTTTGAATAACATAGAAAATCTCTATTATTATGCAAACCGAAGGGAAACCGGTAAAATATTAGAAGAATTTTACAAGGTGTATCAGGAAAAAAACCCAAAAAAGTTGGAATGTTTTTACAGAGAACTAGATTTTATTGCAGAAAGATGCCGTGCACAGGCATTGACATACGAAGATATATAGAATAAAGGATAGAGGAAGTATGATAAATTTACCGGAAGAATATGAAAAGGAAATGCGCAGTTTATTGGGGACAGAGTTTGAGGAATATAAGAAGACGTATGAACAGCCTGTCCGACAGGGACTGCGTTTTAATCCCTATAAGCTGACAAAGTCCTTATGGGAAGAAATCATGCCTTTTGAGAAACAGCAGATTCCCTGGGTAGAAAACGGATATTATGTTCATACCGGGGAAAAGGAAGGAAATCCTGCAAGACATTCTTATTATTTTGCAGGACTTTATTACCTCCAGGAACCAAGCGCCATGACTCCTGCAAGCCGATTGGAGGTTCAGCCTTATGATAAGGTACTGGATTTGTGTGCAGCTCCCGGAGGAAAAGCCACAGAACTGGTTGGCAGGTTGCAGGGGAAAGGACTTTTGCTGGCAAATGATTTAAGCAACAGCAGGGCAAAAGCTCTTTTAAAAAATCTGGAGCTTACCGGTGCGCCGAACTTCTATGTAACCAGTGAGGAGCCTGCTAAGTTGGTAAAGAACTTCCCGGAATTTTTTGATAAAATTTTAATTGATGCTCCTTGTTCAGGAGAAGGAATGTTTCATAAAGAGCCGAAAATGGCAGAGTATTGGTTGGAAAAATCGCCTGATTATTATGCTCAAATTCAAAAGGAATTGATTATTCAGGGGGCGCAGATGCTGAAACCGGGAGGCAAAATGCTCTATTCTACCTGTACTTTTTCTAAAAAAGAGAATGAGGAGACCATTGCTTACTTGCTGGAGCAGTGTGAGGATATGGAGGTGCTCACACCTTTAGGATATGAGGGCTTTTCAGAAGGTTTTCCTCTGGAAGGAAAAAGCGAGGAGATATGCAGACAGTTAAAAAAATGTGTTCGGATTTTCCCTCATAAAATGGGAGGGGAAGGACACTTTCTGGCGCTGATACAGAAAAAAGAAACAAATGGAGAAAGCAGACAGGAGAAAAAGGTTGCTGCACAAAAAGAAGAAAAATTAGATGTTTGTGTAGAAGAATTTCTAAAGCTGGTATCTTTTGATTTTTCCCATGGAAGGCTGAAAAGGGAGAAAGATAAGCTCTATTTTTTACCGGGAAATGTGAAAATGCCCAAGCTTCGTTATTTACGCACCGGACTTTATATGGGAGAAATCAGAAAAAATCGTTTTGAACCTAGTCAGGCTTTTGCAATGGCACTATCGCCAGAGACTTTTCATTCCTGTATCATGCTTTCTTCAAAGGATATTCGGACTGTGAAATATTTAAAAGGAGAAACCATTGATGTTTCAGATTTAAAATCCGATGAGGAAAAAGGCTGGCAGCTTGTCTGTGTAGATGGTTTTTCCCTGGGATTTGGAAAGCTGAATAGAGGGATTTTGAAAAATAAATATTACGCAGGCTGGAGAATGCAATAATGGGAAAAATAAGATTAGATAAGTATTTGGCAGATATGGGGCAGGGTACCAGAACAGAAGTAAAAAAAGCTATTAAAAAGGGCAAAATTTCCGTTAATCAAGAAATCATTAAAAGCCCGGAATATAAAGTTGATACACAGACAGATGTTGTTTTATCAGATGGAAAAGAAATTGTTTATGAAGATATGGTGTATTATATGTTAAATAAGCCTCAGGGAGTCATATCTGCGACAGAAGACAGAAGGGAGAAAACAGTTCTGGATTTGATTAAGGATAAGAACAGAAAGGACTTGTTTCCTGTGGGGCGTCTGGATAAGGACACAGAAGGACTGCTGTTGATTACAAATGACGGAGAACTGGCCCATCATTTGCTGACTCCGAAAAAGCATGTAGATAAAAAATATTTTGTCCGATTAAAGACTTCCTTATCAGAGGAGGACAGAAAGCGTTTGGAAGAAGGGGTAGATATTGGAGAAGACAAGCTTACTATGCCTTCTCGGGTATTTCTTTTAAATGAAGAAAAAGATGAGGCAGAGATTATTATCTGTGAAGGAAGGTTTCATCAGGTAAAACGAATGTTTCATGCAGTGGGAAATGAAGTGGTGTTTTTAAAACGATTATCTATGGGAAGTTTGGTGTTAGATGAAAAGCTTCTGACAGGGGAATATCGTTTACTGACACCGGAGGAGATTGCGAGGTTAAAGAAAAATGCTTGAGAATATAAAAGCGGTGATATTTGATTTAGACGGAACACTGGTGAATTCCATGTGGATGTGGAAATCCATTGATGTAGAGTATCTGGAAAAAAAGGGAATAGCGGCCCCTGCCGATATTCAAGCATTTCAGGAAGAACTGGAAGGTATGGGATTTACGGAAACAGCAGTATTCTTTAAGAAAAAATTTCAAATTGAAGATTCTTTGGAAGAAATTAAAAAGACGTGGATTGCTATGGCAGAGGAAAAATATTGTAATGAGGTTCCGTTAAAGCCGGGTGTGAGAGAATTCTTAGAAGAATTGAAAAACAGAGGTATCCGCATTGGGATTAGTTCCAGCAACAGTCGAAAACTGATTGAGACGGTTTTGAAGGCACATCATATTGAGAAATATTTTGACTGTATTACTACCTGCTGTGAAGTGCCGAACAGTAAACCAGCACCGGACGTATACTTAAAAACGGCTGAAGGGCTACAGATTGAGCCCGAGGATTGTCTTGTCTTTGAAGATGTTCCCATGGGAATCATGGCGGGGAAAAATGCGGGAATGCAAGTGTGTGCCGTGGATGATTCTTATAGTAAGAGACAGGAGGCGGACAAACGCAGACTTGCAGATTATTACATAGAGGATTATTATGAGGTATGGAATTTATGAATACAAAATTTTTGCCTGTAACCAGAGAAGAAATGGAAGCCAGAGGGATTTGGCAGCCGGACTTTGTCTATGTTTGCGGTGATGCTTATGTAGATCACCCATCCTTTGGAGCTGCCATTATTACCAGACTTTTAGAAAGCCGCGGTTATTCTGTGGGTATGATTGCACAGCCTGACTGGAGAAAAAAGGAAAGCATTGCAGTTTTTGGAGAACCTAGGCTGGGTTTTTTAGTCTCTGCCGGAAATATGGATTCTATGGTCAATCACTATACAGTGGCAAGAAAGCATCGAAAGCAAGATGCTTATTCTCCAGGAGGAGAGATGGGACTGCGTCCGGACAGAGCAGTGACGGTATACAGCAATTTGATTCGTCAGACATACAAACATACGCCTATTATTCTGGGAGGAATTGAGGCTTCCCTGCGAAGACTGGCACATTATGATTATTGGTCTGATAGTATGAAACGTTCTGTTTTGATGGATTCTGGAGCAGACTTGATTTCTTATGGAATGGGAGAGCGAAGTATTTTGGAAATTGCAGAAGCACTGGATAAGGGATTTCCGGTAAGCTCTATTACCTTTGTTCCGGGAACGGTTTATAAGACAAAGGCAATACCAAAGGGAGTACTTCTTCCTTCCTATGAGCAGCTATGCGAAGACAAAAAGGTTTATGCAGACAGTTTTCGTATACAATATGAAAATACAGATGCTTTTTCAGGAAAGGTTCTCATAGAGTCTTATGGAAACAGAGGCTTTGTAGTACAAAATCCTCCTTCTAAACCATTAAGTCAAAAAGAAATGGACGAGGTTTATGATTTGCCTTATGCGAGAACGTATCACCCTATGTATGAAAAACAGGGGAAAATTCCGGCAATCGAAGAAATTAAGTTTAGTATTACCAGCAACAGAGGCTGTTTTGGAGGCTGTAATTTCTGTGCACTTGCGTTTCATCAGGGACGAATTGTGCAGACCAGAAGTCATGTTTCCATGATAGAGGAAGCAAAATCTTATGTAAAAGAAAAAGATTTTAAAGGTTATATTCATGACGTAGGAGGGCCTACGGCAGATTTTCGTCAGCCGGCCTGCAAAAAGCAGGAGACAAAAGGAGTATGTACGAATAAACAGTGTTTGTTTCCAAAGCCCTGCAAAAATCTGGAGGCAGATCATAAAGATTATCTGGAGCTTCTTCGAGAATTGCGGGAAGTGCCGGGAGTGAAAAAGGTTTTTATACGTTCAGGTATTCGTTTTGACTATGTTAATGCAGATACTTCTTCGGCATTTTTAGATGAATTAGCGAAATATCATGTTAGTGGGCAGCTTCGGGTAGCGCCAGAGCATGTATCCGATGAAGTGCTGTATTATATGGGAAAACCGGAACATCATGTCTACCAGCAGTTTTTAAAAAAGTTTGAAAAGGCAAATGCGAAATCAGGGAAAAAGCAGTATGTGGTTCCGTATCTGATGTCTTCTCATCCGGGTTGCACATTAAAAGAAGCCGTAAAGCTGGCAGAGTATGTGCGGGATATGGGCTTTACACCGGAGCAAGTACAGGATTTTTATCCTACACCATCTACCATGTCTACCTGTATGTATTACACAGGTATAGATCCAAGAACAGGCAAGAAGGTTTATATACCGAAAACCATAAAAGAAAAATCCATGCAGAGGGCTTTGCTTCAATATAAAAATCCGGAAAATTATGAGTTAGTTAAAGAAGCACTGCTTTTGGCAGGAAGAAAGGATTTAATTGGTTTTGATAAAAAATGTCTGATACGTCCAAGAGGTATGGCAAACAAAGAACAGAATAGAAAGAAGTCTCTGCCAAGGAAAAAGAAATCCATTCGAAATGTACATAAAAGAAAGGGATAACTTATGGAAATTGCAGTGATTACAGGGGCTTCATCCGGTATGGGAAAGGCGTTTACAAGACAGATTTCAGAGAAATATGTAGAAGTTGAGGAGATATGGGTAATTGCTAGAAAAAAAGAGGATCTGGAGGATTTGAAAAAAGAAAATTCCAGACTTCGTACTTTACCTATGGATTTAACAGACGGGCAGGATTTGGAAGAATTTCGCTGTCTTCTGGAAAGAGAAAAGCCATGTATTCAAATTTTAGTGGAAAGCGCAGGAATGGGAATTCAGAAAAAGGTAGAGGATACTTCTGTAGCAGAGCTGTGTCAGATGACAGAATTAAATTGTACATCGTTGACGGCTTTTATGGGGCTTTGTCTCCCCTATTGTGGAAAAGGCAGCCGCATTTTATGTCTTTCTAGCGGCGCAGCTTTTCTGCCTCAGCCAGGTTTTGCAGTGTATGCTGCTTCTAAAGCTTATGTGCTTAATTTTGCAAGAGCGCTGGGAGCAGAGCAAAGGGGCAGAATTACCGTTACGGCAGTATGCCCTGGCCCTGTGGATACTCCCTTTTTAGAAAAAATGGGTGGAAAGGAAAATATGCCTTTTTATAAAAAGCCCTTTATTGCTAATGCAGAGATTGTAGTGAAAAAGGCATTAAAAGACAGCGAAAGGGGACGGGAGATTTCTGTTTATGGTTTTTCTGTGAAAGCTTTGCGGGTGTTATGCAAAATTGTGCCCAGAAAGTTTATTATGCGTTTTATGTGAAAAAGAAATCTCTAAGGAGCGAGAAAAATGAAAGATACAAAGAAGAAAATACAAAAAGGAGATTTTGGTTACATCAAAAATCAACAGAAAAGGCGTGTGATTTATACTTTACTTGCTTTTGCACCGCCTTTAGTGATGTTTTTGACAGGACTTGCCATATATGGGGAAAGAAAAAATATATTTACGGTATTTGCAGCAGTGGCATGTTTGCCGGCATGTAAGTTTGCAGTAGGTATGATTATGATGTTTATGCAAAAGCCCATGAAAGAACAGGATTATCAGGAGGTTGAAAAGCATAAACATGGATTGGTATGCGGCTATGAATTTGTAGTTTCTGCTTATGAAAAGCAGTCTTTTCTGGACTCCATTGCAATCTGCGGAAATACGGTAGTAGGCTATACCAGCAGAGAAAAGACAGATATTGCATTTGCGGAAAAGCACATACAGGACATTTTAAGGCAGAATGGCTTTTATGTCAGTGTGAAGATTTTCAGAAAATTGGGAGATTATACCAAGCGTCTGGAAACCATGTGGGAACATCGGGAGGCGCTGGAAAAGGATATTAAATTTAAACCGGATCCAGACGAACCTGAACTTACAAGAAATGAAAAAATAAAAAGGGTAATTTGTGCAATTTCCCTTTAGGAGAAATGATGAAACAGTTATTGGTAAAAGAATTGGAAAGCGGTCAGAGACTTGATAAATTTCTGGGAAAATATTTAAAAGAAGCGCCTAAAAGCTTTATTTATAAAATGCTTCGAAAGAAAAATATTACGCTGAACGGGAAAAAAGCCACGGGAAATGAGAAGCTACAGCCTGATGATGAAATTAAGCTGTTTTTATCAGACGAGACACTTCAAAAATTTTGCGGCGAAGAAAAAAGCAGCAGCGAGACCGCTTTAGATATTATATATGAGGACAGCCATGTGCTGTTTGTGAATAAACCGGCTGGAATGTTGTCACAGAAGGCTGAAAAAGAGGATATATCTCTGGTGGAATATATAACAGGATATTTGTTAAAAAATAAATCTTTGACAAAAGAAGATTTAAGGACTTTTCGACCGGGTGTGTGCAACCGTCTGGATAGAAATACCAGCGGTCTGGTGGCAGCAGGAAAAACTGTTCAGGGATTGCAGGAGATGTCCCAATGGTTTAAGGAAAGGAACCTGCATAAATATTATCTGACATTGGTAAAAGGAAAAATTCAAAAACCTGCTCATATTAAAGGCTATCTTTGGAAAGATGAGAAGAAGAATAAGGTGACTGTATTTCAGGAAAAGAGAGAAGGAAGCCTTCCTATTGAAACGAAATATGAGCCTTTGGGTATTTCCAAAAATGGAGATACACTTTTAAAAGTGGAGCTTTTAACAGGGCGTTCTCATCAAATTCGAAGCCATCTGGCAGGAATTGGCCATCCGGTAATCGGAGACTGGAAATATGGGGAAAAAGAGAAAAATGAAAGTTTTCGGAAAAAATACGGAATTGAATATCAGTTACTTCATGCATGGAAATTGAGCTTTCCGAGAACAGAAGGGATTTTAAAAGAACTGTCGTTAAAAACAATCACAGCTGATGTACCTGAAAAATTCCAAAAAGCTTTAGAAGGGGAAGGACTTGCAGAATTTGCAGCAGAGAAAAATAAGGGAGATGTTAAAAAACATGAGTAAACCAGTTGTAACAAATTCGATATGGAAGGAATTGTGGGAATATATCAAGATGATCATCTTTGTGGTAGTGGTGGTATTGATTATCAATAATTTTTTGCTGATTAATGCCAGAGTGCCGTCAGAATCTATGGAAGAGACCATTATGACAGAAGACCGTTTCTTTGGAAACCGTCTGGCGTATTTATTTGATGATCCGGAGCGTTATGATATTGTAGTTTTCAAATATCCGGATGATGAGAGCCAGCTGTTCGTAAAAAGAGTGATTGGGTTGCCGGGAGAAACCGTGGAGATCAAAGAGGGAAAGGTCTACATCAATGGTTCTGAAAAATCTTTAGACGATAGCTTTACACCGGAGCCCCCCACTGGAGATTACGGTCCTTATGTTGTGCCGGAGGGCAGTTACTTTATGTTAGGGGATAACCGGAATCACTCAGGAGACTCCCGTTTCTGGAAACAGCCTTATGTGGAAAAGGATAAAATCGTAGGAAAAGCAATACTGCGGTATTTTCCGGGTATTAAGATACTGAAATAGGAGAGAAAACCATGGCAACTTGGAATTCCAGAGGGCTTCGCGGCTCTACATTAGAGGAATTTATTAACCGAACCTGCGAGCAATATCGGGAAAAGGGGCTGGCGCTTATTCAGAAAGTACCAACTCCTATTACGCCGGTGCGTATTGACCAGCAAAGCAGGCATATTACCTTAGCGTATTTTGACCAGAAAAGTACCGTAGATTACATAGGTGCCGTACAGGGAATACCTGTATGCTTTGATGCAAAAGAGTGCAGCAGTGATAATTTCCCCCTGCAGAATATTCATACACATCAGGTGGAATTTATGAAAGATTTTGAGAGGCAGCAGGGAATTGCATTTTTGATTTTGTACTTTTCTCACAGAGATGAAATCTATTATATGCCGTTTGTGCAGGTGTTGAAATTCTGGGAAAGAGGAAGGCAGGGAGGCTTAAAACATTTTAAATACACAGAGCTTGAGCCTCAATGGTTTTTGAAAAAAACGGGGAATATTCTGGTTCCCTTTTTAGAAGGAATACAAAAAGATTTACAACAGCGATAAAGAGTAGTTGCATTAAATGTATAAATATCCTTGATATGCACTTAATGTAACAGCTCTTTTTTGTTTTTTTCTTAATACAAAAGCGTTGACAGAAAATAAGGATTGTGGTAGAATTCAATGGAAAAGTGAAATTTTTAACGAATTTCCTTGCCGATTTAAAGTGGTATTTCGATACCATGAAAAACAATAGGAGTGATGCGTAAAATGAAGAATACACACAGAGATAAGATTGTAGTTATTGGTGCCGGAAATGTAGGGGAAGCCATTGCCTATACATTGATGGTGAGAAAACAGGCAAATGACATTGTCTTGATTGATGTAAACGAAGATAGAGCCAAAGGTGCTGCGATTGATATTGCACATGGCACCAGCTTCCATAAGCAGGTATGGGTAAGACAGGGTGGTTATGAAGAATGCAAGGATGCACAGATGATTATTATCACAGCAGGAATTGCAAGAAAACCGGGACAGACTCGTCTGGAGCTTGCAAAGACAAATGTATCTATTGTTCGCAGTATCACAGAAAATATTATGAAATATGCGGAAAATCCACTTCTTTTGGTTGTATCCAATCCGGCAGATATTATTACAAAAGCTGTTCAGGAAACATCAGGACTTCCAGCAAAACGTGTAATTGGTACAGGTACTTCTTTAGACACAGCAAGATTTCGTTATAATATAAGTGCAAAGCTTCATGTAAATGTAGAAGATATTCAGGCTTACATTGTAGGCGAACATGGAGACAGTCAGGTTGCAGTGTGGAGTTCTGCCATGGTAGGCGGTTTCCCATTGGAAGATTATGCAAAACAGGTAGGGGTGACACTTGACAAAAAGGAAATTGCAGAACATACTAAGAATGGTGGCGCAGAGGTTATTGGATTAAAAGGTGCAACATTTTATGGAATTGCAATGTCCGTTTCCAATATTGTAGAAGCAATTATGAAAGATGACAGTGCAATCCTTCCGGCTGCACATGTTTTAGATGAAAGTTTTGGTGAATGGGCAGGAGTTGCAGTTTCCTTACCATGCCGCATTGGCTGGGAAGGTGTTGAAACATGTCTGAGAATACCAATGAATGAAGAAGAACAGACAGCTATGAATAAATCTGTAGCAATTTTAAAAGATTTCTGGGCACAGGTAAAAGAACAGTAGAAAAAGGAGATTATGACAAATGGACAAAAAAGAATTTGCATTAAAACAGCATGAAGACTGGAAAGGAAAAATTGAGGTTATCAGCAGAGCAAAAATCCAGACACCGGAAGAATTAGCAGTTGCTTACACACCGGGAGTAGCTGAACCATGTCTTAAAATTTCAGAAGATGTAGATTTGTCTTATAAATATACACGCCGTGGAAATATGGTAGCTGTAGTAACAGATGGAACTGCTGTTCTTGGCCTTGGCGATATCGGACCGGAAGCAGGTATGCCTGTAATGGAGGGAAAATGTGCATTATTTAAAACTTTTGCAGATGTAGATGCATTTCCATTATGTGTGCGTTCTAAAGATGTAGATGATATTGTAAAAACAGTGAGCTTATTAGCAGGAAGCTTTGGCGGAGTAAACTTAGAAGATATTTCCGCTCCAAGATGTTTTGAAATTGAAAGAAAATTAAAAGAATGCTGTGATATTCCGATTTTCCATGACGACCAGCATGGAACAGCAGTTGTAACAGCAGCAGCTTTAATCAATGCTTTAAAATTAGTAGGAAAAAATCTGGAAGATATTAAAGTAGTTACTTCCGGAGCAGGTGCAGCAGGTATTGCTATTATTAAGCTTTTAGTAAGTCTGGGATTGAAAAATGTAGTAATGTGTGACCGTCAGGGCGCTATCTACAAAGGAAGAGAAAACTTAAATGCAGAAAAGATGGAAATGGCTGAAATATGCAACCAGAACATGGAAAAAGGTACTTTAGAAGAAGTATTAAAAGGTGCAGATGTATTTATCGGTGTATCAGCACCTGGTACTGTTACAGAAGAAATGGTGAAAAACATGGCTGAAAAACCAATTCTTTTCCCAATGGCAAACCCAATTCCTGAAATTATGCCAGAATTAGCAAAGAATGCAGGAGCAGCTGTAGTAGGTACTGGAAGAAGCGATTTCCCAAATCAGATTAATAACGTTTTAGCATTCCCTGGAATTTTCCGCGGAGCTTTAGATGTTCGTGCAAAAGATATTAATGATGAGATGAAAGTTGCAGCAGCTTATGCGATTGCAAACTTAATTGAAGAAGATAAATTAAATCCGGACTACATCATTCCAAATCCATTTGATGAACGTGTAGCACCGGTAGTAGCAAAAGCAGTAGCAGAAGCAGCAAGAAAAACTGGTGTAGCCAGAATTTAATTTTTCAAAGAAAAGTAAGGAATGAAGAGAGCCGTTATATGAAACTTGATGTTCGTTTCATGTACGGCTCTTGTTTTGTTTGAGTATTATTTCTGTTTATGCTAAAATGTTTTTATAAATGGGTAGATGTCTGACTTGAGGAGGAAGAGAATGGAGAAGCTGAACTACAGGAGAACTTTTTTTATTGGGCTTGCATTTTTGTCTATTTGTGCGTTTTGGCAGATGTATGACAATGTTATTCCATTGATTTTACAAAATACTTTTCATTTGAATGAAACCTTTACAGGAGCCATTATGGCAGCAGATAATATATTGGCAGTTTTTTTGCTTCCGTTTTTCGGAACATTATCTGATAAAGCAAATACCTGTCTAGGCAAAAGAACGCCGTTTATTATTGTCGGAACATTCGTTGCGGTTTTATTTTTAATGATGCTGCCCTTTGCAGATAAAAATAAGAATTTTGTAATGTTTGTGGTATGTTTGGCTGTTTTACTTGTGGCAATGGGATTTTATCGTTCCCCGGCAGTGGCATTGATGCCGGATTTGACACCAAAGCCTCTGCGAAGCAAGGCAAATGCAGTCATTAATTTAATGGGGGCTATCGGAGGTGTATATACACTTCTTCTCATTCGCTTGTTAGTAAAAGTAGGGACAAGACCAGATTATACGGCAGTTTTTGCAGGTGTTGCTTTTCTTATGGCAGCTGCTGTGATTTTGCTTGTTCTCACTGTAAAAGAAAAGAAAATCGCAACCGAAATTGAAAAAAAGGAAATAGAAGAAGAGCTTGTAGGAGAAAATGTAGCTACAAATACAAAAGAACTGCCTAAGCCAGTAAAGAAAAGTCTGTATATGATTTTACTTTCTATTTTTTTCTGGTTTGCAGCATACAATGCAGTTACAACAGCTTTTTCCAGATATGCTGTAAAAGTATGGGGGCTGGAAGGTGGCGGATTTGCAGATTGCTTAATGGTTGCTACAGTGGCTGCAATTTTCAGCTATATCCCTATTGGAATAATTTCTGAGAAATTCGGGAGAAAGAAATGCATTCAGGGTGGTCTTGTGCTTTTGCTCATCAGCTATCTGTCAGCTGCATTTTTCCCGGTATATCATCCGGCAATTAACATTGGATTTATATTGATTGGTATTGGCTGGGCATCCATTAGTGTCAATTCTCTGCCCATGGTAGTGGAAATCTGTTCTCTCGGAGATGTAGGAAAATACACAGGAGTGTATTATACCTTTTCCATGGCAGCACAGATTTTTACACCGATTTTTTCAGGATTTTTAATGCAGCATATTTCTTATCGCGTATTATTCCCGTATGCCTGCGTCTTTACGGTTTTGGCAATGATTACCATGTGTATGGTAAAACATGGAGACAGTAAGCCACACGAGAAGAAAAATGTATGGGAACATTTTGATGTGGAGGATTAAGGTATGAAAATGAAAACAGCAGCAGCAATTACCGGTGTTTCTTATTTAGGACTTGTGATGCCAAGGATGCTTCAAAGACCGAAGCAGGTGAAAAAGGTTTATTATGCTCATAGGGGGCTGCATTATAATGCAGGAAATGCCCCAGAAAATACCATGGCAGCTTTTGAAAGAGCAGTAAAAGCAGGATATGGGATTGAATTGGATGTGCAGTTGACAAAAGACGGACAGGTAGTAGTTACCCATGACTTCCATTTGCGCAGAAACTGCGGCGTGGATAGAGAGGTGGATGACTGCACCTATGAAGAGCTTTGTCAGTATCCTGTGTTTTTTTCCAAAGAGAGAATTCCGCTGCTTACCGATGTGTTAAAGCTGGTAGACGGAAAAGTGCCTTTGATTATTGAATTAAAATATAAAAACGGAAGCAAAATCTGTGAAAAGGCTGATGAAATTTTGCAGAATTACGAAGGAGAATACTGCATTGAGTCCTTTCATCCACAGGTTTTGTTGTGGTATAAGAAAAACAGACCGTGGATATGCCGAGGACAGCTTTCTATGAATTACCAGAAAGAGGAAGGATGGCATCATCCCCAGTATTATATTATGCGTCATTTACTGTTGAACTTTTTGACAAAACCGGATTTTATTGCTTATGACTGGAAAGGGAGAAAGGGAATTTCTCTATGGATATGCAGAAATCTTTTTGGCTGTCCTGCTTATGCCTGGACTATTAAGAGTAAAGAACAGTTAAAAGTAGCAGAAAAATATTTTGATCATTTTATTTTTGAAGGTTTCAGACCTTAGAAGGATTTGGAGGATTTATGGCAAAAAAAGTATATGCAGTAAAAAAAGGAAAGAACACAGGAATTTTCGATACATGGGATGAATGCAAGGCAAATGTTCATGGCTATCCCGGAGCACAATTTAAAAGCTTTGCCACAAAAGCGGAAGCCGAGGTATATTTGGGTAATGGCTCCCAAGCAGAAAATTCTGCAAAAACAGAAGAAGATGCTTGTATCGCTTATGTGGACGGAAGTTTTGACGTGGCACAAAAGGCATATTCTTATGGCTGTATTCTGCTCTATCAGGAGCAGAGAAAGGAAATGAGTAAAGCCTTTTTTAATACAGAAGATGTCAGTATGCGAAATGTGGCAGGAGAGCTGGAAGGAGCAATGGCGGCCATGGAATACTGTGAAAAAAACCACATTTCCAAACTGCATTTGTACTATGATTATCAGGGGATTGAGTCCTGGGCAACGGGAGAATGGAAGCGGAATAAGCCGGGAACCATTCGTTATAAAGCTTTTTATGATACCTTACAAAATGTACAAGTGATTTTTCATAAAGTAAAAGGTCACAGCGGAGTAGAGCTAAACGAGGCGGTAGACCATTTAGCGAAAGCTGCGCTGGGAATTGGATAATTCTTTTAATAATTTTCTGCTTGTATCCATACTGGGAAAAGTATGGCTTCCAAGCTTACGAACAGGCATAATGCCGAGGAGAGAGTTTGTCAGAAACATTTCATCAAATTCTCCAATATCTTTCGGCATAATGATTTGCTCTTTTATAGGATAGGCAGAATAAAGGTATTCCCGTATAATGCCGGGAAGCATTCCGCAGGAGAGTGGAGGTGCTGTTATCTGATTGTTTTTTATAAAAAATACGTTGGTGGTAGCACCTTCTGCAATCTCTCCCTTTGTATTTAGAAAAATAGGTTCTTGAATACCCATTTCTTTTGCATGACGCTTTTCTATAATACAGTCACCATAATTCAAAGTTTTATGGTAAGTAAAAGGAGAAGTTTCATTTCTTCTTACATTGGAAAGGGCAGTGAAAAATCCTTTTTCGTAATCTTCTTTTTGATAGTTATTTTTTCGTGTTGTTATCAGTATATTTTTTTCAGAAACAGTAATTTTTAATACATTTCTTCCTTCTTGCATTTCTTTTTGGGCAAGAGTCAGATTTACTTTTTCTTCTATTTTAGAAAAGTCAACAGTCAGGTTTAAAAATTTCAAAGCTGAGAGTAGTCGTTTATAGTGCTGAGGTAAAAAATGTACAGTGCCATTTTCTACAGAAATGGTTTCAAAAGCGCCTAGTCCAAAATAATATCCTTCATCTGGTATAAACATTATCTTTCCTCCCATAAAGCTTCTAAAAGAGCTTTTGCTTTTTGTAGTGTTTCTTCGTATTCAAATTCTAAGTCTGATTCGCAGGTAATTCCCCCTCCTACACCGAGAAAATATTGATTGTTTTGATGGACAGCAGTACGAATAATAATGTTGAAATCGCAATTACCGTCAAAAGAAAAATATCCCATAGAGCCAGTATACAGATTACGTCGGTCATGTTCCAATTCATCAATGATTTCCATGGCACGTATTTTAGGTGCACCTGTAATAGATCCCCCTGGAAAAGCAGCTTCGATTAAATCAAAAGTATGCAGCTCTTGTTTTAATTTCCCTATAATGGTAGTAACTAAATGGAAGACAGTAGAATAGGTTTCTACTGCGAAATGTTCTGTTACTTTTACGCTTCCTGGTTCACAGACGTGGTTTAAATCATTTCTTTCCAAATCTACAATCATCAGGAGCTCACTGCGGTCTTTAGAGGAGTTCTTCAGTTCTTTTTTTAACATTATATCTTCATCGGGAGTTTCTCCACGTTTTCTGGTACCTTTAATGGGACGTGTTTCAATAAAATGGTCTTTTACCTTTAAAAAGCGTTCCGGCGAGGCACATACCACTTGAAAAGTATTACATTGGAAAAATCCGCCAAAGGGTGAGGGGTTATGGGTGCGCAGATAACGGTACACATCGTATGGAGCTTTTTTACTCTCTATAGTAAGCTGCTGTGTCATATTGGCAATATAAATGTCTCCTTCAATAATATATGAAATCATTTTATCAATAGTTTTTTTATAGTCTTCTTTGGTAAAATTCGGAGTGAATTCAGCAAGAGAAAGTTGTTTTTCAGGTTTATCATAGGAAGGACATTGGCGTATTTCCTTTTCCAAATCTTTAATTGCCGCATCTGGATTTTTTGTTTCTCCTCTTGCAGTAATGTAAAGAGATTTTTCTGTTTTGTCATCGATAATCAAAAGGTCATAGAAGACAAATAATGCATCAGGAATAAGAAGTTTCTTTGGATGACGACTGGAAATATGTTCAAATTTTCGTCCGTAATCGTAGGAAAAATATCCCAGAGCACCGGCAACAAGGGGGAGTGGGGTAGGATTTTCTTCTTGATATTTTTTAAGATATTTCCGCATACCATCTTCAAAAGTTATTTTCTGAGGAATATCATTTTCGTAGAAAACACCATCACATTCTTTTAAAATAAGATAGGGATTCAGACCGATAATAGAATACTGTCCCATGGTATTTTCCAGAGAAGAATCTAAGAAAATTGCCATATTTTTCTCTTTATATTTTTCAAAAATATCTTCTGCTTTTTTATAGAAATTCAGTTTTTGAATTTTAGTAGGCATTGTTTTTTCTCCATTTCTTACATATTTTAGTGAAATTATTAAGTAATTCATGACCGTATTCTGTCAGAACAGCTTCCGGGTGAAACTGTACTCCATAAATCGGAAATATCTTGTGGTGGAACGCCATAATGACACCATCTTCAGAAAGAGCATCGATTTTCAGACAATCTGGAAAGGAGCAGTCAGAAACAATGAGGGAGTGATATCTGGTTACAGGATATGTTTTTGGTAGACCTTCAAAAAGTCCTGTTTGATTGTTTCGTATTTGTGTGACTTTTCCGTGCATGGGTTTTGCTCCTTTTTGTATGGAAGCACCGAATACTTCTCCGATAATCTGATGTCCCAGACAAACTCCCAGGACAGGAATTTTTCCTGTTGTTTTTTCTAAAATTTCTTTACAGTTTCCGCAGTCTTTGGGACTTTTAGGACCAGGAGATAAAATCAGACCTTCTAAGCTTTTATTTGATAACAGCCTTTCTATTTCTGATATTGTAATTTTATCGTTGCGTATCAGAAGAACTTTTTCGCCACATTCTTCTAGATAGCATGCCAGATTGTAGACGAAAGAATCATAATTATCAATCATTAAGTACATTGTTTCCTCCTATGCAGTGCAGACACAATTTTTCATAAAAGAAAAAAGACTACCCAAAAGAGGCTCATTTTCAGAACCTTTTTTGGCAGTCTTCCATAAATTGGGCACACCTGATATTTGTTTTTCTTATTGTATCATGGTTTTTTCTGACTGTCTATTTGTTTTCATGGTAAAAAGACCATAAAGGTGAAAAAAAAGTTGAGATTATTGTGAAAGAGGTCTATAATGAGTCATAAAAAAGAGAATATCTCAGATAGGAGCAGACATGAATTACGAAGAAGCAAGAGTATATTTGGATGCAACATCCAAATACGGAAGTGTACTTGGCTTGGAGAATATGAAAGCACTGTTAGACAGACTTGATAATCCCCAGAAAAGTTTGAAATTTATTCACATTTCCGGAACGAATGGTAAGGGAACGGTGCTGGCGTATCTGTCTACGATTTTGCGTAAAGCAGGATATCGGACAGGTCGATATATTTCTCCTACACTTTTTTCTTATCGAGAGAGAATTCAGGTGAATGAAGAAATTATTGAAAAAGAAGCTTTGGCGCGACATGTAACATCTATTGCAGCTGCGGTGGCTGATATGAAGGAAAAGAAAGCAGGGATACCTACTGCTTTTGAGATTGAAACAGCCTTGGCTTTTTTATATTTTAAGGAAAAAAATTGTGATATTGTAGTCTTGGAAACAGGTCTGGGAGGCGCTTTAGATGCCACAAATATTATTCAGACTACACAACTGGAGGTTATTACACCAATTAGCATGGACCACACAGATGTGTTAGGAAAAACATTAAGAGAAATTGCCGTTCAGAAAGCTGGGATTATTAAACCTCATACTGCAATGGTGACGGCTGTCCAGAAAGAAGAAGCAAGAGAAGTGCTTCAAAAGGTTTGTAAAGAAAAAGAAAGTCGATTTTGTGAAGTAGAGAAAGAAGAAATCAAAGATGCACATTATGGGTATATCCGACAGAACTTTTCTTATAAAAACTGGAAAAATATAGAAATTTCTTTGGCAGGAGAATTTCAGATACAAAACGGAGCATTGGCTTTAGAAGCCGTTAATCAGCTTCGCAAAGATGGATTTTCTTTACCAGATGAAGCTGTATATGCGGGAATGAGAGAGGCAAAATGGGTTGGAAGATTTACGGTGATGTCACAAAATCCGGTGATTATTTTAGACGGTGCTCATAATCCGCAGGCGGCAGAAGCTTTAAGAAGATCTTTGGAATTATATTTTAAAGAGAAAAAGCTTTATTATGTTTTTGGTGTTTTCAAGGACAAAGATTATAAAAAAATTATTGAAATT
>RCNH01000276.1_pt1 | contig 23573 bp, 21 predicted proteins | sample 2041161 | NCBI WGS metagenome assembly RCNH01 (sample SAMN09708215, study PRJNA481090) | Feces metagenome, whole genome shotgun sequencing project. | biome: feces | host: Leptonychotes weddellii | place: Antarctica: Sion Island | collected 2010-03-01 | reverse complement strand
CGATACCGATTTTTATAACCTTAAAAAACTAATTTTATCACCATTAACCGATTTCACTATGAGTAAAAAATTCTATGTGCTGCTCGCATTGATAGCATGTTGCTTCGCCACCACAGCATCGGCCCAGAGATTTGCGCTCAAGACCAATGCGCTCTATTGGGCAGCGGCCACTCCCAACCTCGGAGCAGAACTGGCACTGAGTGACCACTCGACCCTCAATCTGACTTTACAGTACAATCCCTTCACCATCGGAACGGATAACAAGATTCAGCACTTCCTCTGCAAACCCGAATACCGCTACTGGTTCTCGGAGAAGTTCACCCGTCTCTACATCGGTGCCCATGTCTTCGGCGGTACCTTCGAGGTGGGCGGTTTCAACCTCCCCTTCGGTCTTCTGAAGCGTTTGCAGAACAACTACTACAAGGGTAATGCCTTCGGTGCAGGTGTCTCGATTGGCTACAACTTCTACATCAGCCCCCACTTCAACATCGAGACCTCGGTGGGTATCGGCCTCGCACGCCTGAGCTACCACACCGAGCCGGTCAACGGCACCCCCCAGCGCCACTACAAGAATACCCACAAGGTGCTGCCCGTGCCCACCGAAATCGGTGTATCGTTCGTTTATCTGTTTAACTCGCGTAGATAAAAAACCCCAACCATGAAAAGAATCGCACTTACCATAATCATGCTTCTGGCAGCCCTCTCACTCCGCGCACAGATTGTCGGCGATGTGAGTGTCACCCGCAAAACACTGGCTGCACAAAACGGACAGCTCACCCTGGAGCTCAACATCCATGTGGGCAAGAACGCCGTGACGCGTTCGCAGAGCTGGACCATCATTCCCGAGTTGAGCACCGCCGACCGCAAGTCGGTGAAGCTCTTTCCCCACATCCTCATCAACGGCAAGTATCAGCAGCACATGATGGAGCGCAGAAGACGTCTCTTCGGCCGCTACTGGGCAGAACGCAAGCCCTTCATGGTCATCGTTGCCGAGAAGAAGCTCGCACAGGACATCACCTGCAAATATCATGTCCCCTACGAGGAGTGGATGAAGGACGCCACACTGGTGTTGCGTCAGATTCAGACCAGCCCCGGCAAGGAGAACCGCGTCTTCACCGTCGATGTGAACGGCGCCGTCGATCAGCTGTAGTAGTCTTTCACCCCCGAAGTCGGGAAATTACACATGCTTTATGACAAAAGGAAAATTTTTACTGGCGGTCATTCTTGTGATGACACTTGCCGGTTGTAGCCGTATGCGCAAACTGGAGAACGGCGACACCTATGCCGGTTTGCACCTGCCCTACAAGCCAACACAGGCCGTGAAAGAACCGCCCAAACAAAATAATGCCCCGAAGATTATCACCTTCAAGAAGGACGACGGCACGGAGCTGACCCTCTCTCCCACGGAGATTGACTCCGACACGGGAGAGAAAATCATGTCTCTGGCCATTGACGAGGTGATTATCTCGGCACGCAACCGCCGCAATCTGGTGGAGCGCAACGGTAAAATCAACATCGACTTCATCGTCACCGTTCCCCCCTCGCTACTCCACTCGAAGTGGCAACTTTCGCTCGACCCCACCCTCACCAAGGGTAGCGACACCCTCACCTTCAATCCGTTGGTCTATCGCGGAGGCAAGTTCAGCCGTCAGCAGCTGCGCGACTATGAGCGTTACGGCAAATACCTCGACGGTATTGTGGACAGCGCCGACTACTTCGACGCTTTCGGCGACAAGGAGAGCTACAACGCCTACCTCGCCGAGCTGGGTCTCACCCGCGTGGCGGCAGCCTCCGATTTGGAGTACCTGCGCACGCTGGAACCCCGTGCGGCAGAGCGTGACGGACGCGTGGGCTGGTCGGACGAGCGCGAACTGCGCAACATGAAGTCCGTCATGCGCCACTACATCAACTCCACCGACCGCAAGGTGGCTCGCCACGTGGTCTATACTCCCGATTCATCGAACGAGTACGACCATCTGAACGACTACCTCTCGCCGCGATACATTCACAACGATGTGGAGCTGCCCGGTGGTGAAATCTACACCCGTGTGGACGGTCAGTTTGATTCGGGCATCGATGCCGAGCGTGAGGAGTACTACCGCACCCTCGACAACAAGGCTGCGCGCCGCGACATCCGCCGCCGTCTGCGCAATGCCGATGCACAGGAGTTGGCCGCCTACACCGCGGACCGTTACCGCAAGACGCACTACGCCGCCCCCGTGGCACAGGGCGTGGCTCGCGAGGTATCGGACAGTGCCGTGAAGATGAACTACGATGCACGCGTAGCCTACTACGAAGATATGGTCGCCGACCTCGACAACACCGACACCGAGCAGGCCAAGCGTGACGCCATCAACTGGCGCAAGGTGGCACGCAACGAGAACAAGGCCGACCGCAAGGACGAGGTCTTCGCCCGCACCGTGGCGCACCCCTACATCCGCCCGGCACGTCTCGACACCATTATCCACAACCCCAACGGTTCGGTGTCGTATGTCTACAACGAGCAGATTACCGCCGATGAGAACACCTCGAAGATTAACCTCTTCCTGCGTGGCGGTGTCGATGACACCCACGGCCGTTACTACGCCCTCACCAAGTCGGATACCCTCCACTACAATGTGGCATCGATGACTTCGTTTGTCGATGAGCAGACCCGCTATATGCAGCGCATCGTCTATCGCGATGCCGAGGCCAACGCACGTTTCTACTTCACCTTCCCCTTGGGTAAATACTTTTTGGACAAGTCGCTGGAGGAGAACTCCCAACAGATTGCTTCGGTGAAGAATCTGACACGCGATTTGATGACCGACCCCATCTTCATCATCGACAGCATCACGCTGAAGGCCACCTCGTCACCCGAGGGTACATGGCACGTGAACGACCGTCTGGCTTCACGCCGTGCGGCTTCGTTGAAGGAGGTGCTCGACTCGGAATTCAAGGTGCTCTACGACTCGCTGAAGCTCTCCGCTTCGGTGACCCTCGATGAGCAGGGACGACAGGTGACCACACAGGCAGAGGACGAATTGCCCAACCTGCCCCGACTGCTCCGCTCGACCCACCTTGCCGAGGATTGGGACAAGATGCGCTCGCTCATCGCCGCCGATGAGGAGGTGGAGCACAAGGAGGAGATTCTCGCCCTCATCGATGAAATCGAGAATCCCGACTCGCGCGAGTACCGTATCCGTCTGAAGTACCCCAAGGATTATGCACACATCCGCAAGACGCTCTATCCCGAAATGCGTGCCGTGGATTTCCGCTTCAACCTCCACCGCCGCGGTATGAAGAAGGACACGGTCTACACCACAGAGGTCGATTCGCAGTATATGCACGCCGTGAGCCTGCTCAAGAAGCGCAAGTATGAGGAAGCACTCAAGATTTTGCGCCCCTACGAGGACCGCAACACCGCTCTGGCTTACCTCTCGCTGGGTTACGACCACGCGGCACTGCGTATTCTGAAACAGGTGCCCAACGCACACGACATTGCCGATGTGCAGTATATGTTGGCCATCGTGGCAGCCCGTGTGGGCGAGGAGGAGTTGGCAGTGACCAGCTTCCTCAGAGCCGTGGAGCTGAAGGAGACCTTCAAGTTCCGAGGTAACCTCGACCCCGAAATCTCGCAGCTCATTCGCAAGTACGGACTCTTCAAGGAGGACTTTGACTAATAGCCGGGCGACCACCCGATAAAAAAAAACCGACTACCTTTTGGGGTAGTCGGTTTTTTTTGCGATAGATAAAAGGAGGGTCGGAGTCAAGTTCGGTCGGTTCGCGATTGGGAGGGGATTCGGATTTGAATGCTGTCCGTTCCCGTTAGGGACGCTACGGCTCGATTCGGGGTCTCTGTTCCCGTTTGGGGTGCTCCGCTTCTGTTCGAAGTGCCCGGAGCTGTACGTTCGGCGTTCGCCGATTTGCCCCATGCCACGGTTGCTCCGCCGTGCCCCTTTTCTTACTTTATCAGCGAGTCCGCCGTGGGTTGTGAGGGTTGCGCCTTCTCCTCGGTATGGGGAGCAACAGGAGCCGTTTTGGGGCAGACGCTGTCGCGCACCGTCTGACCGTGAGCGAGCGAGTCCTCCACTGCGTTTGCTGTTGATGAGAGAGTCAGCGAATCGCTTTTCTCCACCTTTACGCTGTCGCGCTGTGCCACAGGTGCGGGAGCGACCTCCTCCGTCTCGACTGCCGCCTCTTCGAAGTGGAACAGCAGCGAGTGATATTGGTCGTAGTGCAGGAATGCCGATACCACGACATAGACCACACCGACAAACAACAGGATATTAAGAATTTTCTTTATCATCTTTCTTTTCCTCCGTATTCAAAATTTCGACGGCACGCATCACCACATTGTCCACGGGACGGATGTTGGCGAAGAAGGCGTTATCCTCCAGCACCGTGTTGCGGCCGATAAAGGCTTTGAGCTGTGCCTCCATGAGGGCTTTCGAACGCTCGATGTCACGACGACGCGGAGCGACACCCTTGCGAGCGGCATAGCGCACAAAATCATCGAGCATATCCTCGTCCCCGGCAAAGAGGGCGTCCAGCTCGTCGAGGGTCTTCACCGAGTCGAGCTGTGCGCGGTGACGGTCGGCATAGTCCATCGTGTAGCGGTAGAGAATGTTGCGACCGATAACCTCGATGTAGTAGCGGGTGACATCGGTGGTGTCGATGGGAATGAAGACATCGGGCATGATACCGCCACCGCCATAGACCACCTTACCCTTGGGGGTGATTTTCTTGAGCGAGTCGGCAAAATGAATGCTGTCTATCGTGTAGAGCTCGTTGTTGCGAATACGGTCATACATCTCCATCTCGTAGCCCTCCTCGTCACCCATGGTGTAAGGTTTCTGAATGGAGCGACCCGTGGGGGTGAAGTAACGTGCCGTGGTCAGACGCAGTGCCGAGCCGTCACCGAACTCCACCTGTGTCTGCACAAGGCCCTTACCGAACGAGCGGCGACCGATAATCGTACCGCGGTCGTTGTCCTGAAGGGCACCTGCCAAAATCTCGCTCGATGATGCGCTGTTCTCGTCGATGAGCACCACCACGTCCATATCCTGCAACACGCCCTCGCCATTGGCAAATTCGCGCATCTGATGGTGGTTGCGGTCCTCGGTATAGACGATGAGCTGTCCCTTGTGGAGGAACTCGTTGGCGATGAGAATCGCCTGATCGAGGAAGCCGCCCGAATTACCGCGCAGGTCGAAAATCAGTTTATCAACACCTTTGGCCTTGAGCTCTGCCACCGCCGTGTGGAACTCCACGAAGGAGGTGCGGGCAAACTGACCCAACTTGACATAGCCCAAGTCGGGACGGATGCAGTATGCCGCCTCGACACTCTTGATGGGAATCACACCGCGTGTGACCTCCACATCGACCAATCCTTGGATGTCGTGACGCTGCAACGAGAGTTTCACCTTCGTGCCGCGAGGGCCGCGAAGACGCTTCACGATGCGCTCCTGATCGATTTTCTGACCGGCCACCAACGTGTCGTTAATCTTCATGATGCGGTCACCGGCCTTCACCCCCACATCAGCACTCGGGCCGTGGGGAATGACATTGAGGACGACGACCGTATCGGTTGCCATGTTGAAAATCACACCGATACCGTCAAACTCGCCCTCCAGCGGTTCGTTCACCCTCGACATGGTCGAGGCGGGGAGATAGACCGAATGGGGGTCAAGCTCCTTCACCAGATATGGAATGATGTGCTCCGAGAGGGAATCCATCGACAGCGAATCGACATATTTATTCTCGATGAGCGAAATGGTACGGGTGAGTTTGTTGTCGGGGACAGCCATCTGGCGGAGCAACCCGCGCAGGCGGGTCTCCGAGCCACTGCGCCCAAAGTACAACCCCAACAACATACCTGCTGCCAATGCCACGGAGAGCAACAAGGGCAGGAGAATCGAAAATTTGGAATTCTTATACATTACAAATTGTGTTTATGCAAGCCCTCGAACCTCGGTTTATCAGGGTTTGGGCTTATTCATAAAGGTGTAGGTCAGACCCACCATCAGCTGGGTTTGGGTCTGGATACAGATGTTCTGCGAACGGTTGTAGTAGAGCTGGAAGCCCAACGTGGTTGTCAGATACTTCGTTGCCTTGATGTCGAGGGTATTGACCCAACGCACGGTGGGGTGAATCGGCAGACGCGGTTTGTTCTTGATGTCCTTGTCGCCCGCTTCCCACTCGACATACGCCTTGCGGTAGGACTTGTAGTCCGAGATTTTGTTCTTCTGACCGATGTCGGTAATCCAACCGTAGAAGGAGTAGAGCGTGGTGCGGTAACGCAGGTAGCCCGTCTTGCCGAAGGTGCGGTCGAAGTTGATTTCGATAGACGAACCGCCCTCGTACTTCGATGCCTTGTCGGGGTCTTCGATACCGTAGGAGAAGGCCTCCTTGATGACATTGCCTTCGCTATCGAGCTGCTGACGGCGAATCCACGGATCGGTGGCATAGGTGGCACTCAACGCCAGAGGAGAGAGGTTCACCGCGATGGGGAATTTCTCCGTGGGGCTCTTGTAGGTGATACCGACCGAAATATCGAGGTAACCGGGGGTGAGGAACTTACTTTTCAGGTCGTTGCGCGTCTGCTCGGTACGCGAGAGGTAACCGTTGGCAAACTGGCTTCGGAACTGGAAGGTGGCACCGTAGGACCAGTTCTTCGACATCATGAAGGCAGGGTTTATCCAGATGAGGAATTCGTCCTGATTCTTGAACCACACGCCGTTGCTCTCGGTCGCGCCATCGGCATTGGAGGTCTCGACCTTCATACGGTTGTAGCCCATCTTGGCGTCGAACTTGGTCTCCACCGAGAAGAGGTTTTTCTTGAAGATGTGGTGCAACGAGAAGACGGCGAGCAGCGTGATGGAGTTATCACCACCCGATACCGAAATCCAAGGGTCGTTGTAGGCGTTGAGCGAACCGGTCATACCGCCGCTCATCTCGAGGAAGTTTCTCTCGCGGCGGATACGCTGACGCTCGGCACGGTAACGTGCACGGTTGAAAAAATTATCCTCCAGGGTGATGGACTTCAATTTGTCTTGAAAGACTACGGATTCCTTTTTGGAATCGACCTCATCGATGGTGAACTGTGCCGATGCGGGTTGTGCCACACCGAGCAACAAGGTCATCAACGCCATATAGAACACTATCTTCATACGCTCTTGAATAAATTATAGCTGATTCGAAATGCAAATTTATGAAATTATTTATAGAAATCTTAAATTTGCGCCGCTTAAACCGCATAGAACATGAAATATTTTGGAGCGCACGTCAGTGCATCGGGAGGGGTGGTCAACGCGCCGCTCAACGCCCAAAAAATCGGAGCCACGAGCTTTGCACTTTTCACCAAGAACCAACGTCAGTGGGTCTCTAAACCACTGACCGAACAAGATATAGCATCATTTCGACAGGCTTGCGCCGACAACGGATATTCGCCGGCGCAGATTCTGCCCCACGACTCCTACCTCATCAACTTGGGACACCCTGAAGCCGAGGCACTCGAAAAATCGCGTGCGGCGTTTCTCGACGAGATGCAGCGTTGCGAGGCACTGGGACTCGACCGTCTGAACTTCCACCCGGGCAGCCATCTGAAAAAAATCACGGAGGAGGAGTCGCTGCGGCTCATCGCCGAGTCCATCAACCGCACCCTCGACCTCACCCACGGCGTCACAGCCGTCATCGAGAACACCGCCGGACAGGGTTCGAATCTGGGTTACAGCTTCGAGCAATTGGCCTACATCATCGACCGGGTGGACGACAAATCGAGAGTCGGTGTCTGCATCGACACCTGCCACGCCTTTGCCGCCGGCTACGACCTCTCCACGGAGCAGGCCTGCGAGGAGACATTCCGTCAGTTTGACCAGATTGTGGGCTTCAACTACCTGCGCGGCATGCACCTCAACGATGCGATGAAGCCCCTCGGCAGTCGTGTAGACCGCCACTCACCGCTGGGCGAGGGTCAGATTGGCATGGCGTGCTTCCGTTACATTGCACGCGACAGCCGTTTCGATGACATACCCCTCATTCTCGAGACCCCCGACGAGGAGCGATGGCCTGCGGAAATCGCCCTGCTGAAGGAGTTTGCCGAAGAATAACGGCAACCGACAAAGACAAAAAAAGCGTCATTCTTTTCGAAGATAATGACGCTTTTTCTATATGTATGTCGCTCTGTTACAACTTGTCGAGACACGACAGAATGATGGCGGAGCTTTCTCTGACCTCCTCCTCCGAGATGGTCAGCGGCGGCGAGATACGGAAAGCCGTATCGCAGAACAGGAACCAGTCACTCATGATGCCGGCCTCTTTGAACAGCTCCATTATCTTGTACATCTTCTCCGCATCGCCCAACTCGACCGCCAGCAGCAGACCCGAACGGCGCACCTCCTTCACCAAGGGGTGTTGCTTCATCAGCTCCTCGTAGAGCGCACCCTTTGCCTCAACTGCCTCAACGACATGATTGTCAATGAGGTAATTCAGCGCAGCAAGACCTGCGGCACAGCAGACGGGGTGACCGCCAAAGGTGGTGATGTGACCCAGCACGGGGTTGGTCTGCAAGGTGTCCATAATCTCGTGGCTCGACACAAAGGCACCGAGGGGCATACCGCCACCGAACGCCTTGGCCAGGCACACGATGTCGGGGGTCACGCCATATTTGGTCATGGCGAACATCTCGCCCGTGCGACCCATGCCGGTCTGTATCTCATCGAAGATGAGCAGTGTACCCGTCTCATCACAACGACGGCGCAGGGCTTCGAGATAACCCTTCGCAGGCACGCGCACACCGCCCTCGCCCTGCACGGGCTCGGTCAGCACACACGCCGTGCGTGTGGTGATACGCTTCAAGTCGTCGAAATTGTTGAACTCTATGGCTCCCACATCGGGCAGCAGGGGACGAAAGGCATTCTTCCACTCCTCACCCTCGGGGGCTCCCATCATGCTCATCGCACCGTGGGTCGAACCGTGATAGGCACGGCGCATCGAGAGCATCTCGGTGCGGCGCGTGTAACGCTTGGCGAGTTTGAGTGCTCCCTCCACGGCTTCCGCGCCCGAATTGACGAAATAGACGCTCTCCAGCGGGTCGGGCAGCAGGGCGGCAATCTTGTGGGCATACTCCACCTGCGGAGTCTCCACCATCTCGCCATAGACCATCACGTGCATATATTTGTCGGCCTGCTCCTGCACGGCTTTCACCACCGCAGGGTTATGATGTCCCACGTTGCTCACCGATACTCCGGCTACCAAATCGTAGTAGCGTTTGCCCTCGGGAGTGTAGAAAAACGAACCTTCGGCACGCGCCACCTCGACCATCATGGGCGAAGGCGAGGTCTGTGCCACGTGCTGAAGAAACTGTTGACGTAAAATACTCATTTCACTCTATAATTATGCGCCCCGATTAGAGGGGGTCGCCAAATTTACGATTTAAAATCTGCGGTGCATCGTTCACCGTGAAACGACACCACTTGTAGAGCACCTCGCTGCGCTCCTCGGCGGTGAGGTGCCAATCCCCGACACGCTCGCGGATGCGGGTCGAAAGGCCGTAGAGCAGAATGGCAGCCGAAGCCGACACGTTGAGACTCTCGACCATGCCACACATGGGTATGCGGAGGAACTCGTCGGCACGCGACATCACCTCCTCGGAGATACCCTCCTTCTCGGTGCCGAACACCAGCACGAATTTGCCCTTCTCGACATCGAAGGTTTCGGGGGTCGTATCGTTGCAGTGGGGCGAGGTGGCCACGATGCGGTAGCCCTCCGCCTTCAGGGCATCGAGTGCCTCCCCTGTCGAGGAGTACTGACACACGTCTATCCAGCGGTCACTGCCGCGCGAGATGGCCGAATTGGGGCAGAAGTCGCACAACTCCTCCACGGTGTTGAGCGTCTGCACACCGAAGGCATCGCAGTGGCGCACCAGTGCGGCGGCATTCTGCGAGTGATACATATTCTCGGCCAGCACCGTGACATAACGTGTACGGTCGGCGAGCACCTTCTCGAACAGCGCGAAACGCTCCTCGGTCATGAACTCCTTGAGGCAGGCGATACGCTCGTCGTACCACGCCTTGTTATTTTCTGTATTTGTCATCTTCATCCAAAATTTTAAGGTAGCTTTCGTAGCGTTCGTAGGCTATCTCACCATTCTTCACCGCTTCGACCACGGCACAACCGGGTTCGTGGGTGTGGGTGCAGTTGTAGAAACGGCAGTCGCGCGCCGTCTCCATCATCTCGGGGAAGTAGTGCCACAGCTCGGCATCGTCGATGTCGATGAGTCCGAAGCCCTTGATGCCCGGAGTGTCGATGACCGCTCCGCCCCCCTCGAGAGGATACATCGTCGAGAAGGTGGTGGTGTGCTTGCCCTTGTGAAAGCTCTCCGAAATCTCGCCCGTGCGAATCTCCAGCGAGGGGAAAATCTCACCCACAAGGGTCGATTTGCCCACGCCCGAATTGCCCGACAGCAGGGTTGTGCGTCCCGACAGCAACTCTCTGACGCGCTCCACACCCTCGCCCGTGGTCACCGACACGCCGATGACCTCGTAACCGATTTTCTCGTACACCTCGCGGAAGACTTCGACCTCCTCCGTCTGTTGCAAATCCAGCTTCGAGAGAATGATTTTCACGGGCACTTTATACGCCTCACAGGTCACCAAAAAGCGGTCTACGAACTCCCACGCCGTCTCGGGCTGACGCAGAGTGACCATCAGCAATGCCTGATCGACATTGGCGGCGATGATGTGCGACTCCTTCGACAGGTTCGAAGCGCGGCGTATGACATAGTTGCGGCGCGGTCGGATACCAGTGATGAGGTGGTCGCCGTGTTCGTCCTCGACACACTCCACTTCATCGCCCACCACTACGGGGTTAGTCGAACGCACACCCTTCAATCTCAATCGGCCGCGAATACGGCAACGCAGGGTCTCACCCTCGGACAGCACCTCATACCAACTCCCCGTGGCTTGAGTCACCACGCCCGAAAACACTCTCTCCATTCTTTTCTATCGAGTTAAAATTAAATTCTTTTTTATACTCCTCAAACTGTCGCTTCATCCACTCTATCGAGGGGAAAATCTTGTCCGAGAGACCCATCACGGGGCGATAGCTCCGCGAGGACTCCACGGTGGGTTTATCCAGAAGCGAGTAATCGACATTCAGCGTATCGAACATCGAGAACGCCACACTGAGCAGCAACATATATTTTGCCACGGCCACCACCGCCCCCATCATCGAGTCGGGCGTGCCGAACCCCACAAAGTGGAACAGGCGGCGCACCATACGTCCGGCGACCGCCACCAGTAGCAATGCCGCCAGCATAACGACCAAAAATCCGGCCACAAAGGTAAATCGCTCCTCGACCTGCATCAGTTCGCCCACCGTCTGACCATATTGGGCAGCCAGCCATATACCGATGAAGAGCGCAACGAGCGAAAACAACTGGAGGATAAGCCCCCTTCGCCAGCCCTTCCACGCGGCATAGACAAAGACCACGGCAACGACTACATCAATAATATTCATTCCAAGAAATAAAACACGGTTATAAAAGTGTGTAAAGATAGGAATTTTTGGCGACAGCCACAAAACCCTCTTTCACAATATCGACCGTCCGTTGTACGTTTATAGGATAGCATCGTCTCCTTTTTTTTGAAAAAAGTGGAATGGCAATGCGCGATTTTTTTTGTAAATTTGCCTGACCAAAAACGAAAAGAAATGATAAGACTGATAATGACACTGTTGCTTTTGGGAGTCACCCTCTCGACCTCGGCACGCGAGGTATTTCCGCTCAACGAGGGCTGGCGATTCTACTTCAAATCGGAACCCAACAGCGATAACGCACGACACGTCACCCTGCCCCACAGTTGGAACACCGACTCCTCGGCATCGGGTTACCTGCTCGAAACCACGGGCAACTACCTCAACAACATGTATATCCCCGGCGACTGGGCCAACAAGCGTCTTTTCGTCCGCTTCCACGGCGTGCAGTCGGTGAGCAACCTCTTCATCAACGGCTCACACGTGGGCAGCCACCACGGCGGCTCGACGGCCTTCACCTTCGAAATCACTGACAAGGTGCGTTTCGGTGCGGACAACGCCCTGCTGATGGTGGTGAACAACTCGCAGCGTGACGATGTGCTGCCCACCTCCACCGACATCAACCTCTACGGCGGTATCTACCGCGAGGCGGAACTCATACTCACCGAGCGCACCATCGTCTCGCCCCTTTATCTGGGTACCGAGGGTGTCCTCGTTCACCAGCAGTCGGCCGATGAGGAGGAAGCCGAGGGCGAAATCGAAGTACACCTCTCCTCGCGCGACCAGAACAGCTGCACGCTGCGTGTGGAGATGATAGCTCCCGACGACGAAATCGTCCTCTCGCGACAGCAGAAAGTCAAGCTCGACAACCGCGCCATACGTGTCCCCTACTCGGTCAAAGCCCCCATGTTGTGGGGTGTGGGTCGTCCGTTCCTCTACACGGTGAAAGTCACCGTGGGTGACGAGTACGGCATGACCGACTCGGTGGAGGTGCGCACGGGTCTGCGTCACATCGACACCACCGACCCCACCAAGGTGAAAATCAACCACGAGGACGTTGCCATTCGCGGCGTGACCCTCTACCACGACTCGGCACTCTCGGGCGGCACGCTCTCCGATGCCGACTACGACCACGACCTCCACGAGGTCTTCGAGCTGGGAGCCAATGCCCTGCGTTCGGCTGTCATGCCCCACGCACAATATCTCTACGACCGTTGTGACGAGCACGGTATGCTGGTGTGGATTGATATTCCCTTCCACAAGGTCGAGTTCCTCAGTGATGTGGGTTACTTCGCCACACCGCTCTTCGAGAACAACGGTCTGCAACAGCTGCGCGAGATTGTGGCGCAGAACATCAACCACCCCTCGGTCATCATGTGGGGCATCTTCTCGCGTCAGTGGATGAGAGGTGACGATGTATCGGCATACATCCGCCGTCTCAATGACGAGGCACATCAGTTGGACCCCTCGCGTCCCACGGTGGCGAGCAGCGACCAGAACGGCAGTCTGAACTTCATCACCAACCTCATCGTCTGGCGACAGGATGTGGGCTGGTCGAAGGGTTCGCCCGATGATTTGGGCATCTGGAGAGAGCAGTTGCAGAAGAGTTGGAGCCACCTCCACAGTGCCATAGAGTATGGCGGCGAGGGCTTCATCGGTCACAAGAGCTACACGGCACAGGCCGAGCCGCGCTCGAACTGGAAACCCGAGGAGCGTCAGACCCGTTTTCACGAGGAGTATGCCAAGAATCTGCAAAACGACTCGCTCTTCTGGGGTGTGTGGATTGACAATATGTTCGACTACGGTTCGGCACGCCGTCCCTACGGACTCAACGCCCAGGGACTCATCACCCAGAACCGCCGCGACAAGAAAGACGCCTACTATCTATACAAAGCAATGTGGAATCAGAACGACCCCACATTGCATATTGTTGACAAACATCGTACGTTGCGCGACAATCCGCGCCAGAGTTTCCGCGTCTACTCCTCCCACGGAGCACCGACCGTGGTTATCGGCAGCGACTCGCTGGTGATGACCGAATATTCGCGCTGTCAGTACAGGAGCGATTCGGTGGAGTTGCGGGGTCGCGTCCACATCAAGGCGTGGTGCGGAGCCGCACGCGACAGCGTGACTATCTTCGTAGGCAACGCTCTAAGACCCCAACGCATTCAGGACCTTCGCAAAACAATAGGTCTATAAACGAGAGGTTGGGTTCAAACTCAAAACGGTCGGAAAAGACCTGGATATAGGGTTCGGCAACAAATGCCGAGCCCTCTTTCTTTTTGGGGCGGAGGTCGGTGTCCCCCTCGCCCGCCACGATATACTCCTCGCTCACACTCGGCAGGGGAATGTGCGTCAGACGGCACAGGGTCTCCAAAATCTGCATGTTGTACTCTGTCAGCGAGGGGTACTCGCGCGTGTAGAACGGCTCGAAGTAGGGGGCATAGAAATCGAAATAGGGCGACGACTTGTAGGAGGCGACCAATGCTCCCCAGTGCTGGTGCTGCCAGCGTTTGGAGTAGTCCAGACGCATGTCCTTCATCTTCTGACGCGGACGGTTGGCGTGCGCCACCTGTGCCGAAAGCTCCATACGGCCGTCGGTGGCCAATATGGCGGCACGGTTGCGCTCCGAACGCTTGATGTAGTGTTCGCCCCAGTCAATGACACAGTCGCCCTGCTGCAAGTAGGCGAAATACTCCACCGAGGGGAGGTAGGCCGAGGGTAGTATTATCATGGCTCAATCCAATCTCCGTTAGCCTTAATCAGTGCCACGAGGTGGTCCAGAGCCTCCTCCTGCGGGATGTTGCGCTCCATGATGGTGCGACCCTTGTAGAGGGTAATCTGTCCCGGTGCGGCACCCACATATCCGTAGTCGGCATCCGCCATCTCACCCGGACCATTGACGATGCAGCCCATCACACCGATACGCAGGTTCTTCAGGTGGGAGGTACGCGCCTTGATGGCACCCAGCGTCTGCTCGATGTTGTAGAGTGTACGTCCGCAACTGGGACAGGCGATATATTCGGTCTTCGAGAAGCGCACGCGCGCCGACTGAAGAATCATCAGCTCTATTTCGCGGATTTTCGCCTCATCATGCCGGGGCGCGTCAATCCAGATACCGTCAGCCAAACCGTCGAGGAACAGCGGGCCGAGGTCGGCAGCCGCTCTCACGGCCAGCAACTCCGGCGACTCCTCGTCATAGTGACGCTTGACCATCACCGGCTCGCGGCTGTCGAGATTGAGAATCATGGCTCTCAACTCCGCGGTGGGATTCTTCGACACCGACTCCAGCACCTTGAAGCCCTCGTGCTTCTCGGTGTGTACCACGGGGATTTGCACCTCACTGCGGCGCGCGAAGTGGAGGGGCGAGTAGTTTTCGGGGTGGAGTACCTCGAAATGACCCTCGCGCGATGCAAAGTGCTCCACGAGCATCTGTGCCACGGGGACTTCGTTTTCGGGGGCTTCGGTCAGCGACACACGAATGGTGTCACCGATACCGTCCGCCATCAGCGCACCGATACCCACGGCACTCTTGATACGACCCTCGATGCCGTTGCCGGCTTCGGTAACGCCCAAATGGAGGGGATAGTGCATACCCTCGGCGTCCATCGCCTCGACAAGCATACGGTAGGCAGCCACCATGACACGGGTGTTCGACGACTTCATCGACACCACCACCTGATCGAACTTATGCGACTGGCACACGCGCAGGAACTCCATGGCGGCGGCGGTCATACCCTCGGGCGTATCGCCGAACTTGTCGAAGATACGCTTACCCAGTGAACCGTGATTGACACCGATACGCAGCGCGACACCTCTTTCGCGGCACTGCTCGATGAGGGCGTCCAGCTCGCCGTGGTCGGTGCGGTAGTTGCCGGGGTTGATTCTCACCTTATCGACATACTTGGCAGCCACCGTCGCCACCTCGGGCAGGAAATGGATGTCGGCCACCAAAGCGGCTTCACACCCCTCCTCACGCACGCGGCGCATGATGTTTGCCAGATTTTCCGCCTCCTTGCGACCCTGGGCCGTAAGACGCACGATGTGACCGCCCGCGCGGTCGATTTTCATAATTTGCTCCACAGAGCCTTCTGTATCATTGGTGTCGGTGTTGGTCATCGACTGTACGGCAACGGGGTGGTTGCCGCCTATCACGATGCGTCCGATGTGTACTTCGTTGGTCGGACGGCGTTGGAACTCCGAAAGATTCATTTGCTGAAAAATTGATTATTTCACACAAAGATACACAGAAATTGAGGAATAAAGGCATATCGCTTCGGGATTATCTCTTTTTTATTATATTTGTAGTATGGATAAGATTTTGCAGACCGATGTGAAGTATGTCGCAGGTGTGGGCGAGGTGAGAGCCAGACTCCTCAACAAGGAGTTGGGCATCACCACCGTGGGACAACTGCTGGAGTACTACCCCCACCGCTACATCGACCGCACGAAGGTCTACCTCATCAACGAAATCCACGAAGACACAGCCACCTATGTGCAGTTCCGTGCGCGTGTGGCGGGAATCAGCTACGCAGGTGCGGAGCGCAACCGCCGTTTCCATGTCATGGTGCAGGACGCCACAGGCTCTGCCGAGCTGGTGTGGTTCAAGGGGGTGAAATGGATAGAGAAGCGTGTGGAGGTGGGACGCGAGTACCTCATCTTCGGACGCCCCTCGTTCTACAAGGGGCAGTTGCAGATGGTGCACCCCGAGCTGGAGACCATGGAGCAGGCCCTCACCAAGGGAGTCACCTGCTCGATGCAGGGCATCTACCCCTCGACCGAGAAAATCTCCAATTCGTTCGGCACGAAAGGCATGTTCCGCGTGATGGTTCACGCCTGGGAAATCGTCCGCAACCACATCGGCGAGACCCTGCCCGAGTCGCTCATCACCCGCTACGGGCTGATGTCGCGCCGCGAGGCTCTGCAAAATATCCACTTCCCCGAGACACAGGAACTTCTGCGACAGGCACAATACCGACTCAAATTCGAGGAGTTGCTGGGCGTGCAGCTCAACGTGCAGTCGCGCCGCTGCGGCCGTCTGTCGAAGGACAACGGCTTTCTCTTTCCGAAGGTGGGCGGCGTCTTCACCCGTTTCTACAACGAGAAGCTCCCCTTCCCGCTCACGGGCGCACAGAAACGCGTCATCAAGGAAATCCGCAAGGACACCATATCGGGCTATCAGATGAACCGTCTCCTGCAAGGTGATGTGGGTAGCGGCAAAACCCTCGTGGCACTCATCTCCATGTTGCTGGCCGTGGACAACGGTTTTCAGGCATGCATGATGGCACCCACCGAGATTCTCGCCCGCCAGCACTTCGCCACCATACGCCGCATGACCGAGGGATTGGAGGTGAAAGTAGCCATTCTCACCGGTGCATCGAAGAGCCGCGAGCGCCGCGAAGCACTCGAGGGCATCGCCTCTGGAGAGGTCGATATTCTCATCGGCACCCACTCGCTCATCGAGGACAAGGTGAAGTTCCGCAACCTCGGATTTGTGGTCATCGACGAGCAACACCGCTTCGGCGTGGAGCAGCGTGCCAAGATGTGGACGAAGAACCTCCAGCCGCCCCACATTCTGGTGATGACCGCCACCCCCATACCGCGCACCCTGGCCATGACCCTCTACGGCGACCTCGATGTGTCGGTCATCGACGAGTTGCCCCCCGGCCGTCAGCCCATCAAGACCTTCCACTACACCGATGCGGCGCGTCTGCGTCTGTTCGGCTTCATGAAGCAGGAAATCAAGAAGGGACGACAGGTCTATGTGGTCTATCCCCTCATCAAGGAGTCGGAAGCCATGGATTACAAAGATTTGAATGACGGCTACGAGTCCATCTCGCGCGATTTTCCCCTGCCCGAATACGTCACCTCCATCTGTCACGGCAAGATGAAGCCCGAAGACAAGGAGGAGTCGATGCGTCAGTTCAAGGAGCACGAATCGGATATTCTGGTCGCCACCTCGGTCATCGAGGTGGGTGTCGATGTACCCAACGCCACGGTGATGGTCATCGAGTCTGCCGAGCGATTCGGACTCTCGCAGCTCCACCAGTTGCGCGGACGCGTGGGACGCGGTGGCGAGCAGTCGTATTGTATCCTCATGTCGGGCGAGAAGCTCTCGAAGGAGGCACGCGCCCGTCTGAATGCCATGTGCGAGACCAACGACGGTTTCCAGCTGGCGGAACTCGACCTCAAGTTGCGCGGTGCGGGCGATGTGAACGGCACACAGCAGAGCGGCATGGCCTTCGATTTGAAGATTGCCAACCCCACCGCCGATGTGCAGATTCTCTCGCAGGCACGCGATGCCGCCGAGGAGATTCTCTCCGCCGACCCCACCCTCTCAGCCCCCTCCAACCACGGTTTGCAAGAGCTGAAAGAGCGGTTCTCGGCCAAAGAGGAGATAGATTTTTCACGAATTTCATAATAAACCCGAAATTCTATTCGTTTGATTATTAAAACCGAGACCCATGAAACAACTGATTTTGGCCTTTTTGTTGCTCTTCAGTTCCCCCTCTCTCTTCGCCCAACTCTACCATCCGGGCGAGGTGCTCAACTACCGCATCGGCTATCGTGCCAAGATGTTCCCCAACACCGAAGTGGGTGCCGTGGACATCATCACCACCTCTGTCAATGAGGGCGGCAAGCAATATTTCCAGGTCGAGGGCAAAGGTCGCACCATGCCCCGCTACCGCATTTTCTTCAAGATTGACGATACCTACCGCATACTCGTAGACCCCGACAGTCTGCGTCCCGTGAAGTTCTCGAGCGACATCCGCGAAGGCGACTACTACTTCGAGAGCCAGTACAACTACCTGTGGGACAAAAAACAAATCAAAACACGCTGGAGCAGCCGCAAACGCCCCTTCAAGGAGAAGGAGATGGCCATCGACGATGACTGCATGGACCCCATCTCGCTCTTCTTCAAGATGAGAGCCAGCGACCGCAACGCCTTCGAGGAGGGCAAGGCCGCACAGCTCCACATGGTGTTGCAGGACACCACGCGTATCATCAACTACCGCTACCTGGGGCGCGAATTCAAAAAGGTACGCAACATGGGCAAGTTCCGCACGCTGAAGTTCGAGTGTCAGCTCGGTACCTCGGAGGGTTTCTCCTTCACCGACGGCACGGTCTTCACCATCTGGATTTCCGATGACGAGAACAAAATTCCCATCTATATCGAATCGCCCGTTAAAATCGGCAGCATTTCGGGCTATATTTCGGGCTACAAAGGGCTCAAATACCCCCTCGAGAGCCACATAAAATAAAAAAAATAGTGTATATTTGCAATCATTAAACATTAACCGACCATGGAAGAGATGAAACAAGGATACGACCCTTCGGAGTTCGAAGAGGACGATTATTTACAGCAGCCCCAGCAGGATAAGGCGATTCGCGGCTACCGCATCGTGATTATCATCCTGTCAGTGATTTTGGTCGCGCTGTCGGCACTCTACTTCAGCATTCACCGCCAGCAGATGATTGACAACTCGCTGTTGCAGGGCGAGCGCGACTCCATTCAGAACGACTTGGGCAAGCTGATGAACGACTACGACAACCTCAGAGTGTCGAACGATACCATTTCCGCCAACCTGAGCATCGAGCGCAACAGAGCCGACTCACTGATGTCCCGACTCAAGAAGGAGCGTTCGTGGAGCTACGCCAAAATCAAGCAGTATGAGAAATAGGTGGGTACACTTCGTTCGGTGATGCGCAGCTACATCAAGCAGATTGACTCGCTCAACACCCTCAACAAGAAGCTCATCAGCGAGAACGTATCTTACCGCAAGGAGATTTCGTCCGCCAAGCTGCGTGCCGACATGGCAGAGGAGAAGGCTCAGGAGCTGGACAACAAGGTGAGAGTGGGTTCAGTCATTCGCGCCCGCGACATTGTGATGACCACCCTCAACCACAACAGCAAACCCGTGTCGAGAATCAAGAGTGCATCGCGTCTGCGCGTGGACTTCACCCTCTCGGCCAACGAACTGGCTGCCCCCGGCGAAAAAGCCATCTATATGCGTATCACCTCACCCGACGGCTATGTGCTGACCACCGAGTCGATGCCCACCTTCGAGTTTGAGGGCGAGAACATCAGCTACTCGGCCATGCGTGAGGTCGATTACCAGAACAAGGACCTCGATGTGGCCATCTACTTCAACTCGACAGGTTTCACCGCAGGAACCTATCTCATAGAGTTGTATTGCGAGGGCAAGCTCATCGGTTCGACCAAGACCGCCAAGCGATAACATCGACCCCCGACAGGGGATTCGGAATACTCCAAGCCGCGATTTCAATTTGAAGTCGCGGCTTTTTTTTACAGGGGTGAGTGAGTTCTGCTGGGACTTTTGCAATACTTTCGGCACGGAGGGTGCAGGAGTATCGAAGACCCGGACTCGGAGCGTAGGGACACAAAAAACCCCGAAAGTCGGTGGGGACTTTCGGAGTTTCGTATTTAAAATCGCTTATCGCTAAGATTACTTCTTCTCGCTCTCCTGCCAAATCAGTGCAGAAGCACCGAGGATAGCGGCGTTCTTGCTCTGAATACCGCTGGGCAGCAGCTTCACCTTGTTCTTGAAGACGAACAACATGTTCTCCTCCATGTACCACTGTGTAGGCTCGAAGATGAACTTGCCGGCCTTCGACAGACCTCCGAAGAGGAAGATGGCCTCGGGAGAGGTAACGGTAACCACATCGGCCAAAGCACGACCCAACATCTCGCCCGTGATGCGGAAAGCCTCCAGAGCGATGGGGTCACCCTGCTCGGCAGCTGCCGAAATCATCGAAGCATCGAAATCGTCATAGGCAATGCTGCGCAGACGGCTGGGGACATTCATGGTAGCCATCAGCTCGAAAGCCGTACGCTTGATACCCGTAGCCGACACGTAGGTCTCCAGACAGCCGCGACGACCGCAACCGCACTGACGACCGTTGCGCTCGACGATGATGTGGCCGAACTCGCCGGCGAAACCGTCATGACCGTAAATCATCTCACCATTGGACACAAAGCCCGAACCCAGACCCGTGCCGAGGGTAATCATCACAAAATCCTTCATGCCCTTGGCATTACCGTAAATCATCTCACCGATGGTGGCGGCATTGGCATCGTTGGTGACGAGGGTCTTCACACCGTTGAAGTGCTTCGAGATGTCGGCCGCGATGTTGAAGATACGGGGCTGACACTCCTTTTCGGCATCCTCGGGACGATACTTCCACAGGTTGGCGGGACTCTCGATGGTACCCTTGTGGTAGTTGGCATTGGGCGCACCGATACCGATACCCGTCAGCTCATACTCGAACGAAAGGCTCTGAGACAAGGCCAGCAGTGCATCGCTCAACTCTTCGATATACTCCTTATAGTCGTCAACATAGGGATACTTCTTGGTGGAAATCACCGATTCGGCATACAAATCGCCATTCTCGTCAACCAGACCAAAAGCTGTGTTGATACCTCCGATATCGATACCGATAGCAAGTTTCTTCATGATTTTTTAGGTTAATCGTTAATTGTATATTCGCGTAAAGTATCGTTATTTCAATATTTTACACCGTAAAGTTACGAGAAAAATCGTGTGTGCCAAAGTTTTTTTCAATTTTTTATCAAAACCCGTGCCCCGCAAAAATCGGAATAACGGATTTCCCGTCGTCTCCGCACACCGTCTTCCCGCCCCTGAAGCGGTGTCACTCCGCCGGGGGTGTCCGCCCCTTGCGCCGGGCTAAACCACTCATTCACAACCTCGGAAACATCATTTTGTCTTTTTTATTTTAGTATCTCGCGGTTTTTTAGTAATTTTGAAACTGTTTCGTACAAAAAATTTCATATCTATGCAGACCAACGAGCAAATACTTTCTCAATTCGAGAGCTTCCTGGCTCAGACCGACATCTCGACATCGGAGCCCGAACTGTTATACGCCCCCATCGGTTATTCGCTTTCCGGCGGTGGCAAACGACTGCGCCCCATGCTGCTGGCACTGGCTTACAGCATCTTCAAGGACGACATTCAGAACAGTATGCCGGCCGCTGCCGCCATCGAGGTATTCCACAACTTCACCCTGCTCCACGACGACATCATGGACAACTCGGCCGTACGCCGCGGTAAACCTTCGGTCTATGCCAAGTGGGGTCAGAATGTGGCTATCCTGTCGGGCGATGCCATGATGATTACCGCCTACAAGTTGCTCGCCGGTGTATCTGCCGAACAACTGCCCCGAATCCTCTCGACCTTCTCCACCATGGCACTGGAGGTGTGTGAGGGTCAGCAGTATGATATGGACTTCGAAACCCGTCAGAAGGTCTCGGTGGTCGAATACATGCACATGATTGAGCTGAAGACCTCCGTTCTGCTGGCCGGTGCCACGGTCATCGGTGCCATGCTGGGCGGCGCATCGGACGAAGACTGCCGCAAGCTCCACCGCTTCGGTATCGAGCTGGGTCTGGCCTTCCAGATGCAGGACGACCTCCTGGACAGCTACGGTGACGAGCGACTGGGCAAGCCCATCGGCGAGGACATCATCGAAGGCAAGATGACCTTCCTGATGGTCACTGCCATGAGCCGTGCCGACGAGCCTACACGCGAGCAGCTACGTGCCCTGCTGGCCGACAAAAAGATGGAGCGTCAGGCTAAAATCGACGCCGTGAAGCGCATCTTTGACTCGCTCGACATCCGTCACATCACCGAACAGCAAATCAGTCTGCGTTTCGAGAGAGCCCTCTCGCAGTTAGACACCCTGCCGGCAGCACCCGAACGCACCCGACAGCTCAAAGAATACGCCCAGAGTCTCATGGGTCGCAACTATTAAAACATGAAGCGTAAAGATATAGAAATAATGGCCCCTGTGGGGTCCTACGAATCACTTTCGGCAGCCATCGCCGCAGGTGCCGACTCGGTGTACTTCGGTGTCGGCAAGCTGAACATGCGCTCGGCATCGGCCGCCAACTTCGACCTCGACGATTTGGCAAAAATCGTGGAAATCGCCCACCAAAACGGGGTGAAAACCTACCTCACGGTCAATACCGTGGTCTACGAGGACGAAATCGGCACGGTACACGAAGTCATCGACCGCGCCAAGAAGGAGGGCATCGACGCCATCATCTCCACCGACTTTGCCGCCATACTCTACGCCCGTCAAATCGGGGTGGAGGTGCACATCTCGACCCAGAGCAACATCTCCAACTCGGAGGCTGTGAAGTTCTTCTCGCAGTGGGCCGACACCGTGGTGCTGGCGCGCGAGCTGTCGCTGGAGCAGATTGCCAAGATTCACGATGAGATTGTCGCCAACGACATCCGCGGTCCGCGCGGCGATTTGGTCGAGATAGAGATGTTTGCCCACGGTGCGCTCTGCATGTCGATTTCGGGCAAATGCTATCTCTCGCTCCACGAAACCAACTGCTCGGCCAACAGAGGCGCGTGCCGCCAGCTGTGCCGCAGAAAATACACCATCAGGGACAAGGACACGGGCGAGGAGTTGGACATCGACGGCCGCTATGTTCTCTCCCCCAAGGACCTCTGCACGGTAGATTTTTTGGACAAGTTCATCGGTGCAGGCGTGAAGGTGTTGAAGATTGAGGGTCGCGCACGCGGAGCAGAATATGTAAAGCGCGTGGTGGAGTGCTATGACGAGGCACTGCGTGCCATCGAGGCAGGCACCTACACCCGCGAATTTGCCCACGGACTCAAGGAGCGTCTGATGACGGTCTTCAACCGCGGTTTCTGGGAGGGTTACTACGCCGGCCGCCCCGTGGCGGAGCACAGCCAGAATTACGGCTCTGCCGCCACCAAACGCAAGGTCTATGTGGGTAAGGTCACCAACTTCTTCAAGAAGCTCTCCGTGGCGGAGGTGCTCGTTGAAGCCGCTCCGCTGAAGGTGGGTGACGAAATCTTCTTCATGGGTGCCACCACCGGCGTGGCAGAGCAGATTCTCGAAGAACTGCACGGTCCCGACGGCGAGGTACGTCAGGAGGTGGAGCAGGGCGTGAAGTGCGCCATTCACACCCCCACTCCCATTCGCCGAGGCGACCAGCTCTACAAGTTTGTGGATACGGGTAAATAAAAAATTTTTTAAAAAGA
>RCNH01000275.1_pt1 | contig 23581 bp, 14 predicted proteins | sample 2041161 | NCBI WGS metagenome assembly RCNH01 (sample SAMN09708215, study PRJNA481090) | Feces metagenome, whole genome shotgun sequencing project. | biome: feces | host: Leptonychotes weddellii | place: Antarctica: Sion Island | collected 2010-03-01 | reverse complement strand
CACTATGCCTTGCAATATGTAAATTTTGCTTATACTTGCAAAAAATTTAGAAACATAATCATGACCAAACAGAACATGCCTAAAAAGCATATCGTAACAAGTTTAAAGAATCTCCCCCTGGACGTCCAGGAAGCTCTCAAAGAGAAGTATCCTTTGGGATTTACCGATGTAATGATGCGTATCGACAAGCCCAATGGCGACTTTTTTTATGCCGTTCCCTATGACACCGACGAGGTGGCATATCTTGTCAAGATTGATGTGAAAATCGATGACAATACTCAGGACGACGACGACAAGGATTATTACGACGACGATGAAATCAAGGGTGCTGACGAGTTGCAGGACAGCGTCAGCGTTGATTCGCTTGATGAGGAAGACGAGGATTAATACTTGGTTCCGAAATGCTGAGGTGGCTCTGATGGCCTGTGTGGCGTTCTCTTCGTGTGGTTTGTCGGAAGACCCGCGCGATGAAGATCTCCGTCACGAATATATCACCCTCTCCGACCCTTCGTTCAAGGCGTACTGCCTGCGCGAAGCCGATGTCAATCGTGACGGCCGTATTTCGCGATACGAAGCCCGTCAGATGCGCCATATCGACTGCTCCGACAGCGGTGTGGAGTCGTTGTGGGAAATCGGTGAATTCACCAATCTGTCGAGCCTGAATTGCAGCGGTAATGCCATCACCCAACTCCGTTTGGAGAAGTGCACCCGTCTGCGTCATCTGGATTGCAGCCGCAACCGATTGGACGCCCTTTCGGTCGAGAATCTCAGAATGTTGGTCGAGCTGCGATGCTCTGACAACCGTCTGGAGGTGCTGGGTCTGCATACCAACTCGTCGCTTCGCTATTTGGATTGTCATCACAATTTTATCGGTAGCCTCAATGTGGCACAGTGCGCTCCCCAAATCGACGGAGTCGATGCCACACAAAATCCGCTGGAGGTCTTCTACAAGGCCAAATCGCAAAGCATCGGGTCGCTCAAACTCGATGACTACTCGGTGGTCGAGGAGCAGTAAAACTGTCACGCAAGACGGGACGGACTCCGCAAATTCGGGGCTGTGAAATAACAGGATGTCGTTTTGACGGCGTCCTGTTTTTTTTGTCTGTGCGTGGAGACACAACGGACGATCGCCCCGAAATCGCATGGCATTTCTTCGCTCAGGCAGTGTGCAAATTCCGTGCCCGAAAGTGGCCTTCCATGGGGTGCTGACGGCTGAAAAATCAGGCGAATGGCTATTTTTTGTAATTTATTCACATTCTCTTGCCCCGAAAACCAAATAAAACGCAGATATTATTATCTTTGCGACAATATATCAAAGATGCTATGCTGAAGAAATATATTTTTGTGCCGACTCTACTTTTGAGTCTTGCCTGTACGATGGAAGTTGCAGCGCAGAATCAACCCACGCGCGATGCTCTTCAGAGAGGTCGCGATTTGTTTGAATTCGGACGCTGGAGCGATGCACGTACCGAATTTATCAAGGCGCGCGAAAGCCTCAAGCCCGAAGCGTTGAAGACACGCGAAGACATCGATTTCTACCTCACGGCGTGTGCCGTCGAACTCCAGATGCCCGATGCCGAGGGGCAGTTGAAGGCGTTTATGAGGGCTTATCCCAATTCGACTTATGCCAACGACATCAATTTCTCGTTGGGCTCGCTCTATTGTGCCAAAGGTGATATGACCTCGGCACGCGAGTATTTTTCCAAGACCCACTACAAGTCGCTCGACCGTCGCCGCCGCGAGCAGTACGATGTGCGTATGGGCTATGTGGAGTTCAGCGGCAAGAACTATAAGGAGGCCTACTCCTACTTCGACCGCATCGACCCCCGCAGTGAATTTGCCGACCACGCCCTCTATTACAAATCCTACATGGACTACGCCGAGGGCAGAACCGGCCGCGCGAAGCAGGGTTTCCAAGCCCTCACCCGCAGCGATGCCTATGGAGAGCTGGTACCTTACTACCTCCTGCAAATCGAGTTCCAGGAGGGTAACTACCGCTATGTGGTCGATAACGGTGACCGTCTGGCACGCAAGGCCACGCCCGAACGCCGTGCCGAGCTGGAGCGTGTGATTGCCGAGTCGTGGTTCCACCTCGACGACTACAACAAGACCCTCGAATACATGAACCGTCTGAAGGAGAACGGCCAACAGCTCGACCGCGAGAGCAGCTACCTCATGGGCTTCTCGCTCTACCGTACGGCACATTACACCGAAGCGGTGGACTGGTTGCGCAAGGCGTGTGGGGCGAAAGACGCCATCACACAGAATGCCTCCTACCATCTGGCGGACTGCTACCTCCGCACGGGCAACAAGAATGCCGCCATGCACGCCTTCGCGATGGCTGCCGACGAGACCTTCGATGCCGCCATCACCGAGGACGCCCTGTTCAACTATGCCAAGTTGCAGTATGAGCTGGGTGGCGGTGCTTTCAACGGAGCCATCAATGTCTTGAACCGCTATGTGGCAGAGTATCCCTCGTCAGCGAGAGCCGATGAGGCACGCACACTGCTCATCGCCGCCTACTACAATTCGCGCGATTACGATGCCGCCTACCGTGCCATCAAATCCTCGGCGGTGCAGGATGCCGACACACGTGCCGCTTTGCAAAAGATTACCTACTTTCGCGCTTTGGAGGCCTACTCGGCCAACGACATGAGCGCGGCACAGAACTACCTCGCCGAGTCGGCGGCCATCAATGTCAGCCCCAAATACTCGGCACTCAACACCTTCTGGCAGGGTGAGATTGCCTACCGTGACGAGAACTACACGGTGGCAGCCATGAAATACAACGCCTACCTCAAACGCGCACCGCGCACCGAGAGAGAGTACTCTTTCGCCCTCTACAACTTGGGTTATTGCGCCTTCATGCGTGGCGATATGGGTGCTGCCGAGTCTTCGTTCGGCAAGTTCATTCAGAACTATCCCTCGCGCGACAGCTACCGCGCCGATGCCTTGAACCGACTGGGTGATGTGGCATTCTCGCAGCGCAAGTTCGATGAGGCGATTAGCTGCTACGGCAAGGCTTCAATGCTCTCGACCCCCGAAATGCACTACTCGCTCTACAAGCGTGCCGAGACCCTCGGCGTGATGGGGCGCGTGGAGCAGAAACAGCAGACCCTGCGTCAGATTATCGCCGACGGACAGGGCGACTATGTCGATGCCGCGGTTTACGAATTGGGACGCACCTACATCTCGCAGGAGAAGTACCGCGAGGGTGCGCGTCAGTTGGAGAAATTCGTTGAGGAGTATCCCTCGTCACAATATCGAGTGCGTGCCCTTTCCGATTTGGGTCTGGCATGGCTTAATCTGGGTGACAAGGAGAAGTCGCTGAAGTATTACGATATGGTGGTCAGTGCGTCTCCCCAGTCGGCTGAAGCGCGTCAGGCGATGCAGGGTATCCGCGACATCTACGTGTCGTCGGGCGATGTGGACGCCTATTTCAACTATGCCGAGAAGTCGGGTCTGGAATCCGATTTGACCGCCGTGTCGCGTGACTCGCTCTCGTTTGCCGCCGCACAGAAACTCTATCTGGCGGACCGTCATGCCGATGCCGAGAAGTCGTTGCGCAGCTATGTGAAGAGCTATCCCAAGGGCTACTACATGGTCGATGCCCTCTACTACCTCAGTGACTGCTACCTGCGTTCGGGTCAGCGTGACGAAGCGGTGGCTTCGTTGCAACAGCTGGTCGAGGTGGGCGCGGGTCAGTATGCCGTGCAGGTGCTGGAGAAACTCTCGTCGATGACCTTCGAGGATAAGCGTTACCGCGAGGCTGCCGATGCCTACCGCAAGCTCTACGATGTCGCTCCCACCAAGTCGGGACGCGAGAAGGCGATTGCCGGCTATGTCGATGCCACACTCCTCACGGGCGATGCTTCGCTTGTCGAGCCGATGGCAAAGGATGTGCTCTCGTGCAAGGATGTCGGTGCAGCGGCTCTCCGCGATGCCAAATTTGCATGGGCGGAGCAACTGCGTGAGAAGGGCGACATGAAACAGGCGATGACCCTCTACCGCCAGCTGGCCAAGGAGGTGCGCTCGAAGCAGGGTTCGGCCTCGGCCTACTATGTCATCGAGGAGACCTTCAGCGGCGGAAATCTCGAAGCCACGGAGAAAGCCGTTTTCGCCTACTCGGAGCGTTCGCCCCAGTCCTACTGGCTGGCCAAGGCGTTCATTCTGTTGGGTGACGTCTATCAAAAGAAAGGTGATAATTTCCAGGCGCGTGCCACCTGGCAGAGTGTCGTTGACGGATATACTCCTGCCGATGACGGTATCGTGGCAGAGGCGCGTGAGAGAATCAATAAACTGAACTAAAGATGAAGAAACTGATAATAGCCCTCATGGCTTTGTCCCTGTTGCCGGCGATTGCCGATGCACAGGTGGAGAAACAGGTGGAGATGACCAAGGAGTACGCCCCCACGGTGGAGCGTGCCTCGAAACTGGCCGTTATGCCCGACATGACCGATACCGTGCAGATGCGTCCCGACATAGATTATGTTATCACCCCTCTCTCGCTGGAGACCTCACTCGCCACGCGCCCCATTGCGCCGGCGAAGGTGACCTACTGGGAGTTCAACCGTCCGCTGCCCTTCTATGTGAAGGCGGGTGTGGGTTATCCCCTCAATTCGGTCTTCGACTTCTATGCCTCGACCCAAAATCCGAGTACGGGTTACGTGGTGGGCTATCTCAACCACAAGGGTCGCTTCGGTGACATCAAGAACAACTTCGGCGCGAAGCACAACTCCGTGGAGATGCACAACGCAGGAGGTGCTGCGGCAGGCAAGTACATCGGCCGTCATATTTTGGAGGGCGGTGCAAGCTACTCGCACAACCTCTTCCACCGCTACGGCACCCGCAATTGGCCGGCTACCGAGGAGGGCGCACAGGGCTGGCGTCCCGTGGCGGCGTATGGCGATTTGGATTTCCATGTCCGCTTCGGTGACGAGTTCCGCGATTTGAGCCGCACGAATTTCGATGTTTCGTTCCGCGGTAATATGTTCTTCGACAATTCGGAGTGGGGCGGTTACAAAGACAAGGCACGCGAAAATACCCTCGATGTGTCGGCGAAGGTGGCGCGTCTGTTCGGTCGCTACGGTTTCTCTCTGAATGCAGGCTATGAGCGCGTGAGCGGCAACAGTTCCATCGATGTGATAAGCCGCACCGAGACCGGAGAGTTGAATCCCCACAAATTTGTGTTGCAGACCCTGCGTGTGGGCGGTCGTTTCATTGCCGACGGTAATTTCCTCAAGCTGGTGGCAGGCGTGGACTTCTACCACGAGGACGTCAAGGGCGGCGAGACGGGTAATTTCCTGATTCCCTACGCACGTGCCGATTTCAACTTCGGAACAAAGGCTCTGCGTCCGTTTGCCGAGGTCGATGGCGGTGTCTATAACAACGGCTACCGCTCGCTGATGCGCCAGAATCCCTATGTCGTCAATGCCGTTGCGTTGGAGAAAAGCTCGGTGAACTATAACGCACGCTTCGGTCTGACGGGTGCATTTGCCAAGAACAGAATCGATTACAGAGTCTATGCCGGCTTCTCGGTGCATGACGACCACTTGTTCTGGTTGCTGAACCGTGACGGTGTCTTCACACCCATCTTGTCGCGTCAGACCGTCACCTCGTTCAATGCCGAGCTGGCGTACCGTCCCATCGAGCAGTTGCGCTTCGATTTGGGCGTTCACGGCTACATCTATAATGACGAGTCGTGCCTCTATGGCGAGCGTAGAGTGTCGTTCAACAACGGAGAGCCCGATTTCAGAGGTGATATCGGTATGCGCTATGAGGGCAAGAAAATTTCGTTCGGCGTGAAGGCCCTCTTCGAGAGCGAGCGCAAGTGGTCGAAGGAAATCATGGCAGAGAACGCGGCACAGACCCCCGAAGCTCCGCAGTGGGCATTGGTGGGTGAGAAGTGCGGCGCATATGTCGATTTGCAGGTCGATTTCGAGTGGCAGTTGAAAGGTCGTTTCGCCATCTTTGCCGAGGGTCGTAACCTCATCAACCGTCGTATCTACCGTCTGCCTTACTTCCCCGAGTATGGCGCGAACTTCACCGCAGGTGTGAAATTTGCCTTCTAAAGGAGGGCGGAAACCCACCTTTCGTGGGAAAACCTTACCGCGATACACTATGAAGTGTGTCGCGGTTTTTTTGTGTCGGTGTGAAAGGGGAGGGGAGTGCCGCAGGAAGACAAAAAAACGGAACCGGGAGACGGTTCCGTTAGGGCATAAAAAAAGGTGAGCTGATTATATCGCACCGCTACAACCACATACCCTTGCTCGATTCCTCGCCTGGGGGATTCTGTGGGAGCTGGTCGTATAAGACTCACCTTCTGCAAAGGTACTAAAAAAAACATATCGTGCAAAAAATCGACTGAAAATTTTTCGGACGGAGTTGCCGGTGAACGCTCGTGAGCACGGTTATTGCGGTGGCCGACAATGTCTTATAGGTTTTGAAAGATTTTGAAAATTTTTTGTCGCTTTTCTCTCCGTTTGTCGGTTTTTTGCCCGAATTGCCGTGTCGGGGGCATCTGTGCGGGCGAATGTCGAACATCGCCACGGAACATTTCACGGCTATTTATATGGGCGTTTTTGACTGTCGGGCGGTGAAATTTGTTATCTTTGCAAGAAAATTGATTTTATCCATGCTGAAAAAGAGCCTTATATTTATTACCACAGCGGTGGTTGTTATCGGAGCTATCCTCTTCGGGGTGGGGTATGTGCAGTTCAAGGGCAGTGCCGTGAATGAGCGCCACGAATTGTTCCTCAGTGCGCGCTACGACTACCGACAGTCGGTCGATTCCGTGCTGTCGCACATCCGCCACAAGGCAGCCTTCGAGTGGTATGCCAAACATGTCGAGTTGGAGCGTACCTTCAAACCGGGTCACTACGTGCTGGAACCCTCGATGAGTGTCATCGACATTGCGCGTATGCTCAAATTGGGATTGCAGACCCCCGTGCGCGTGGCCATCAACAACTGCAAGATTCCCGCACATCTGGCACGCAAGCTGGCTCTCCAGACCGATGCCGACTCCACTGCCTACATGAAGGTGCTCACCTCGAAGAAACTCGCCGCCGAAATGGGCTTCGACAGCGTGACCCTCTTTTCGATGTTCATTCCCGATACCTATGAGTTCTATTGGACGGTGAAGCCCGAAGATGTGGTGCGCCGCATGAAAAAGGAGTACGACCGTTTCTGGACGGGCGAGCGCGATGCCCTGCGTCAGCGTAGCGGTTTGAGCCGTCTGGAGGTGATGACCCTCGCTTCGATAGTCTATGAGGAGACCCGCAAGAGCGATGAGATGCCCCGTGTGGCAGGTGTCTACATCAACCGTCTGAAGAAGGGTATCCGTTTGCAGGCCGACCCCACGGTGAAGTATGCCATGCAGGACTTCGGCTTGCGCCGTATCCTCTACAAGCACCTCAAGACCCCCTCGCCCTATAATACCTACATGAACGCCGGACTGCCCCCTTCGCCCATTGCCATGCCCTCCAAGGCGGCCATCAATGCGGTGTTGAACTGCGAGAAGCACGACTACATCTTCTTCTGTGCGCGTCCCACGTTCGACGGTTATCACAACTTCGCACGCACCCTGCGCGAGCATAATGCCAACGCCAGAGCCTATGCGCGCGAGTTGAATAGACGCAAAATCAAATAATTTCATTATATTTGCCTGATATGCTGACCCGAATTTATGAAGACAACCCCTCGGAGAAGGTTCTCCGTCAAGTGGTAAAGGAGTTGGAAAACGATAATTGTATTGTCTATCCCACCGACAGCGTCTATGCCCTGGGTTGCTCGGCACGGTCGGCGAAGGCATTGGAAAAGTTGCGCAAGATGAAGGACAAGGAGTTCTTCTCGCTGGTATTCGCCGACATCTCGCAGATTGCCGAATATTGCAGGGTGGATAATGCCACGTTCAAGATTTTGAAGCGCAACCTCCCCGGTGCGGTGACCTTCGTGTTGCCGGCATCGTCGCGTGTGCCCCACAAGGCGGTGGGCAAGCGCAAGACCATCGGCGTGCGTATTCCCGACAATGCCATTGCACGGGCGATTGTGGAGATGCTGGGCGAACCGCTGATATCGACCTCGCTCGTAGACGAGAGTCTGGAGCGGGAGTATAACACCGACCCCTCGCTTATCGAGGAGCGTGTCGGTCGCGATGTGGCGATGGTTGTCGATGGCGGTATGGGCGGTATCGAACCCTCGACCGTGGTCGAAATTGTCGATGGCGAGGCGGAAATTCTCCGCGAGGGCAAACACGAACTGCTCTAAGAAAAGTGGGGGAGCGGGACGAGTGGTGACTCCGACAAGTCGCCGTGCGCTTCGCCCCAAGAAAAACGAATTATATAACCATTACAATGAATAAAAACAATTTTTTGAACGATGCGGCACGCTATGGTGCCGTGTTGGGTTTGGTGCAGGTGGTCTTCGGTGCATTGTCCACCCTCGTTGCCGCCGAGACATCGGGCTGGGAGACCGCAGCCAAGGCTACGGGGCAGGCGATGAGCGCGACACCTGCTTCGACGGGAAATCAGCTGCTGTTGTCGCTGGTGACCATCGCATCGCTGGCGGTGTTCATCATTCTGCTGTTGAGATTCACACGCCGTCGTGCCGATATGGTCACCGCCAATGGTGCGGGTTTCAGCTTCGGTGACGGTCTGAAATACATCTTGGGCATGGCGTTCTTCTCGGCATTGGTCTATACCGTGTGGGAGATTCTCTCGCGCAATGTGATTTTCCGGGAGTGGAATGCCTACGCGCTGGACCAGAGTCTGGATATTCTCTCCGCGAGCTTCAATTCATCGTCTGCCATGCCCCTCGAGGAGCTGGTGAAATCGACCCGTGAGGCCTTCTATTCGCCCATGATAATTTTGGTGTCGGTGATTATGTCGCTGATGTTGAAGTCGCTCTTCTTCGGAGTCTTCGTGGCATTGAAGACCCGCAGGGAACCTAATATTTTCATCAATACCGGTGACAATGAATAATTTGGATATATCGGTTGTCGTGCCACTCTACAACGAGGAGGAGTCGCTGTCCGAACTCATGGAGTGGATTGACCGTGTGGCACGTGCCCACACGTTGAGCTACGAGGTGATATTTGTCAATGACGGTTCATCAGACAACTCGTGGGAGGTGGTCGAGCAACTCAAGGAGAAATTTGGCAGCGTGCGCGGCATCTGCTTCTCGCGCAACTACGGCAAATCGGCAGCCCTCTATTGCGGTTTTGCCGCCGCCGAGGGTGAGGTGGTCTTCACCATGGATGCCGACTTGCAGGACTCGCCCGACGAGATTCCCGAGATGCGCCGTATGATTTTGGAGGAGGGCTACGACTTGGTGTCGGGCTGGAAGCGCAAACGCTACGATCCCATCGGCAAACGCTGGCCGAGCAAGTTCTTCAACTGGACGGCTCGCAAGGCTTCGGGCATTCGTCTCAACGACTTCAACTGCGGACTGAAGGCCTATCGCCGCAAGGTGGTCAAATCCATCGAGGTCTATGGCGAGATGCACCGCTTCATTCCCATTTTGGCGAAGAAGGCCGGCTTCAAGAAGATTGGCGAGAAGGTCGTGGAGCACCGCGCCCGTAAGTATGGCGAATCGAAATTCGGCATGGAGCGTATGGTGAAGGGTTATCTCGACCTCATTTCCATCATGTTCATGTCCCACTTCGGACGCTCGCCCATGTATCTGTTCGGCAGTCTCGGTACGCTGATGTTCCTGCTGGGTGGTGGTACCACGGTGTGGATTATCGCCGAGAAGCTGTGGAAGCAGGCACACGAATTGCCCCTGCGCCCCGTCACCGAACAGCCGCTGTTCTATCTGGCTATTCTTGCGGTGATACTGGGTGTGCAACTCTTCCTTGCCGGTTTCCTCGGTGAGCTGATTAACCGCAATTCCACGGACAGAAACAAATACTTGATTGATAAAACCATTTGAAAACTATGATACAGAGAATCCAATCCGTCTATCTGCTGCTGGTGGCAGTACTCACCCTCTTGCCCATGTTCCTGCCTGTGGCATGGTTCGGCAGTGCCGAGGGGCAATTTTCGCTCTATGCTTTTTCGTTGCAGGACGCCGCGGGCGTAGCCGTGCACTCCGCTGTATATATGGGTATCGTCTTTCTGGCGGCTCTGCTCCTGCCTGTGGTCAATATCTTCCTCTATCGCCGTCGTCTCTTGCAGATTCGTCTGTGCGTGGTGGAGATGGTGCTCCTGCTGGGCTGTCTGATTATGGAGCTGGCTTACTATTTCCTCGCCCACAGAGCCTTCCCCGATGCCGAATTGCAGTCGAGTGGCATGAACGCCATTCTCTTCCTGCCTCTGGTGAGCGTGGTGCTCTGCTTCCTCGCCGCAAAAGGTATCTTCCGCGATGAGATGCTCGTAAGATCGACCGAGAGAATCCGATAGGGAAAAGTCGTCGGTCGTAACCGATTATAAATCTGCAAATCACGTCAATCAAAGCGTGATTTGCAGATTTTTTTATCATTGTGTGTCACTTTTGTATGCAAGTTGTTACCTTCTTGTGAAGAATGGATTTCGAGGCTTGACCTGTGGTCGGGTTTTACTATCTTCGTCGCGGAAAAACGTGAGAAGCCCCCTCGCGAAAGGCTAAGACGCTGACCTCCAGCAGGAAGGTGTGGCAGACGGTGAAAAAGGAAAAATCAAACAATCTGTCGCGTGAGGTTCTGTCGGTGGCGTGCGGGTGGGCGGAGTTTGTAAGATGTTGAAAGACTATCGAAAAAATGGGAACGTAGAATTTTGAATATGTTGTAATTCTTGTTATATTTGTAGCCCTAATTTATAACTCGCGCTTAAAAATAAATTATTTTATCATATAACGCTCTATTACTAAAATTTACATCTATGAAAACGCTTAATTTGTGGAGAGTAGTGCTCTTTTCCATTCTGTCCGTGTTTGCATTCGCAGCATGTTCAGATGACGAGGAGACTCCTCCTGTTCAGACAGAGGTAACTCTGAATGTGAACGGCGAGACCGAGACTACAGTAGGCCTGACCAATGAGGCCGGTGCTGTTGTCACTGTTGCCGTTGATGCTTCTGCAAAGTGGAATCTGACCATGGAGTCGGATTGGTGCTCGGCAAACGTTGTTTCGGGTGAGGCAGGTCAGTCAGAGATTCAGTTCACTGCTGCATCGGCACTTCCCGAGAAGGTCGAGAGTCGTGAGGCTGTTGCCAAGCTGTCGGCTAAGGGTAATGTACTCGGATTTGAGTACACCAAGACTGCAACCATTACTATCGTGCAGACTGCCAATGGCGAGGTTCCCGACATCACAGAGCCTCTTCCCGAGGGTGTGGCTACCATCAAGGAGCTGGTTACCCGCGGTCGTGCCGGTGTGAAGTACACCGTCAAGGAGGCTGTCGTTGTTGCCAACGAGTTCCGTGGTTCGGTTATTGGCGATGATAGCGGTGCGTTCCTCTTTGTATATGGTATGAAGGCTCCCTTCAAGGTGGGTGACAAGATTTCTATCGAGGGTCCCCTCCAGGTAATGTGGGGTGTTCCCCAGTTCAGTCTTCCCGGCAGAGAGCCCAACCCCGCAAAGGATGCTACCGCAACCGTATTGGGTCAGGGTCAGCTCAACGTGGAGTACAAGGCCATGAGCAAGGAGGAGATCGCCAAGTATAAGGCTTTGGAGACTCCCCGTGACATTCCCACCAAGTTGGCTTATCCCGTAACTTTCGAGGGTACTGTATCGAAGTACAAGCCCGAGGGTGACAAATATGATATCTACGAGATGACTACCACTTCGGGTGATGTCCTCACTCTGGAGTATGTCGGCAACCGTGAGATGGAGCCTCTGGTAGGTCAGAAGACCACCATCAAGGGTTTCACCGTAGGTGACGAGGGTACTACCAAGCATGGTAACCTGAAGGTTATTCCCGTATTGACCACCGGTTCGACTCCCGATCCCACTCCCACTCCTACACCCGGCGGTGAGGGTACATTGTCGTACCTCTTCGAGAATGGTGTGAAGGGTACTTCATACACTATCAATGAGGCAACTATCGTAGCCAAGGGTGAGACAGCATTCGTATTGGGTGATGCAACCGGCTTCATGATGGTTTACGGTTCTACCGACCTTGCTCTGAATGATAAGGTAACCGCCGAAGGTCCTTTCGATGTATTCTGGGGCGTTGGTCAGTTCAAGAGCCAGACTGCCAAGTTTACCAAGACCGGTACCAACAACTGGACTTACAACAGCAAGGGCATGAGCGACGAGGAGATTTCGTCTTACTTCGCCATCAGCACCGAGGACCGCAACAAGGCATCGAAGCCTTGCAAGGAGGTGACCTTCACCGGTACACTCAGCAAGGTTGAGGAGCAGGGTAGCAAGGGTCCCAAGACCATCTATGAGTTGGCTATCGACGGCCAGACTTCGAAGGTGGCCATTACCTATTGCAATGACCTGGCAGCTCAGTTCGTTGATAAGAAGGTGACCGTCAAGGGTTACACCGTAGGTGACGAGAAGAATCGTCTGAAGGTACTTCCCTATGAGATGAAAGCAGAGGGCGGTGTTACTCCCGAGCCTACTCCGGGTGACGCTGTAAAGATTGGCGACATCAAGGCTGTCGGTACTTATACCGTTAACAATGCTGTTGTTGTCAATGTTTCCGAAATCGCAACCGTATTGGCTGACGAGACCGGTTATATCCTCGTTTACGGTAACAGCACCAACGCTATGGGTGATAAGGTGAACATCTCGGGTGAGGTGAGCAACTATCGCAGCAAGTCAGGTGAGGTTCAGGGTGTTTATCAGTTCGATGCCAGAACCGCTACCGTGGAGAAGGTTTCGGCAGGTAACACCATGACCGTCAACTACGAGGCATACGACAAGACCAAGGTTGAGAACTACATCAATAACTTCGAGGCTCAGTTCCTTGCTTGCCGTCCCATCGAGTTGAAGGGTGAGCTCATTCAGTCGGGTAAGTACTACAACCTCAATATCGACGGTCTCAATTCTTCGGATATGTGCGGTGCTATCCAGTACATGACTCCCGATGCTTCGGCTGTGGGTAAGAAGGTGACCATCAAGGGTTACGCCGTAGGTTGGAATGGCTCGAAGGAGGCAGGCAAGACCTCGCGTATCAAGATTTTCCCCAACACCATTACCGTTGACGGTGAGGGTGGCGGTGAGACTCCCAATCCCGAGCCCCAGCCCGTTGCAGGCAAATATAATTGGGATGCCAATCTGATGGCTGATGTCGATACCAACAACAAGTCTTCCAAGGATAAGGTTACTTCGCTCAACGGCGAGAGTAATGTTGAGGTGATCAAGTTGGGTTCGGGCAAGAACGCAGGTGTTTACACCACCAACGCAGTAGGCGTTACCGGTGACAAGACATTGTCGTTCTACTCGGGTGCATGGTCGGGTAAGAAGGCTACTCTCTATATCCGTGTGGATAATGGTGGAGAGGCAAATCCCGGTTCTGTTGCAGTGAAGGGGAATGCAGGTTTCACAGGCAACCAGCCTTATAAGGAGGTTACTTTGACCGAGGAAGATCACTATACAGTGAAACTTACCGGTCTGACCGCAGCATCTACCATCACTTTCTCGACTTCGGCAGATTTCAATACCGTAAAGGGAGATGAAAAGGAAACTGATTCTCGTGCAGTCCTCATTGGCGTGCATTTGGAGTAATCTGTGTCGCAGAGATTGAATAATGAATAAACAAACCACTCTCGGCAGGGGCGTGCCCCCTGTTGGGAGTGGTTGTTTAACCTGATACAAAATACCCCTCCAAGAGAGAATTCCTAAATTATTTTAATGTCGAAATTCAAAAACATACTCCTTGCACTCGCTTTGTGGGGTGCAATGGCTGTCGGTTTCACGGCTTGTAGCAGCAGTGACGATGAGGGCGAAGGTGGCGGCGGTGTGAACCGCACGGTGGTCACTCTGCCTGTCTCTGTGACTACGGCGGACGCACAAACCGTATATCTGGTCACTCGCGGACTCAACGGCTCGGTGAAGGTCAATACCGAAATCCGTATCGATGCAGGTGACGAGGATTGGTGCTCGTTCGATGCCGCGAAGACCGTGCACTACAAGAGCCAGCGCGTGAGCGACAAGGCCGTGGAGATTTTCGTCCGCAAGAACGAGACCAATGCGACCCGTCGTGCCACCCTGTTTGTGGTGTTGTCCTCCGGCGAACGCCATACGTTCACCCTCGACCAGCAGCCCCTGACCCAGAATACCTCCTATGACCGTATCTGGGGCGAGCAGCCTTCGTTCCAGGTGAGCAACGATTTGATTCACAAGACCTACTACACCACCTTGTTCCACGACTTGAAGAGTCAGGGTGGCAGTGGCAGAAAGGTGAGAAACTACTCCGTGTGCTACGACACGCGCCACCGTGTGTCGCTGTGGGTGGCTTATCCCCTCCACAAGTGCTACACCGAGACAACCGCCCACCTCGACAAGAACGAGGGTATCTCGGAGCGTCTGCCCTACGACGAGCAGCCCTGGATGCAGGACCCCAACACGCAGATGCCCGTTATTCCCAACCAGTATATGTATCGTCTGACCACCTACGGTGGCAGTTACGACCGCGGACATCAGATTCCGTCGGCCGACCGTTACAGCACCAAGGCGACCAACTCCATGACCTACTATTCGACCAACATGACGCCCCAGCGCGGCAAGATGCTCAATCAGCAGGTGTGGGCGCGTCTGGAGGGCTTCGTGCGCAGCAAGATGGTCTCCGATACACTCTATGTGGTGACGGGTTGCTACTTTGCCAACGATTCGAAGTCGGTGTCGATGCCCGGCGTCAATGGCGGTTCGGTGAAGGTGGGTGTTCCGACCCATTACTACAAGGTGCTGCTCCGCACACGTTCGGGTAATACCCGCAAGAGCGTGTCGCAGTGTTCGGCGGCAGAGTTGCAGGCCGTGGGCTTCCTCCTCGAGAACAAGGACTATCCGCGTGAGGAGATGGTGTCGGCAAAATTTGTCCGTTCGGTGTCGGAAATCGAGTCGCTGACGGGCTTCAACTTCTTCCGCAACCTGTCACCCGAGGTGGCACGCAGCGTGAAGGCCCAAAAGAACTCTCACGATTGGGGACTTTAAAGGTTTTTTTGTATCTTTAGCAAACTTAAATGTATTAACCAGTTATGAAGAAATTACTTCTCACAGGACTGCTTGCTGCCACACTGACAGTATCGGGTTTCGCACAGAAGCCCCACAAAGTAGTTTTCTACAACTTTGAGAACCTCTTTGACCTTACCGACGACCCCGACATCCACGATGAGGAGTTCACTCCCGAGGGTTCGAAGAAGTGGACCGAGGCGAAGTATCAGAAGAAAATCGACAATCTCAACCGCGTGTTGTTTGACATCGCTGCCGAGGACAGAGACTTCCCCGCAGTGATTGGTGTCTCGGAGATCGAGAACCGCAACGTGCTGGAGGATGTGCTGGCGGGCGACAAGCTCTCGAAGTGTAGCTACCGCATCGTTCATTTCGATTCGCCCGATGCCCGTGGTATCGATTGTGCGTTCTGCTACCGTCCCGACATCTTCAAGTTGGAGGGAAGCGCAAACATCAAGTACACCTACGACCGTATGCCCAACTTCCGCACCCGTGACTTCGTCACCATGTGGGGAACCATCGAGGGCGAGCCGTTCTACTTCCTCGTTTCGCACTGGCCTTCGCGTCTGGGTGGCAAGGAGGCTTCCGACCACCTGCGTATGTCGGCTGCCCGTCAGATTCGCCACGCCATCGACTCGGTGCGTACGCTTCGTCCCGACACCAAATTCGTGGTGATGGGTGACTTGAACGACGACGCTACCGATGACAGCATCGTCAAGGGTCTCAAGGCACAGGGCAAGACCAAGGATGTGAAGGAGGGCGATATGTTCAACCCCTTCATCGCACTGCTCAAGTCGGGTCGCGGTACTTTGGCTTATCGCGATATGTGGAACCTGTTTGACAATATCATCGTGTCGGACAATCTGGTCAATGACGCCGAGGGCAAGCTCAAGATTCAGCGTGTGGGCGGCTCGAAGTTCTACGGAGGTATCTTCCGCCGTCCCTACATGGTGCAGCGCGAGGGTCAGTTCAAGGGTTATCCCCTGCGTACCTTTGTGGGCGACAACTTCCAGGGCGGTTTCAGCGACCACTTCCCCGTATATATCTACATCGCCAAATAATGAATTTATAATATTTGTATGAAACTGAAATCTTTACTTCTGTTTTTGCTCTCTGTGGTCATCGCCACTGCCTCCTATGCGCAGAGTGGTGGTATCCGCGGTAAGGTGATTTCGCGTAGCAGCCGTGAAGCATTGAGCAACGTGAAGGTGGCCATCGAGGATTCGAATCTGGTTGCCATAACGAACAAAGACGGTGAATTTATCCTGGAGAACCTGCCCAAGGGAACCTATCAGGTGAAATTCATGTCGAACGACTATGAGGAGCTCCAAATCATGGTGCGTGTGACCGAGAATATGCGCAACCTGAAGGAGGTGGTCGTTTCACCGCTGACCATGTCAACCGGTTTTGACGATGCGGTGTTTGCCGAGCTGGACAGCGATTCGTCGGCTTCCGATGTGCAGGCTCTGCCCTCATCGTTGTCATCGGCGAAGGACCTCTTCAACAGAGTGGCTTCGTACCGCTTCAGCGAGATGCGTTTCAATGTGCGCGGTTACGACTCGCAGTATTCCGACATCTATCTCAACGGTATCCGTTTCAACGATGCCATGACCGGCTACGGCCCCTGGTCGTTGTGGAGTGGTCTGAATGACGCTACCCGCAATCAGGAGAACGTATCGGGTACGACCGTTTCCGACTTCGGTGTGGGAGGTATCGGTGGTATGACCAACATCAACGCACGCGCTTCGCAGATGCGTAAGGGCTTCCGCGTGAGTCTGGCCAATGCCAATCAGATGTACCGTTTCCGCGGTATGATTTCCTATGCTTCGGGTCAGCTCGACAACGGTTGGTCTTACGGCTTCTCGTTCGGTACCCGTCAGGGTGGCAACGGTTATGTCGATGGTGTATACTATAACTCTTACGCCTACTTTGCATCGGTGGAGAAGGCCATGGGCAACCACCGTCTGGGCTTGACCATCTTGGGTTCGCCCACCGAGCGTGGTGCACAGCAGGCATCGACCGAGGAGGCTTACCAGCTCTTCGGCAGCCACTACTACAACCCCAACGTGGGTTATCAGGCCGGCAAGATGCGTAACTCGCGTGTGCGTGACGCCCACGAGCCTATCATCATGCTCAACTACATCTGGGACATCTCGGAGCGCACCCGTCTGAATGCCGCTACCTCTATCCGCTTCGGTAAGAACGGTTACTCGGCACTCACATGGAAGGACGCAGGTGACCCTCGTGGTGACTACTACCGCTATCTGCCTTCGGGTATGACCAGCCAGATTGTCCCCGGCATTACTTCCGACGAGACCCTCTACTACAACATCTACCGCGCACAGCAGCTGGCAGGTGTCTTCACCGGTCGTCTGGCTTACGACCAGTTCTTCGCTTCGAACCGCCTCATCGACCGCGATTTGGCACTCAAGGCAGAGAAGTACGGCGACCAGATGTTCAAGAACGTGGTTTCGGGTCAGTACCGCTCCAACATCATGATTGAGGAGCGTCACACCGACCAGTTGGACTATAACTTTGCATTCAACATCTCGCACCAGATTCGCAACAACATGCGCATCATCGGTGGTGCCAACGTGCGTATGAACCGCACTTCGTACTACGATGAGGTGAAGGACCTTTTGGGTGGTGATTACTGGTACGATATCGATAAGTTTGCCGAGCGCGATATGTCGCACAGCGCACTGAACTATCAGAACGATATGGACTACTACCTGGCAACAGGTCACGGTCGTATCGCTCGCGAGGGTGACAAAATCGGTTACAACTACCGTGCTCACCTGTTGGAGAGCCGTGCATGGGCGTTGTACTCCTACAACATCGGCGGTTTCTCGATGGATTTGGGTGGCGAGGCAGGTTACTCGTCGCTCTACCGTGAGGGTCTGTGGCGCAAGGGTCTGTTCCCCGATGATTCGCAGGGCGACTCCAAGACGCTGGATTACTTCGTCTACAATGCCAAGGCCAATCTGGGTTACAAGTTCTCGGGTTCGCACAGCATCAATGCAGGTGTCGTTTACAAGGTCGATGCGCCCAAGTTCGCTCACGCCTTCGTTTCGCCCCGTACCCGTAACAGCGTAACTCCGGGTGTCGATACCGAGAAGATTCTGGGTGCCGACCTCACCTATAACCTCAATCTGCCCTTCCTCAAGGCGCGCGTTTCGGGTTTCTACACCCAGATTGAGGACCAGACCAAGGTCATCTCGTTCTACGATGACGTAGAGCGTACCTTCACCAACTTCGCCATGAGCGGTATCGACAAGCGTCACTACGGCTTCGAGGTGGGTTGGGATATTCCCGTATGGAACGGTCTTTCTGTTGTCGGTGCATTCAGCTGGGGTGACTACACCTACACTTCGAACCCAGACTTCATTCAGATTCGCGATAACAGTGCCACCCCCGTCAATCAGGGTAAGGTCAACTGGAAGGGCTTCTATGTGGAGAACTCTCCCCAGACCGCTCTCAACGTAGGTTTGGATTACAGAGGACCTCACAGCTGGTTCGCATCGGTGAACTTCAACTACTTCACCGACCAGTACCTCTCGATGAACCCCTACTATCGTACCGACAAGGCCATCGAGTGCTACACCAAGATTATGGATGCCGAGCTTTCGAAGCCCAATCCTGCCGACATGAACATATCGAAGCTGGTCAATGCCTATAACTCGGCCAACGAGGTTCGCCGCGAGGAGAAGCTCGACGATGTATATACATTGAGCGCAAGTTTGGGTAAGAACTGGTTTATCCAGCGCAAGTATATGCTCGGTTTCAGCGTCGAGGTGAAGAACATTCTCAACGACCGCGACATCCGCACCGGTGGTTACGAGCAGATGCGTATGCGCAAGCAGAGAACTCCCGACGGTGTGATGTTCAAGCGTTTCGACTCCAAGTATTTCTATATGCTGGGTACAAACTACTATTTGAATCTTTATTTCCGTTTCTAATCGGTAAAAACAGTTTAAATCTATGAAAAATTTTAGAATACTTTTGGCGTTGGCTCTCGGTTGCCTGACTGTCGGTTGCTACAACGATTTCGATGAGCCGGCTCCTGCCAAGGTATGGTCAGATAAGGAGGTTCAGGAGTTGGGTCTCCAGCAGATTTCCATTGCCGACATGAAAGCCAAGTACAGCGACCCCAAATTTTGGGGCTCAATCGAGCACAACGGCGGAAATAAGGCTGATGATACCAATACCTTGAAGATGGGTCCTGCGCGTCAGGAAGAGTCGGGTTTCAAGAATCTGAAATTCTGGGACGAGGCTGCTAACATGTATATCAAGGGTAAGGTGATTTCGAGCGACGAGCAGGGTAACATCTACAAGTCGCTGCACATCGATGACGGTACTGCTGCCATCGAGTTGAAGTTGTGCGGTACACTCTTCACCACCTTTAAGCTCGACATCGACAACCACGAGTCGATGTGGGTTTATGTCAAGCTGAAGGATATGTATCTGGGTAACTACCGCATGATGCTCTCTTTGGGTGATGCTCCCTCGAACGGTCTGAATGCTTCGGGTACTGACAAGTACTACGGCAACTCGAACTTCGAGAGCGACCTGCTGTGGAGAAATCCCGCACGCGAGGAGTTCAACCGTGTGCTGGTGGGTGAGCCCTGCCGTCTGATTGACGACATGGACAACCCTGAGACCAACATCATTACCATCACCAAGGACAACTTCCAGCAGTTCCGCGGTGCAGAGGGTGAGAAGTACCACGGCCGTCTGGTGCGCATCAAGGATGCCAAGGTGAAGTACGCCAACATCACCTACCAGAACAAGAACGAGGACGGTACTTGGAGCGAGGATATCCACACTGCATCGTTTAATCCCAAGAACGGCAACCCCTTCCCCAACTGGATTGTAACCGACTGGGGTAAACCCGAGTTCGATACCTGGTATCGCTGGGCATACAGCCGTAACGGTACGAGCCTTACAGGTTCGGTGCTGGTAACGGTGAACGACAACGCAAAGGAGTTCAAGGATGGCGGTGTCTATTCGGTTCGTACCAGCGGTTACTCGCGTTTTGCCATGAAGCCCATTCCGATGGACGGAGCCGTGGGTGATGTGTTGGGTCTCTATGGCATCTATGCCAAGAGCTACGACAAGGGTTACAATACCTACGAGCAGTATCAGATTACGGTCAATCGCCTTGAGGACCTCAAATTCCCCAAGTCGTCGTTGCTGACCGAGGAGTGGATTGAGCACAATACTCCTGCATCGGCATACAAGCCCCGCGTGAAGAATGGCGCAGGCGAGTATGAGGATTTGCAGTAGTCCGATTCACTTTCCATATTGAGGGAACATCCTTTGGGTGTTCCCTTTTTTTTGTTCGATATGGAGGGGCGGAAAGAGATGCGGAGAATGGGGGAGTGCGTGGTGAGGAATGCGAAGGTGTCGGTTGCGCGTGGGAAGTGTTGTGGCGCAGAATATCGGTGGGTGATGGTGCGTTCGGCAGTTGATAATCGGGCGGTCGAGCCGTGAATTCGCTTCGTGAAAACTTGTGAGGGGCGTGCGCTCGCCTACGTGTGTGCGAAGTGGGGGAGTCGGACGGTAGATTTGCCCCGAAATTGGCTGTTCTGTGGCGATATTTCCTTGTTGGCGGTAAGTTGTTCCGCGCTTGCCTGCGCACGATAAAATCGGCAGAAATTTCGCACCCCGGACACTACCCGAACCCTCTCAATTTCTGCCTGCCACCCATTTCGCCATTTCCTCCCCGTTCTATCTATTGCGCTCACGTCCCGTCCATTTCTCGCCCCGCCACATCGCCCAAGCCCCCAACCATAACCCCTCCGACCCCTCGCCCCTCTTGCGTCCCCGACCCCTCGTCCTCTCTCGCCCCTCCCGACATAGCACAAAAAAAAGGATGAACTCCAAGTGGAGCTCATCCTTTTTCGTAGGGACTTTATAATCTATTTGGTTTCGGGACGCATCACGACTCTCAACTGATTCTTGTCGTCGAGAATCTTGTTGGCCATGGCCTTGATGTCGTCATAAGTAATAGACTTGATGGCTGCTTCAGTCTCGGTGAGCGAGTTGATACCGAAACGGTAGTACATCTGAAGCATGTTCACCCAGCTGTTGTTCTTCTCCAGCGAGTTGGTCCACTCCTTCAAGAGATACTTGCGGGTCTTCTCCACATCCTCGGCTACGGGACCGTTCTCTGCGAGGTCGTGAATCTCCTGCATGATAATCTCCATCAGCTCGTCAGCCATCTTCTCGTTGGTGTCGAATACGATGTGCATCTCGTAGGTCTCGGTGGGAATGTTGCTGAGCATACCGCCTACACCCACACCGTAGGTACCGCCCTTCTCCTCACGGATAGAAATCAGGTAACGCGAGTTGAGTGCCTCGGTGAGCATGGTCATCGTGAAGTTGTTCTTCAGCGAGTAGGGCATGTCACCCGAGAAGAGGTAGTGTACCGATACCTTGGGCTGCTGCATGGCAACGCGGAAATCCTTGTTGAGCTCGCCCTTGCGGATGTCGCAGTGGTCGTTGACCATCTCCGAAATCTCCTTCTTCGACGAGGGCAGCGAACCGATGTACTTCTCTACGAGGGGCTTCACGGTCTCCATATCGAAGTTACCGGTGAGCATGAAGGTGAAGCTGTTGGCATTGGGGTACAACTTCTTGTGAAGTGCGGGCAGAGCCTTGAAATCGAACTTGTCGAGCAGCTCGGTCGAGATGAGCTGGCAACGGGGGTTGTTGTCGTAAACGAAGTCCTTGAAGGTGTCCTGCATGACATAGTCGGGGTTCGACTTCACGTTCTCCAACTGCGAGCGCATCATCTTCATGAAGGTGTTGTAGTCACCCTCATCGAAGCGGGGCTGCGTGAAGTTGAGGTAGACGAGCTGCATCATGGTCTCCAAGTCGCGGGGCGAGCAGTGACCGTTGAGGTAGCTGGAGTATTTGCCTACGTGGATACCTGCCGAAGCGTTCTTGCCCGAGAGCTGCTTGCCCAACTCACTTGCCGAGAACTCACCGACACCCGACATCGAGCAGATAGCCGACAGGTTCTCACCCATCTGATACTCTGCATCGCTCAGTATCGAAAGACCGCCATCGGCGTATGCCTGGAAGATGACCTCGTCAGCCTTGAATGTGGTGGGCTTCAGAACGATTTTCACACCGTTCTTCAAAGTCCATTCTGTGGTGCCGTAAAGCTCGTTCTTCGACTCCTTCTTCACGGGCGAACCCTTCAGAACGATGTTCTCAGCGATGAGGGGCTTCTTGACGATGTTGTCCTCATAGGGCTTCAACTCGGCGTTCATCACCTCCTCGCGAATTTGGAGCAACTCCTCCTCGGTGGGATTTACAACGCCCTCCTTCTCGGGAGCCTTGACGATAATCACCTGATTCTGGGGATAGAGAATCTGCTTGGCGTACTGGTTAACGGCCTGTACGTTGATATTCTTCACCAACATGCTGTCGAGCTGCCATTCGGTCTCTGCATCGGGCATGGGGGTGTTGTGACGATAGTTGTTGAGGTAAACCTCCACGAAGCTGCCGTTGGTGCGGTCGTTGCGGTTGGCATACGAACGCTCTGCGCTGTTCATCAGCACCTGCTGTGCGCGCTCGAACTCACCTGCGGTGAAACCGAAGCGGCGAACCTTTTCCAACTCCTCGTAGAGCGCCTTGAAACCGGTTTTCAGCTGACCGTCCTGTGTGTTGGCCATGAAAATGGCGCTGTTGAGGGTAGGAATCATTCCCAGCGCATCACCTGCTGCCATACCGCCACCCAGGAAGGGAGCCTCGGGTGACATGGCCAAATCCTGTAAACGCTGGTTGGTCATCACCGACATGAAGGCCTCGATGATACCGATGCTGTAAGCCTGTACCGAGTTGCGAACCTGCATGGGGAGAGCGGGACGCTTGATGAAGAGCTGCACGCTCGAACCCTGCATCTCGGGGTCGGTGAGGATGCTGACGATGGGCTGCTCGTTGTCGGGGACTACGATGACCTCCTTCTGTGCGGCATCGGCTGCGGGAGCTTCGATGTCGCTCATCAGGCTGATGAGCTTCTGCTCGGTCTTGTCCACGTCGAGGTCACCCACGATGACTACGGTCTGGTAGTCGGGACGGTACCACTTCTTATAGAATGCCTCCAACTCGTTGTGCTGGAAGGTCTTCAAATCGTCGAGATAACCGATAAGGTTGCGGTGCTCGTACTTGGTGCCCTTACCGATGGCCTTCAGCAGACCGATGGTCGAACGCCACGATGCACCGTCACGTGTACGCAACTCCTCCATGATGACACCTCTCTCGGAGTCAATCTCCTTGGGCTCCAGCGAGATGAAGTGCGACCAGTCGTGCAGAATCAGCAGAGCCGAGTCGATGATGCCCTCTCTGACGGTGGGAACGTCCTTGATGAGGTAGTTGGTAACGTCCCAGCTGGTGTTGGCGTTGACGTTGGTACCGAACTTCACACCGATTTTCTCCAGATACTCTGTGAGGGTCTTGCCGGGGAGGTTCTTCGTACCGTT